>WNEW01000571.1_pt1 | contig 17715 bp, 18 predicted proteins | sample 5399891 | NCBI WGS metagenome assembly WNEW01 (sample SAMN13153336, study PRJNA577476) | soil metagenome | isolation source: 40 cm grassland meadow soil pre-rain plot 5 | place: USA:California | collected 2015-09-08 | reverse complement strand
GCCGTTTTGAGGAGGCAGGGATGAAGGCAGCACTCGGCTTGATGGTGGCGGTGGCGGCGGTGACGGCGCTCGTCGCGGGGGCGGCGGCGCAGCCCCCCGCGCCCGCGCCGGCGGGGACGTCCGCGCCGGTGACGAATGCGGCGGCGACGACGACGACGAAGATCGGCTACATCGACGTGCAGCGCGTGCTGGCGCGCTCGGCGGCGGGGGTGGCCGCCCGCGAGCAGCTCGAGAAAGAGCGCGCCACGATCCAGAAGGACATGGACGGCCGGCGTCAGGAGCTCGAGAAGCTGCGCGACGAGATCGAGAAGAAGGGTGCGCTCATGACGGCCGACGCACGCCGTGAGAAGCAGGAAACGTTCGAGCGCAAGCGGCGCGACGCCGCGCGGGCCGCCGACGACTACCAGAAGGAGCTCGAGAAGAAGGAAGGCCAGCTCCTGCAGAAGGTGCTGCAGGAGGTCGGCGGCGTCATCGAGAAGGTGGGCAAGGAGAAGAACTACTACATGATCGTCGAGAAGCGGAACGCCGGCGTCCTCTATGCCGCCACCGACGCGGATCTCACCGACGAGATCATCCGCGCCTACGACCGTGACAACGGGGGGAAGAAGAAGTAGCCACGATGGTCAGCCGAGCCGAGTTCACCCTCGGCCAGCTCGCGGAGGCGCTGGGGGCCACCCTCGAGGGTGACGCCGGGCGCGTGGTGACGGGCGTCGCGCCACTCGAAAGCGCCGGCCCCGCGGACGTGTCCTTTCTCACCGACGGCCGTTATCGCGCCGCCGCCCAGGCCTCGCGCGCCGGCGCCTTCGTCGCCGGCGCGGGGGTGACCGGTCTGCCGGCGCCCGTCCTGCGCGTGGCCGCGCCGCAGCAGGCGATGATCGACCTGCTCCTGCTCTTCAATCCCGCGCCGCCGCTCGTTCCCGGCGTGCACCCGAGCGCCGTCGTCGCCGCCGACGCGCGGATCGATGCGACGGCGGCCGTCGGTCCGCTGGCCGTGATCGAGGCGGGCGCGCGGATCGGGCCGGGCGTGCGCGTCGGCGCGCTCGGCTACGTCGGCGCGGGGGTGGAGATCGGCGAGGGCTGCGTGCTGGCCCCGCACGTGACGCTGCTCACCGGCGCGCGGCTCGGACGGCGCGTGCTCGTGCATCCCGGCGCGGTCATCGGCGCCGACGGGTTCGGCTTCGCCTTCGACGGCGCGCAGCATCGCAAGATTCCACAAACGGGCGGCGTCGTCATCGAGGACGACGTGGAGATCGGCGCCAACTGTGCGGTCGACCGCGCGACCTTCGGCAACACGATCATCCGCCGCGGCACCAAGCTCGACAATCTCGTGCAGCTCGGACACAACGTGGAGGTCGGCGAGCACTCGATCCTCGTCGCCCAGGTCGGCGTCTCCGGCAGCTCTCGCATCGGACGCGGCGTGGTGCTGGCCGGGCAGGTCGGGGTCGCAGACCACGTGAGCGTCGGCGACGGCGCACTGGTCGGCGCGCAGGCGGGCGTGCCTTCCGATCTCGACGCGGGCGGGCGCTACCTCGGTACGCCCGCGCGGCCGATTCTCGAGGCCAAGCGGATCTTCGCGGCGGAGTCGCGGCTCCCGGAGCTGCTGCAGCGCGTGCGCGCGCTGGAGCGCGCGGTGGAGGCGCTCGGCGGCGGGCCGCTCGGCCGCAAGGCGGCGCGCGATGAGTGACGCGATCCATCCCGCGGCGATCGTCGACCCGCGCGCGCGGCTCGACGCCGACGTGCGCATCGGCGCCTTCAGCGTGATCGGCCCCGACGTGGCCCTCGAGAGCGGCGTCGAGATCGGCCACCACGTCGTGCTCGAGGGCCGCGTGACGCTCGGCCCACGCGTGAAGGTGGGCCACGGCAGCGTGCTCGGCGGCGTGCCCCAGGACCTCAAGTACAAGGAGGGCACGCCCTCCGGCGTGCGCGTCGGCGCCGGGACCGTCATCCGTGAGTACGTGACCGTGCACCGCTCGACGCGCGCAGAGGGCTGGACAGAGATCGGGCGCGACTGCCTGGTGATGGGGCTCAGTCACGTCGCCCACGACTGCCGCCTCGGCGACGGCGTCATCGTCATCAACTACGCCGGCATCACCGGCCACTGCGAGATTGGTGATCGCGCCACCGTCGGCGGCCTCACGGGCATGGTGCCGTTCACGCGCATCGGCACCTGCGCCTACGTGGGCGGCATGGCCAAGATCACCGCCGACGTGCCGCCCTACGTCCTCGTGGAGGGCCAGCCCGCCACCGCGCGCGCGATCAACGTGATCGGCCTGCGCCGCGCGGGCATGACGGCCGCCGACCGCCGCACGCTGCAAGACGCGTTCGCGATTCTCTATCGCCGTGGGCTCTCGCCCGCGCGCGCGGTCGAGCGCATCCGGGAGGAGCTGCCGCCGACGGAGCCGATCAGGCTGCTGCTCGAGTTCATCGCGGGCGCGACCCGCCACGGCATCGTCAGGCCGTTCCGGGGCGTGGACGCTGCCGAGCCCCAGGAGGTCACGGACTGATGGCGAACGGCGCGAAGATCCGCGCGGGAGTCGTCGGCACCGGCCACATGGGCCAGTACCACGTGCTCGTCTACGCGGAGCTGCCGGACGTCGAACTGGTCGGCGTGGTGGACGCGGACGCCGAGCGCGCCGCGAGCGTGGCCGGCCAGTACGACACGCAGGTGTTCGCCGACCACCGCGCGCTCGTCGGGCGCGTGGACGTCGCCAGCGTGGCCGTGCCGACCGGCCAGCACTTCGCCGTCGCGCGCGACCTGCTGGAGGCCGGCGTCAGCGTGCTGGTCGAAAAGCCCATGACGCCGACGCTGGAGGAGGCGCGCGCGCTGTTCGCGGTGGCCGAGCGCACGGGCGCCGTCCTGCACGTGGGTCACGTCGAGCGGTTCAACGGAGCCGTCGACGAGCTGCGCCAGCTCGTGCGCGCGCCGATTCTCATCGAGTCCCGCCGGCTCGGGCCGTTCGCGCCGCGCGTGCAGCGGGACACCGTCGTGATGGACCTCATGATCCACGACATCGACATCGTGCTGGGGCTGGTGGACTCGCCGCCCGTGCGCCTGGCCGCGCAGGGCGCCGCCGTGCACTCACCGGTGACCGACGTGGCGAGCGTTCAGATCCGCTTCGAGTCGGGCACGATCGCCACGATCACGGCCAGCCGCGCCACCGAGGAGAAGGTCCGCACGCTCGCCATCACGCTGCCCGACGCGTACATCCACCTCGACTACACCGACCAGGACATCCGCATCTATCGCCGCGCGAACCAGCGGTACACGATGAGCCGCAAGGCCATTCGCTACTCGCGGGCCTCGCTCGTCGAGCACCTGCAGGTGCACCGCGAAAATCCCCTGAAGCTCGAGATCCAGCATCTCATCGCCGCGCATCGCCGGCGGCAGGCCGGGGAGAAGGTCGAGCTGAACCTCGCCGAGGATCTCACGTCGCTCGCGATGGCCCTCGAGATCGAGCGGATGATCCGTGACGGCATTCCCGAGATCGCGTGGCCGAAGGAGCTGCCGTGGAGCGGTCGCTCGGACTGATGTGCGGGGCCGGCGAGTTGCCGGCGTTGATGGCGTCCGAGGCGAGACGACAGGGATGGCGCGTCGTCGCGTTCGCCTTCGCGTCCGACACGCGGATCGCCGCCCACGCCGCGCTCGTCGTGCCCTCCAGCATTGCCGAGATGGCGCCCGTGCTCACCACGCTGCAGGAGGAGAAGGTCACCGGGGTGCTCTTCTCCGGCAAGTTCTGGATGGGCGACCTGCTGCGCGCCGACGCCGTGGACGACGCGCACCGTGCGATGGCCCGGCGCGCGGGCGGCCTGCTCGACGGGAACGTCAAGGGCGTGCTGCTGGCCACGCTCAGCGGAATGGGCATCGAGCTGCTCGATCAGCGGCCGTTCCTCGGCGCCGGGCTGCCCGCCGAGATCGTGCTCGGGACGCGGACGCCGACCTCCGACGAGTGGGCGGACGTGCGGCGCGGCCTCGCCGTCGCGCGCGCGGCCGCCGACTGGAGCGTCGGGCAGACGGTCGTCGTGCGGCGGGGCGCGGTGAGCGCGGTGGAGGCGATCGAGGGGACGACGGCGGCCATCCGGCGCGGCACCGCGCTGAGCGGCCCGGGCGCCGTGATCGTCAAGGCGGTGGGCGGCCAGCACGATTTTCGCTTCGACGTGCCGACGATCGGCCCGGAAACCATCGAGGCGGCCGCCGAGGGCGGCGCCGCCGTCGTCGCGCTCGAGGCCGAGCGCGTGTTCGTGCTCGAGCGGGAGGCGACGGCGCGCCGCGCCGACGCCGCGTCCATCGCACTGGTCAGCACGCGTGGCGCCGGCGCCTGAGCGGCCGCGCTCCATTATGATCGTCGCCGGCGAGGCCTCCGGCGACCTGCACGGCGCCACGCTGGCGCGCGCGCTGCGCGCCGCGGCGCCGGGCGCGCGGCTCACCGGCATGGGCGGCCGCCGCATGGCGGCCGAAGGCGTCGAGCTGCTCGTCGACGTCACGACGGCGGCGACGGTGGGCGGCACCGAGGTAGTCGTCGGCTTCCCCGGCCTGTACCGCGCGTATCGCCGGCTGCGCGCGGCCGTGACGGGATCCGGCCGCCCGGACGTCCTCGTCGTGATCGACTTTCCCGAGTTCAATCTGCGACTGGCGCGGGCCGCGCGGCGCGCCGGCGTCGCCGTCGCGTACTTTCTTCCGCCGCAGATCTGGGCGTGGCGCCCGTGGCGCGTGCGACTCATCCGCCGCGTGGTCTCGCTCGTGCTCGCGGTGTTTCCGTTCGAGACGGCGCTCTATCGTCGCGCCGGCGTGCCGGTGGCGTTCGTGGGCCATCCGGTGCTCGACGCGCTGGCGGGCGCGCCGGCGCGCGCCGACGCGCGGAAGGACCTCGGTGTGGACGGTGACGCGCCGGTGATCGGCCTGCTGCCCGGCAGCCGCCGCCAGGAGGTGGCCGGCGTGCTGCCGGCGATGCGGGAGGCCGCCGCGGCGATTGCCGCCGCGCATCCCGGCGCGCGCTTTCTCGTCGCGCAGGCGCCGACGGTGGACGCGGCGGACCTGCACGCCGACGGCGGACCGCCGCTTCGCGCCGTCGCCGGCCGCACGTACGCGGTGATGCGCGCCGCCGACCTGCTGCTCGTGGCCTCGGGGACCGCCACGCTGGAGGCCGCGCTGCTCGGCACGCCGATGGTCGTCTGCTACCGCATCTCGCGGCTCAGCGAGCTCCTGTTCAAGCCGCTCGTGCGCGTGCCGTGGATCAGCCTGGCCAACATCGCGCTGGGGCGCGCGGTGGTGCCCGAGCTCTATCAGCGCGCGCTGACGGGCGCAGCCCTCGGCCGCGAGGCGCTGCGCCTGCTCGATTCGCCGGCGGCGCTCGCCGGCCAGCGCGAGGCGTTCGGCGAGCTGGCGGGCGCGCTCGGCACGCCCGGCGTCGGCGCGCGCGCGGCCCGCCACGTACTCGAATTGGCGGCGACCGATGCGGAGCCACGCGCGTCTAGAACGGCCCACCCACGCCCCGAGCCGGCCTCGCGGCCCCCGCTCCGATGACACCGCTGCTGCCATCAATCGCTGCCGCCGCCGTGAGCGCGCTCGGCACGACGCTGTCGGTGCGTGCGTCGGGCGTGGACGCGCTGCGGCCGCTCTGGCGGGCGCGCCGCCCCCTGATCTACGCCGTCTGGCACGGCCGCATCCTGATCGTGCCGTGGCTGAACGCGCGGCTGCGCCGTCGCGAGGGCGCGCGGCGCGTGTGCGTGCTGGCCAGCCGCTCGCGCGACGGGCAGCTGATGGCGGACTTCGCGCGGCGGTTCGATCTCGACGTCGTGCGCGGCTCGTCCTCGCGCGGCGGGTTCGAGGCGCTGCGGGAGCTGGCGCGCACCCTGCGCGCCGGCGAGGACGTGGCGATGGTGCCCGACGGTCCGCGTGGACCGGCGCGCCGGCTGCAGGGCGGCATCGTGGCCCTGGCCGCGACGACGGGCGCACCGATCGTTCCGGTGGGCGTGGCCGCGCGACCGGCGCGCCGGCTCGGCTCCTGGGACCGCTTCATGATCCCCATCCCGTTCGCTCGCTGCGCCCTCGTCGTCGGCGACCTCGTCGAGGTGAAGCGCCACGACGATCGCGAGAGCGCCCGCGCGCGCGTCGAGCGCGCCCTCGACGAGGCGACCGAAGCCGCCGACGCCCTCGTGGGAGCGCCGCGGTGACGTACGCGGCCTACGTCCTCTACACCGCGCTCCTCGCCGCCGGCGTCACCGCGTATGCCCCGGTGGCCATGGTGCGCCGGCTCACGCGCGGCGTGCCGCTGAACCTGCGCGCGCGGTTCGGCTTCGGCCGCGAGAAGGGCTCGGGGCCGCGCGGCTGGGTGCACGCCGTCTCCGTGGGCGAGGCGATCGCCGCCGCGCCGCTCGTGGACGGGCTGCGCCACGCCTACCCCGCGCTGCCGCTCGTGGTCAGCACGGTGACGTCGACGGGCGCGCGGGTCGTCGACGAGCGATTCGCCGGCATCGCGAGCCATCGCTATTTCCCGCTCGACTTTCCCAGCGCCGTGCGGCGCACGGTCGCCGCCATCGATCCGGCATTCTTCATCTGCATGGAGACGGAGCTCTGGCCCAACACGCTGCGCGCGCTCGCCGAGCGGGGCGTGCCGACGATGATCGCCAACGGCCGGCTCTCCGACCGCTCGTTCCGCCGTTACCGGCTGGTGCGCTCGGCGCTGCGCAGCGTGCTGGCCGGCATCACGGTGTTCGGGATGCGCTCGGACGAGGACGCGCGGCGGGTCATCGCGCTCGGCGCGCCGCCGGAGCGCGTCGTGGTGACCGGCAACCTCAAGAACGACGCGCCGGCGGATGCCGCGGGCGCCGCCGATCTCTGGCGGCGCCTGCTCGGCATGCCGCGCGAGCAGCGTGTCTGGATCGCGGGCAGCACGCATCGCGGCGAGGAGGAGGCCGTGTTGACCGCGCACGCCGCGGCGGCGTCCGAGCATCCGGGGCTGGCGCTGGTGATCGCGCCGCGGCATCCCGAGCGCGTGGACGAGGTGCAGGGACTCCTCACCGCGCGCGGGTTCAGGTCGGTGCGGCGCAGCGTGCTGCCCACCGGCCGCACGACGGGCGCCATCATCATCGTCGACACCGTCGGTGAGCTGGCGCACATGTATGCACTCGCCGACGTCGTCTTCGTCGGCGGCAGCCTCGTGCCGCGCGGCGGGCACAACGTGCTCGAGGCGGCGCAGCGCCGCAAGCCGGTGCTCATGGGCCCGCACACCGACAACTTCCGCGACGCCGCCGGCCTCCTGACGACGAGCGGCGGCGCCGTCGTGGTGCGCGACGCCGCGTCGCTGTCGCTCGAGCTCCGCCGCCTGCTCGCCGATCCCGAGCTCGCCGCCCGCCGGGGCGAGGCCGGCTTCGACGCGGTGGCGGCGCATCACGGCGCTGTGCGCCAGACGCTCGAGCTCGTCGCGCGCTTCCTCGCTCCGGACTCGCGCGTGCGCTCCGCGGATGGTGGCCGATGATGGTCTTGCGAGCCGCAGGCCGTCGCGGGGCTGGGGCCCCGCCGGCCGAGGCGAGCCTATGAAGGACCTGCGCGAGCGCGTGACGCGCGCGTGGCAGCGCGGCAGTGGCCCGGCCGCCTCGCGCGCCCTCGGCATCGCCGCGCGCGGCTATCGCGGGCTCCTCGGCACGCGCGAGTGGCTCTACGCACGCGGCGTGCTCCGCTGCCGCGCGCTCGGCGTGCCCGTGGTGTCGGTCGGCAATCTCACGGTGGGCGGCACCGGCAAGACGCCCGCCGTCGAGCTCGCCGTGCGCACGCTGCTGGAGCTCGGCCGCCGGCCGGCGGTGCTGAGCCGCGGCTACGGTCGGCGTGGCGGTGGGATCCAGGTCGTCGCCGACGGCACTTCGATCCGGCTCGACGCGGACGAGGGCGGCGACGAGCCGTTCCTGCTCGCGCGCCGGCTGCCCGGCGTGCCCGTCCTCGTCGGCGCCCACCGCTATGCCGCCGGCCGTCAGGCCGTCGAGCGGTTCGGCGCGCGCGCGATCGTCCTGGACGACGGCTTCCAGCACCGCACGCTCGCCAAGGATCTCGAGATCGTGATGGCCCGCGCGCGCGCGCCGTGGGGCAACGGCCGGCTGCTGCCGGGCGGACCGCTGCGCGAGCCGCTCGGGGCGCTGGGGCGCGCGCAGCTGATCGTCGTCACCGGCGCGCGCGCGCCCGACGATGTCGCCGAAGTCGCCGCGGCGGCGCGGGTCCACGCGCCGGGCGTTCCGATCCTCGCCGCGCGTCACGTACCGACCGAGTGCTGGGACGCCGGCAACATGCGCCCGCTCGGCCCCGATGCGCTGCGCGGGCTGAAGCTGTTCGCCTTCGCGGGGATCGGCGCGCCGGACTCTTTCCGGCAGACGCTGGCGGACGCCGGGGCGCTCGAGGCGGGATTCGCGCGGTTCGCGGATCACCACTGGTACACGCGCGACGAGCTGGCCACGCTCGAGCGGCGCGCGCAGGCCGCCTCCGCCGTGGGCCTCGTCACCACCGAGAAGGACTGGGTGCGCCTGCGCCGGCTGCCGTCGCGCGGCATCCCGCTGTACGTGCTGGCCGTGCGGCTGGCGCTGCTCACGGGCGAGGCGGAGTGGCGCGCGGCCTTCGCGCGCGTGTGCCCCGCACCACGGGCATGATCTCGTCGCTCGCGATCCGCCTGCCCAACTGGCTGGGCGACACGGTGATGGCCGAACCCGCGGTGCGCGCCCTGCGCCGCGCGTATCCGCAGGCGCGCGTGCTGCTCGCGGGACCATGGGCCACGGTGCTCGGCGGGCAGGGGCTCGCCGACACGCTCGTGACGTACCCGCGCGCGTGGGCGGGACGACTGGCCGCCGCCGACGTCGTGCGCCGCTTCGCGCCCCACACCGCCGTGCTGCTGCCGAACTCACTCGAGTCGGCGCTGGCCGCGTGGTACTGGGGCGCACGCCGTCGCATCGGCTTCGCCGCCGGCGGCCGCGGCATCGCGCTGACCGACGCGCTCCCGCTGCCGACGCCGCGCCGCCACCAGATCGACGAGTACCTGATGCTCGCCGAGCGCTGTGATGCGCGCGCCGACGACGCGCGACCGGCGCTCGCGCCGCCACCGGCCGACGCCGCCGAGCGCGCCGAGACGCGCGCGCTGCTCGAAGCGGCCGGCGCCCGTCGCGGACGGCCCACCGTCGGCGTGCACCTCGGCGCCGCCTACGGGCCGGCGAAGACCTGGCCCGCCGAGCGCGTCGTGGAGTTCTGCCGGCTGCTCGACGACGCCGGCGCACGCGCGGTGCTGCTGGGGACTGCCGACGAGGCGCCGACGGCCATGGCCATCGCGGGCCAGGCGCCCGCGGCGACGCTCGCGGGACGCGACCGCCCCGCGCTCCTGCCCTCGCTCCTCACGGAGCTGGACGCGCTCGTGGCGGGCGACACCGGCGTCGCGCATCTCGCCGCGGCGCTCGGCACGCCCGTCGTCGCCCTGTTCGGCCCCACCGATCCCGCGCTGTCGGCGCCGCGCGGCCGCACGATCTCGCTGACCCACGCGGTGCCGTGCGCGCCCTGCTTCTATCGCGAGTGTCCGATCGAGCATCCGTGTCTGCGCGACCTCGGCGCGGCACGCGTGCGCGACGCCGTGCTGGCGCTGCTGGAGGGCGCGATGCGGCCGGCGGGCGAAGGCCCGCCCGCGGGGTTCTGGCGAAGTCGACGCGGACGGCGCGCATGAGCCCCCGCCCGCTCACGATCGTGCATCTGGCGACGAATCGGTGGTGGACGGGCAGCGCCGATCCGACGATCCAGCTCGCGCGTGTGCAGCAGGCGCACGGCTACCGCGTGCTGCTCGCGGTGCCGCCGGGCGATCGGTTCGAGGCCAAGGCGCGCGAGGCCGGACTGACGCTGCTGCACGGCGTTCACCTCCGCGCGCGCCTGGCGCCGCTTCAGATCGCGCGCGACGCCGCGCGGCTGCGCCGCGTGGTGCGCGAGCAGTCGGTCGACGTGCTGCACGCGCATCACTCGCACGACCACTGGCTCGCCGTGCTGGCGCGCCCCGCCGTCGAGGGTCACCGTCCGCCCGTCGCGCGCACCTTCCACGCGCTGCGCGCCGTCAAGCGCGACCCGGCCTCGCGGCGGCTGTACCGCCGCACGGGCGCGGCATTCGCCGTCTCGCGCCGGATCGAGGCGCGCTGTCGCGACGCCGGCTTCGCCGGCGAGCGCGTGTACTGGACGCCGGGCACGGTCGATCTACCACGCTTCGCTGACGGGATCGACGGCCGCACGGTCCGCGAGGAGTTCGCGCTCGGCGACGCCCCCGTGGTCGTCTCGGTGGCGCGCCTGGCGGCGAACCGCGGGCACGAGCTGCTGCTCGCCGGCTTTCGCCGTCTGCTCGGCGACGTACCGGCGGCGCGCCTGCTGCTGGTCGGCAAGGGCGAGGCCCGCGAGCGTCTGGAGCGGCTCGTCGCCAAGCAGGGCCTCGCGGGGCGCGTGATCTTCACCGGCTATCGCGATCACGATTTGCCCGACGTCTTGGCGGCCGCGGACTGCTTTGCGCTGATGGCGCCCGGCTCCGATGACTCGTGCCGCGCGGCGCTGGAGGCGATGGCGGCCGCGCGTCCGGTCGTCGCGCGCGCCGTCGGCGCGCTGTCGGAGACGGTGGCGCACGGGGAGACGGGGTTGCTCGTGGAGGACGACCGGCCGGAGGCCATCGGCGCCGCGCTGCGCGCGGTGCTCGCCGATCGCACGCGCGCCCGCGAGATGGGCGTTGCGGGACGACGCCGCATCGAGATCGAGTTCAGCCCGGAGCGTGCCCTGGAGATCGTGGATCGCGCGTATCGCGCGATGCTCGGTACGCGCGGGCGGTAAGGGGACGCGGTGAAAATCCTGCACCTGATGTCCTGCCGCGGCTGGTCCTCGGACGCCTACTGGGCGGCGCGCGCGTGTCGCGAGCTGGAGCGCCGCGGCCACGCGGTCACGCTCGGCTGCAAGCGCGGCACGGAGGCTCGCGTCATCGATCGCGCGCGCGAGGAAGGCGTGACGCGCATCGAACGGTTCGAGCTGGCGGGCGGCATGCGGCTCGCGGTCGACGGCGCGGACCTTCGACGATTGGCGCGCGCGTTTCGCGACGTCGACGTCGTCCACGTCCATCGCGGCAAGGAGCACTGGCTCGCCGCGGTCGCGGCCTATCTCACCGGCGGGCGGCGGCCGCCGGTGGTGCGCACGCGCCACATCGCGCAGGCGGTCCGCCCGCACGCCGGCAATCGCTGGCTCTACCGCCACGCCACCGCGCTCGTCGTCACCGTCAGCGAGGCGATCCGGCGCCAGTACCTCGCCTCGGGGCTGATGCGGCCCGAGCGGGTCGTCGCGCTGCCCGGCGGCGCCGACGTCGACACGTATAGCCCGCGGCCGGCCGATCCAGATGTCCGCAAGCGCCTGGGCGGCGACGCTCAGCCGCTCGTCGGGCTCGTGTCGGGACTGCGCGTGATGAAGGGCCACCAGGTCGTCGTCGACGCCGTCGCGCGTCTCGCCGCGCGCGGTGTCGCGACGCGCGTGGTCTTCGTCGGACGCGGCGGTCACGAGTCCGCGGTGCTGACGGCGATCCGTCGCGCCGGACTCGAGCCGCGCGTGAGGATCGCCGGCTTCGCGCCCGATCTGCCCGCGGTGATGGCCGCGCTCGACGTCGCTCTCTACGTGCCGCTCGAGTCCGACGGGATGTCGCGCGTGCTGTTCGAGTACCTCGCGGCCGGCCGCCCGCTGATCGCCGCGCGCACCGGCGTCGTCCCCGAGGTGCTGGCCGACGACGTGCACGCGCTGCTGGTGCCGGCCGGTGACGCGGCCGCGCTGGCCGAGGCGCTCGCGCGCCTGGTGGGCGACGCCCGGCTCAGGGCGCGCCTCGGCCGGGCCGCGCGCGAGGTGGCGCTGGACCGCTATTCCGGCGCGCGGCTCGCCGAGGCGCTCGAAGCCCACTACGCGCGCCTCGTGGCGTGAAGGTCTCCGTCCTCGCGTTCGATCTCTCGGACAACGCCACCGGCCGCGCCGACCTCCTCGCCCGCCTGCTGGCGCCGCGGTACGAGGTGGAGGTCGTGGGGCCGCGCTTCGGCGACGACGTCTGGCGTCCCGCGCGCGGCGGCGTCGTCCGCTACCGGGCACGGCCGGGTGCGCGCTGGCCACGCATCGGCGCCGCGCTGCCTGCGCTGGCGCGCCTCGCCGACGGCGACGTGCTGCTCGCCTCCAAACCGCGGCCGACGAGCTTCGGCGTCGCGCTGCTCGCACGGCGGCAGCGGCGGCGGCCGCTGATCCTCGACATCGACGACTGGGAGCTTGGCTTCTTCTATCGCAGCGGGTTCTGGGGGCGCGTCGGGCGGCTGCTGAATGTCTCCAACCCCAACGGGCTGCCGTGGACGTGGCTGGCCGAGCGGCTGGTCTCGCGCGCCGACGCGCTCACGGTCGCGTCGCGCTTTCTCGCCGAGCGCTTCGGCGGCGTGCTCGTGCCGCACGTCCGTGATACCGACGCGTGGGCGCCGGAGCGCTTCGACCGCGCCGCGGCGCGGGCCCGCCTCGGCGTGGGCGACGCTCCCGTCGTGATGTTTCTCGGCACGCCGCGCGGCCACAAGGGGATCGAAGACCTCGTCGAGGCGACGGCGGGGCTCGACGGCGCGCGCCTCGTCGTCGTCGGCGCGCGGGCTGACAGCGCCGCCGCGCGGCGCTGGGCCGGCCGCGAGCACGTCCGCGTGGTCGGCGAGATTCCCTTCGACGACGTGCCGCGCTACCTCGTGGCCGCCGACGTCGTCGCGGTGCCGCAGCGCGCGACGTCCGACACGATCGGGCAGGTGCCCGCGAAGCTCTTCGACGCGATGGCGCTCGCGCGGCCCATCGTGTCGACGGCCGTGTCGATGATCCCCGAGATCCTCGAGGGCTGCGGCGTGCTCGTGCCGCCCGCGAACCCGACGGCCCTGCGCGCGGCGCTGGGCCGCCTGCTCGGCGATCCCGACGGGGCGGCCGAGCTCGGCCGCCGTGCCCGCCAGCGCTGCGCCGAGCGCTACAGCTTCACGGCCGCGCGCGCCGTGCTCTATCCGCTGATCGACCATCTCGTCGCCGGCGCGCCCGCGATGCGGCAGCGCTGATGCGCATTCTGATCGTCGCGCGCCCGTTCACGTTTCACGGCGGGGTGGAGAGCGCGACCGCGGGGTTGATTCGGGCGCTGGTCGCGCACGGACACGACGTGCACCGTGCCGGCCCGGGGCGGCAGCCGCACGAGGCCGGCGTCACCGAGCATCCGCTGCGGCTGCCACCGCTGCCGTCGGCCGCTCGGGGCGTGGCGCTGGCGCTGGCCGCCGCCGTGGTCGCCCGCCGACGCGGCTGGGACGTGGTTCAGAGTCACGAGCGCACGCTCGTCCAGGACGTCTATCGCGCGGGCGAAGGCTGTCACCGCGCGTACCTCGAGGCGCTCGGCGCGTCTACGGGACGGCGACTGCACCACGCGATGACGCTCGCGCTCGAGCGTCGCGTCTTCGCCCGCACGCCGCAGATCGTCGCGATCTCGCGCCGCGGTGCCGGCGAGATCGCGCGCCACTACGCGGTGCCCGCGGCGCGCTTGTCCGTCGTCTACAACGGCGTCGACCTCGAGCGCTTCCATCCGCGCCTGCGCGCTCGGGGTCGCGACGCCGCGCGCGCCGAGGCCGGGCTGCCGGCGGGCGTCTTCGCCGCGCTGTTCGCGGGCAGCGGATTCGAGCGCAAGGGCCTGCCCACGGCCATCCGGGGCCTTGCGCGCCTGGCCGACGCGCGCGCGCGCCTGCTCGTCCTCGGACGCGGCGACACGGCGCCGTACCGCCGCCTTGCGGTGGAGCTCGGCGTCGGCGGCCGCGTCACCTGGCTCGGCGCGCGTCCAGACATCGAGCGCTGGTACGCCGCCGCCGACGCCCTGGTGCTGCCGACGCGCTACGAGCCGTTCGGCAACGTCCACCTCGAGGCGCTGGCGTGCGGTCTGCCGGTGGTGACGAGCGCCGTCGCCGGCGGCGCGGAGGTCGTCGACGAGCGCAGCGGCGCCGTCGTGGCGCCCGACGACGCCGCCGGTCTCGCCGCCGCGCTCGAAAAGCTGCGGGGCCGTGACCCGGGGGAGCTGGCAGACGCCGCGCGCGGGGCGGCCGAGCCCTTCACCTTCGCGCGGCAGGTGCAGGCGCTCGAGGAGGTCTATCGCCGGCTAGGGTGCAACCGCTGATTTTTCTTGAGCAAACGACACCGACGGCATAGACTGCCCACGTGGGTCATCGCCCGGTCGTCTTCATCGACCGCGACGGGACGCTGACGGAGGAGGTCGGGTACGTCAATCACCCGTCCAGGCTGCGGCTTCTGCCCCGCTCGGCAGAGGCCATCCGTCGCCTCAACGCCGCCGGCGTCGCGGCCGTCGTCGTCACCAACCAGGCAGGCATCGCGCGCGGCTACTTCTCGCCCGACGTCCTGCGCGCCAGCCACGAAGCCCTCTTCGCTCAACTGAAGGATGCGGGCGCGTACCTCGACGGCGTCTACGTGTGCCCGCATCATCCAACGGAGGGCGTGCCGCCGTACCGCGCGACGTGCGAATGCCGCAAGCCGGCGCCCGGGCTGCTGCTCCGCGCGTCCGCCGATCTCGATCTGGACCTGACGGCGGCGACGATGGTCGGTGACAAGGGCAGCGACCTCGTCCCCGCGCGGGCCGTCGGCGCGCGGGGGGTGCTCGTGCTGACCGGCTACGGCCTGGGCGAGTGGGAATATCGGCGCGCGGAGCTGCCGGTCGCGCCCGACCACGTCGCCGGCGACCTGCTCGACGCGGTCGAGTGGGCGCTGGCGCCGACGGCGCAGACGGGCTCCCGGGGAGGGTCCAGCAGGTGAGTGGCGGCGTCAACGCACGGCTGCGCGCGCTCGTCGACGGCTTCACGGGCAAGACCCTCGTCGTCGTCGGCGATGTCATCACCGACGAGTATCTCTACGGCAAGCCCGCGCGAATCTCGCGCGAGGCGCCCGTGCTGATCCTGCGCTTCACCGAGCGCGAGGTGAGTCTCGGCGGCGCCGCGAACGCGGCGCACAACGTCCACGACCTCGGCGCCCGCGTCGTGCCCGTCGGCGTCATCGGCAAGGATCCCGCCGGCGACGAGCTGCTGGCGCTCTTCCGCGGCGCCGGCATCCCGACCGACGGCATCGTGCCGGAGACCGGCCGAGTGACGCCGATCAAGACGCGCATCATGGCCGGCGGCTACCAGGCCACGCGCCAGCAGGTCGTGAGGCTCGATCGCGAGCCTCCGCACGACCCGCAGCCGATCACGGAGGACGCCCTCCTCACGCGCCTGACCTCGCTCGCGGCGCGCGCCGACGCCATCCTCGTCTCCGACTACGGCTACGGCACCGTCACCGCGCGCGTCTTCGATCGCATCCGCGCCATCGCACGCCGCACCGGCGCCGTGGTCACCGTCGACAGCCGCTACGGCCTGCTGCGCTTCACCGGCGTGACGGCCGCCACGCCGAACGAGGCGGAGCTCGAGCACCTGGCCGGCAGCCCGGCGGACGACGAGCGCGACGTCGAGAAGGCGGGACGCCAGCTCCTCGAGCGGCTCGACGCGCGCTTCCTGCTCGTCACGCGCGGCAGCCGCGGCATGGCCCTGCTCGAGCGCGACGGCGCGACCACGTTCATCCCCGTGCACGGCACCGACGAGATCGCCGACGTCACGGGCGCGGGCGACACGGTCATCAGCGTGTTCACGCTCGCGCTCGCGTGCGGCGCGCCGGCCCTGGATGCCGCGACCCTCGCCAACGTCGCGGGCGGTATCGTGGTCATGAAGCGCGGCACGGCGACGGTCGCCCCCGCGGAGCTCCGCCAGTCACTCGGTGGCAGTGCGAGTGGCAGTGCGAGCTGAGCGGTCTCTGGCCGCGAGGCGAGCCTGAGTTGAGCCTGGCGGAGGCGGCGCGAATCGCCGACCGCCTTCGAGCCGCCGGCCAGCGCATCGTCCTCGCCAACGGCTGCTTCGACCTGCTGCACGTCGGCCACGTCCGCTATCTCGAGGCCGCGCGCGCGCTCGGCGACGTGCTCTTCGTCGGCATCAACGACGACGCGGCGGTGGCGCGGCTCAAGGGCCCCGGACGCCCGCTGATGCCCGCCGCGGAGCGTGCCGAGGTGCTGTCGGCGCTGCGCGCGGTCGACCACGTCGTCGTGTTCGAGGACGACACCGCGGACAAGCTGGTGGCGGCGATCCGCCCCGCCATCCACGCCAAGGGGACCGATTACACGGCCGACAGCGTGCCCGAGCGTGAGACCGTGCGCGCCCACGGCGGTCGCGTCGTGATCGTGGGCGACCCGAAGGATCACGCGACGCGCGACGCCATCCAGACGATCGTGGAGCGATTCGCGCGTGCCCGCTGAGCCGCGCGCGGTCGCGCTCGTCAAGCTCTCGTCGCTGGGCGACGTGATCCACGCGCTGCCCGTGGCGGAGGCGCTGGCCGCCGCGTTTCCGCGCGCGCGGCTGGCCTGGCTGGTCGAGCGGCGCGAGGCGGCGCTGCTGCGCGATCATCCCGCGCTCGACGAGGTCATCGACGTGGACACGCGCGCCTGGCGCTCGGCGCGCACGCCGCGCCAGGCGCTCCAGGTGCTGGGCGGGCTGGCCGTGCTGCGGCGGCGGCTGCGCGCCGCGCGGTTCGACGTGGCCATCGACCTCCAGGGGCTCGTGAAGTCGGGCGCCGTCGCGCGGGCGACGGGCGCGCCGCTGCGCATCGGCTTCGCCGCGGGCTGGAGCCGCGAGCGGCTCAACACGCTGTTCACGACCCGGCGCGTGACGCCGCCGCCCCAGGCGCGTCACGTCGTCGATCAGTACCTGGCGCTGCTGGAGCCGCTCGGCGTGACCGTCACGCCGGGCCGGGCGCGCTTCCGGCTGCCGACGCGCGCGGCCGCGGAGTCGCGGATCGACGACTTCTTCGTCGGCGTCGGGCTCAAGCCGCGACACCGGCTCGTCGTCCTGAATCCGGGCGCGGGCCGCACGAACAAGCGCTGGCCGGTGGCGCGCTTCCGCGCGCTCGCCGAGCGGCTCTGTCACGAGGCCGACGCGCAGGTGCTCGTGCTCTGGGGACCGCGCGAGCACGAGGCGGCGCGCGCGATCGTCGAGATCGCGGCGCCGCGGCCGGCCCTGGCGCCGCCGACCGACCTCGACGAGCTGGGCGCGGTCGCGCGGCGCGCATCGGTGATGGTGGCCGGCGACACCGGGCCGCTGCACCTGGCCGCCGCCGTCGGCACGCCCTGCGTCGGCCTCTACGGACCGACCTCGGCCGCGCGCAACGGTCCCTACGGCACCGGTCACCGCGTCATCGTCGCGCCGGACGGCAAGATGGCGTCGATCGACGTGCCGCCCGTCCTCGACGCCGTCCTCGGGGTGATCGGCCGGTGAATGTTTTGCGAGCCGCAGGACGTCGTGGGGCTGGGGCCCCACCGTCCGAGGCGAGCCTATGAATGTTTTGCGAGCCGCAGGACGTCGCGGGGCTGGGGCCCCGCCGTTCGAGGCGAGCTTATGAATGTTTTGCGAGCCGCAGGACGTCGTGGGGCTGGGGCCCCACCGTCCGAGGCGAGCTTATTATGAACAAGCCGCGGCTGTCGGTCGTCGTCGTCACCCGCAACGAGGAGGAGCGGCTGCGCGCGTGTCTGGAGTCGGTCGCGTGGGCCGACGAGATCGTCGTCGTCGACGCGGAGTCCGAGGACAAGACCGTCACCATCGCCCGCGAGTTCACCGATCAGGTCGTGGTGCGCC
>WNEW01001529.1_pt1 | contig 17757 bp, 13 predicted proteins | sample 5399891 | NCBI WGS metagenome assembly WNEW01 (sample SAMN13153336, study PRJNA577476) | soil metagenome | isolation source: 40 cm grassland meadow soil pre-rain plot 5 | place: USA:California | collected 2015-09-08 | reverse complement strand
TGCTCGTGGCGCTGCTGCGGCGTCGCGGCGCCGTGGTGACGCGGCTCGACCTGCTGCGCGAGGTGTGGGGGTACAGCGCCGAGGTGCTGAGCCGCACCGTGGACACGCACGTCGCCGAGCTGCGCCGCAAGCTCGAGACAGACCCGGCCGCGCCGAGGCATATTCTCACGGTTCGGAAGGCAGGGTATCGGCTGGAGAGGTAGGACAGCTCAAAGGAGCCTCTATGTTACACTTCCTGCTCGCCTCTGCCGTGCTCGCTACGCCACCGAGCGGCCGTGAGATCGTCCGAGCAATGCACGATCGCTACGCCGGCAAATGGTATCGCACGCTCAGCTTCGTCCAGAAGAACACCGCGACCCGGCCGGATGGCTCGCAGGAGCACTCGGTCTGGCACGAGTATGCCGCGCTGCCTGGGAAGCTGCGCATCGAGTTCGTGCCGGCGGATTCGGGGAACGGCGTGCTGTTCGTCAACGATTCCCAGTTCGTCTTCAAGGCCGACACGCTTGGCAACGCATCGGCGTTCATCCACCCGCTGATGGTGCTCGGCTTCGACGTCTACTTCGATCCCGCCGATCGCACCGTCGCGCGGCTCGAGCGGCTCAAGTTCGACCTCGCGACGGTACACGAGGACACCTGGGGAGGGCGCCCGGTTTACGTCGTGGGGGCGAAGGCGGGCGACCTGCGCGCCCGGCAGTTCTGGGTGGACCGCGAGCGGCTCGTGTTCGTGCGGCTGCTCGAGCCGGGCCAGCGTGACACGAGTCGCATCAGCGACATCCGGTTCAACAAGTATCAGCCGGCGGGCGATGCCTGGCTTTCGGCGGAGGTGGCGTTCCTGGTGGATGGGCAGCAGCGCTGGCGCGAAGAATACACCGAGATCAAGACCGACGCGCCGCTCGCCGACGCGCTGTTCGATCCCCGCCAGTGGAAGAAGGCCAGGAGCTGACGGCGTGCTATCGATCGAACAGCCGTTGAATCATCTGTCCCGGCTCGAGCGGCGCGTTGGTCAGATTCGACGTGATGGCGATGACGATGCGCGAGTCGCGGTCCACGCCGAATGCCGTGGTGCCCCCGACCGATCCCCCGCCGTGGAACACCCAGCGGTGGCCAAGGCTGTCCGTACCCACGAACCAGCCGATCCCGTAGCCGGTCGGCTCGCCCGCGGTCGTCTTTTGTGAGGTGAAGAGCAGCTCGAGCGTCTCAGCCTTGAGGAACCCCGGCTTGAGCATCGCGGAGCCGAACTTCACGAGGTCCTCGGCGGTGGAGACGAAGCCGCCCCCCGCCCACTTGTAACTGTTGTCGACCGGCGGCGCGAGCACGAACCCGCCGTCGGCCCCACGCTCGTAGAAGCGGGTGCGGTTCGGGATCAGGCTGTCGGCACGATCGGCCGCGGTGTGCGTCATGCCCAGTGGCCGGAAGACGTTCCGGCCCATGTAGCTCAGGAAGTCCTGCCCCGCCGCGCCCTGCACGACCGCCGAGATCAGGTTCCAGCCGTAGGTCGAATAGGAGAATTTCGTCCCCGGAGGGAAGAGCAGCGAGTCGCCCTGGAAGATCGTGAGCCCGTCGAGCACGGTGTTGAAATGACGGTTCAAGAGAAACTCATCGTCGCGATAGTGCCGGATGCCCGCGAGGTGCCCGGCGAGCTGCCTGGTAGTGATCGGGTAACCCTTATCGGGAAACGACGGGACGTAGCGCTGCACCGGCGTATCGAGGTCGAGCTTCCCCTGCTCGTACAGCAGCGCGACGGCGGTGGCGGTGAGCGGCTTGGACACGCTCCCGATCCGAAACTGCGTCTCGGCGGTGACCGGGGCCTTGCGGGCGAGATCCGCATAGCCGAATCCTTCCGACCACACGAGCTTGCCGTCGACGCCGACCGCCACCTGGAGGCCGGCAATGCGGCCCGCCAGCTTGTCGCACACGAGGGCATGCGCGCGCGCGACGGTCGCGGCGTAGGCTGGCGGGACCGGCGCCGCGGCGCGCGACACGCACGTCGTCTGGCCACCGGCGCCGCTGCGATCGACCCACGAGGCGAGAACCGCTGCCGCAACCAAACCGAGGCCCAGGGCCCCCTTCATGAAGCCTCCGACCAGGAGTCCGCGCATGGGACAGAATCGATATCACTACGCGCAGCGTGTAAAGACGTCCCGTGTGTGCGCGGGTGAACCCGCGACTCGGCACTGCCGCTGAAGCGGTGTTGCCCGTCGCGTCCTCCGCCCGTTCACGGGCAGTGCCGAGCCGCGGCTTGAGCCGCGGGCCATGCGCGTAGGGCTGGAACCTTGTACTCTTCTCCCCCATGAACAGCGCGCAGCCGCCGACCAAGTACACGATCGGACTCGTCCAGATGTCCATGTCGGCCGATCCGGACGCGAACCTCAAGCAGGGCGTCGCGAAGGTCGAAGAGGCGGCGGCGGCCGGGGCCCGGCTCGTCTGTCTCCCGGAGCTGTTTCGCTCGCTGTACTTCGCGCAGCGCGAGGACGCCGCGTTGTTCGACCTCGCGGAGCCCGTGCCCGGGCCGAGCACCGAGGCCCTGGCGAAGGCGGCGCAGCGAGCCGGGGTCGTGGTGATCGCCCCGGTGTTCGAGCGGCGGGCGCCGGGGCTCTATCACAACAGCGCGGCAGTGATCGACGCCGACGGGCGCATCGTGGGGATCTATCGCAAGATGCACATCCCCGACGATCCGGCTTACTATGAGAAGTTCTACTTCACGCCGGGCGACCTGGGCTTCCGCGCGTTCGACACGCGCGTGGGACGGATCGGCACGCTAGTGTGTTGGGATCAGTGGTATCCGGAGGGCGCGCGTCTCACCGCGCTGCAGGGCGCCACCCTCCTTTGTTATCCGACAGCCATCGGCTGGCACCCGCAAGAGAAGGCGACCCACGGCGCCGAGCAGCTCGACGCCTGGCGCACCATCCAGCGCAGCCACGCCATCGCCAACGGCTGTTACGTCGCCGCGGTGAACCGCGTGGGCCACGAGCGGCCCGGACCTCACCCCCTGTCCCCCTCTCCGCATGGCGGAGAGGGGGAACGACAGGACCGGCATGCGGGTCAGGGGGGGGGATCCGGCGACGGGATCGAGTTCTGGGGCTCGTCGTTCCTGGCGGATCCGTTCGGCGCGGTCGTCGCCGAAGCCCCGCAGGATCGTGAGGCGATCCTGATCGCGGAGGTCGATCTCGCGCGTATCGAGGAAGTGCGCCGCGGGTGGCCGTTCCTGCGGGATCGGCGCATCGATGCGTACGCCGGGATCGGTGCGCGCTTTCTGGATCAGGCGCCGTCAGCCATCGGCCATCAGCAAGATCCCCGTAAACGCTGATTGCTGACAGCTGATGGCTGATAGCGCCTCACCAGCCGCCCTCGGGTTCCGCATGCCCGCCGAGTGGGAGCCGCATCACGCCACATGGATCGGCTGGCCGCACAAGGCAAGCGACTGGCCGGGCAAGATCGGCCCGATCCCGTGGGTGTACGGCGAGATCGTGCGCAAGCTCACGCCGGGCGAGATCGTGCGGATCCTTGTCACCGGAGTCCCGCACGAGCGTCAGGCCCGGCGCGTGCTGGAGCGTGCGGGCGTGGATCTGGCCTGCGTCCAGTTCTTCCGGATCCCCACCGACCGCGGCTGGACCCGTGATTTCGGCCCCCTCTTCGTGCGGCGCACGCCTCCGCGGCCCGAACTCGCCGTCGCGCGCTTCCGCTTCACCGGCTGGGCCAAGTATCCCGACTGGAAGAAGGACGACCAGGTGGCCGAGCGAGTCGCGAAACGGCTCGGCCTGCGCGTGTTTCGCGCGCGCGCCGGCGAGCGCGACGTGGTGCTGGAGGGGGGAAGCGTCGACGTGAACGGCCGTGGCACGCTCCTCACCACCGAGGAGTGCCTGCTCGACTCCGAGGTCCAGGTGCGCAACCCCGGGCTGTCGCGCGCCGAGCTCGAGCGGGCCCTCCGGGACTACTTGGGCGTCACGAACGTGCTGTGGCTGGCTAAGGGTATCGCCGGCGACGACACGCACGGGCATGTCGACGACCTGTGCCGCTTCATCGACCCGCGCACCGTGGTGCTCTGCAATGAGGCCGATTCCCGCGACGTCAATTACCGAGCGCTGCAGGAGAATCGCGAGCGGCTCGAAGGGATGCGGCTCGAAGACGGCTCGAAGATCGAGGTCGTCGCCCTGCCGCTGCCCGCGCCGCTCTACTTCGACGGCCAGCGGCTTCCGGCGAGTTACGCCAATTTCTACATCGCCAACGGCGCGGTTCTCGTGCCCACGTTCAACGATCCGAACGACCGCACTGCGCTTGGGCTGCTCGCCGAGCTGTTCAGCGACCGGCCGGTGGTCGGGATTCACGCAGTGGATCTGGTGTGGGGGCTGGGCACCCTCCATTGCTTGACCCAACAGGAGCCAGCCGTAAGTCGCAAGCCGTAAGCCGTAAGTTGATCCGTTCTAGCGTCCAGGTTCTTTCGAGCCATTCGGTAGCGTTCGCAGTAGCCCGTACACAGTCCTGGCACATTCGTCGCGCGTCGCGCGCACCTCTTCGAGTTCCTCCGGACGAACGTACTCGAGCGCCAAGACGAGTTCGATGATCGCCTCAACTTCATGGAGAGAGCCCCGCGCGATGTCGAGGTGTTTACGGAAGTCCTTCACCCCTCGCCGAGACGCGCCTTCTGCAATGTTCAGCGCCGCGCTGTACGCAGCTCGTCTCCACTGGTCCGCCAAGGCGTATCGTTCCTCTTTAGGGAGCCGGGATATGGCAGCCTTCGATAGGACTGCCAAATCCCGAGCGCGCTGCCACGCCTTCAGATTCTTGAAATTGCCCATGTTGGAAACGTAGATCCGATTTGCCAGCGCGTGTTACCAATTGTGCGCCAGTGGGCGCGCTTTATTGCGGCTTGCGACTTGCGGCTTACGACTCACGACCCGCAAGTTCCATGTATGACCGCGACAACCGCGCAGTTCGGTCTCTCCGCCATCGGCCAAATCTTCGTTCGCGCCCGCGATCTCGATCGCGCCGTGCGCTTCTACCGCGACACGCTGGGCATGCCCTTCCTCTTCCAAGCGCCGCCCCAGATGGCGTTCTTCCAGTGCGGTGCGACGACCCTCATGCTCGGTGTCCCCGAGACGCCCGAACTCGACCACCCGGCGTCGGTCGTGTACTACCTCGTACCGGACATCGCATCGGCGCACACGACGCTGCGCGGCCGGGGCGTGGAGTTCATCATTGAGCCGCACCTCGTGCACCGGGCCCCGGACTACGATCTCTGGCTGGCTGACTTCCGCGACTCCGAGGGGAACGTGCTTGCCCTGATGATGCGCAAGCCGCGCGCGTAGCCGACGTCCTGGCTGCGGCTCCCGCCTCTGGGTATCGTTCGACAGCCACCCGCCGGAGCCCGCGCCCGTGATCCCCTCGTCCCACCGAGTCCTCCTCGCCGGCCTGCTCGTCGCAGCCTGCCGCGGGGCCGCGCCGCGCGGCGAGTTGCCGCCGCCCGCAGCCGCCCCATCGGATACGACGTGCCTGGTCGCCACCGGGCGGATCACGCCGCGCGACACGGTCACGGTCGCACTAACCGAGCCGGTGGACCCGATGCACGCTCCGGTGCCGTACAACGGCGCGGAGCGGTTTGTCTTCGCACAGCTGTACGAGACGCTGATCCGCGTGGACTGCCAGGGGCGCGTCCTTCCCGCCCTCGCCCGATCCTGGGGGCAGGGTGCCGCAGACCGCTGGACGGTCACCCTGCGATCCGATGCGCGCTTCTGGGACGGGGCGCCGGTGACGGCGCGGGACGTGCTGGCCGCCTGGCGGGTGCGCGACGCGAGTATCGCGCAAGCCGTCACGATCCTGGACGATCGGACGCTCGGCATCGATCCTTCCGGCCTGTCGTTTCAGCGCTTCGCCGACCCCGCGCTCGCAGTGACCAAGTCCGCTCCGGGCGGCGGCTGGCCGATCGGGACGGGGGATCACTGGACGACCGGCGCGGCCGCGGCGGGCGACGCGCTCTGGGCGAGCCCGGTGCCGGGCGCTGCACTCCCGGCCATCAAGGTGACCGTCACAACCGCGAGCGACGCCCGCGATGCCATCGACGGGAACGTGGATCTGCTCCTCACGAGCGATCCAGCCGCGCTCGAATACGCCCGCACCCGCTCGGGGTATCAGGACGTCCCGCTCGAGTGGGATCAGACATACGTGCTGCTGGCGCCCGCGGGGAGCGGCCTCGACGTCGGGGCCCTCCGCCTCGAAAGCCTGCCGCAGGCGGTACACGTCGATGCGCGACCCTCCCAAGCGGACGATGGGCAGTTTTGGTTCGCCGATCTCAAGCGCTGCGGACTTCCGGCCGAGCCGGCGTCGCCCACTGTCCCGCCGCGGCGGCGCGTTGTGTACGAGCAGGCGGACCGCGACGCGCGCGACCTCGCCGCACGCCTCGTCGGCCTCGCCGCCTTCGGCCGGGGCGCCGTCGTCGCGGGCCTCGCGCATACGGCCTTCGAGCCGACGTTCCGAGGCGGCACCGACGCGGCGTACGTGCTCCGGGTCCGGCGCCGGACCGTCGACGCGTGCGCGGCCGGGCGGCAGCTTCCCGCCTGGGTGCTACGCGGCTCGATCACGCCGCTGATCGACACGCGCACCCATCTGCTGGCCCGCCGCGGCCTGCCGCGTCTGAGCGTCGACTGGGACGGAGCCGTCCGGCTCGGCGCGCGATGAGCTTCCGCGCTCGTGTCCTCGCCGGGTTCGGCGTCGTCGTGCTCGTGCCCCTCGTCGTGTTCGGCGTGCGCGTGCGCGCGGACATGGCGGACCGTCTGACCGCCGAATACCAACGGCGGGTGGCCTCGCTCGCGGCGGTGATCCGCGCGGACCTGAGCCGGGACAGCGCCGGAATTGCCGCTCGGCTCGACGCCCTGAAGGAAGCGATCGCGATGGACAATAAATTCCGGCGCGCCGCGCTGGAGGGCGTGGAACGTGCATATCTCCTGGACTACGCCGGCAGCGCCATGCGCTTCACGGGCCTGTCGATGCTGCTGATCCAGGACGACCAGGGTCGCATCATCAGCTCGGGCCACTTCCGGAACGAATACGACCGTCTCGAGCCGGACCTCCCGCGCCTACTCGCGGTCGCGCCGGGTGGAATGGCGCTGGTCGAGGCCCGCACCGCGGAGGCCGCGCTGCTGGCCCTGGCACGGGTCGACTCGCTGCGGCTCGGCGGCCGCCGTTTCACCCTGGTGGGCGGTGTGGCCGTGGACTCGAGTTTCCTGGCGCGGCTCGCTCCCGACTCCGAGCTGACCGTCGCCCCAGCCCTCCCGTCCGATACGCTCGTCCGCGTCGACACAGCGGCGCAGGTGGTGAGCGCGCTCGCCGTGCCCTTCGTCGCCCTCGGCGATTCCGCGCGCCTGCGCGAAGCCCGGATCGTGGTCACGCACTCGCTCGCGCCCCTCGCGGCGTTGCGCCGGCGCGTAGACGCGGCCTTCGTTGCCGCGGCCCTCCTCACGGCTGCGATCGCGCTGCTGCTCGCGAGCTGGCTCTCCAGTTTGATCAGCCGCCCCCTCGGGGAGCTGGCGCGACGCACCGCCGAGATCGACATGGAGCGGCTCGACGTGACGTTCGAGAGTGAGCGCGCCGACGAGATCGGCATGCTTACCCGCCTGTTGGGCGCGATGACCGAGCGACTGCGAGTGGGGGCCGCGCAGCTGCGTGAAGCCGAGCGCCGCATCGCCGTGGGCGACCTCGCCCGCCAGGTGAACCACGACATCAAGAACGGCCTGATCCCCATCCGCAACGTGGTCCGGCACCTCCTGGATGCGGCCCGCGCCGGCCCCGACCAGCTGGCAGCGGCGTGGCGGGACCGGCAGGCGACCGTCGAGAGCAGCGTCTCCTACCTCGAGCAGCTTGCGACGAATTATGCCCGCCTCTACCCCCAGCCCGGCCGCAAGCCGTGCGACGTCAACGACGCGGTCCGCGAGACGATCCGCCGGGTCGGCGACGCCAGCCGGGGCGAGCTCCGCACGGAGCTGGCCGACGAGCTCCCTGCCGTGCACACGGACCCCGTCGTGCTGCGGCGCATCCTCGAGAACCTGGTCGGCAACGCGCTCGACAGCCTCGAGTCGCGCTCGGGAACCGTGACGGTCCTGACCGCACGCGCCGCGGGCGCGGACGACGGCCGTCCCGTTGTGCGGATCACGGTCGCCGACACCGGGAAGGGAATGAGTGGGGAGGAGCTGAACCGCGCGTTCGACGACTTTTACACCACCAAGCCGGGCGGCACCGGCCTCGGGCTCTCCATCGTGCGGCGGCTGGTGCTCGACGCAAACGGCGCGCTCCGAGTGGAGACCGAGCCCGGGGGCGGAAGCAAGTTCATCGTCGAGCTGCCGGGCGAGGGCGCGTGAACCGAACGACCGTCCTGGTCGTCGACGACGTCCCCACGATGGCGGAGCAGTACGCCTACGACCTCAAACGCGTGGGCCAGTATGAGACGCTCGTCGCGCAAAGCGGTCGAGAGGCGTTGGACATTCTCGAGCGCGAGGCGGTGGACTGTGTGATCCTCGACCTCGAGATGCCGGGGATGGACGGGTTCGAGGTGCTGCGCGCCATGGAGCGACGCGCGTTCCGCACCCCCGTGATCGTGTACACCGGGACCGGAAACTACGACCGCTGCACTCAGGCGATCCGGCTTGGCGCCCGGAGCTTCATCGACAAGGCCGAGCCGATGGAGCGCGTCGTCCAGGAGGTCGAAAACGCGCTCGAGCGGCAGCGCCTGGCCGGCCAGATCGCCGCGTTGCGCGCGCGCAGCGGCGCCGACGCGTCGCTCGTGGGCGCGAGCCCGGCCATGCAGCAGCTCAAGGACGCAGTCGCGCGGGTCGCCAAGATCCCGAGCCCCGTGCTCATCGTAGGAGAGAGTGGCTCGGGAAAAGAGCTCGTCGCCCGGGAGCTGCACCGCCTCGGCGCGAGCCCGAACGGCCCGTTCGTCGCCCTCAACAGCGCGGCGCTCCCGGAGAACCTGGTCGAAGACGAGCTGTTCGGACACGAGCGCGGTGCTTTCACCGGCGCGAACGCGCTCCGTAAAGGCGCCTTCGAGGCGGCCTCGGGTGGGACACTGTTCCTGGACGAGATCGGCGAGCTGCCGCTCCCTGCACAGGCGAAGCTGCTGCGCGTGATCGAGCAACGCCAGGTCACTCGGGTCGGCGGCAACCGCACCATCACCGTGGAGGCGCGCGTGGTGGCCGCGACCAACCGCGATCTGGAAGCGGAGGTGGCCGCGGGGCGGTTCCGGCAGGATCTCTACTATCGGCTGAATGTGCACGTGCTGCGCGTCCCGGCCCTGCGCGAGCGGCTGTCCGACCTCCCCGCGCTGGTCGAGCAGCTCGTCACGTCCACCTGCGTGCGCTTCGGGGTACGCCCCAAGAAGGTCGATGCGGCGGCGCTCGAGTCGTTGATGGCCTACGACTGGAAGAAGAACAACGTCCGCGAGCTGCGGAATGCCGTGGAGCGCATGATCATCGCGACAGACGCGGACGCGATCGGGCTGGATGATGTACCAGCCGAGATCCGGGACGGAGCGGGCGGCGTCACGAGCGGAGCGAGTCCCAGCGCCGCGCCCACGAGCTTCCACGCCCTCAAAGCCGAGGCCGAGCGACGCATCATCGTGGCCGCTTTGGAGCGCAACGACTGGCACATCACGAAGACGGCCCAGGAGCTCGGCCTCTCCGATCACGCGAGCCTGTTGAAGATCATGCGCCGGCACGGCATCAGCCGCGAGTAGCGGTCGTGTCCGCGCCAACACGTCACGTCGGTTGATCCGTGTCCACCCGGACACGACCGCCTTCGCGTTCTTCCCCAACCGATTGCGCCGGCGGCTGATAGCTGATAGCCGATCGCTGGCCCTCCTCCTGCTCTTACTCGGGGCACGAACCCCAACCAGGAGGAGTTTATGCGCAACCGCATCACTATCATCCCGATCGCTGCCTTCATCCTTGCTGCCTGCGGCGACAAGCGCCCCAAGGCTTCCGACGCGAACGCAGCCGAAGTCTCTGCTGTCTCGTCCGAGTCGTCGAGCGCGTCCGCCGCGACGCCGGTGGTCACCGGGCCGGTCTCGTTCGAGGAGGCGAACACCGCCTTCCAAGCGAAGCGGTACGACGAGGCGGCGCGGCTGCTCACGACGTACACCACCGAGCACCCCGACAACGTGTGGGGTTATTACCTGCTCGGCCTCTCCGCGTGGAAGACGGGAGACCGCGACCGGGCGGTCGACGCGTTTCGGCGCGCGCTCGAGAAGGACTCGACCCACGTCAAGAGTCAGCTCAACCTGAGCCGCGTGCTCATCGAACAAGACAAGGCACAGGACGCGCTGCCGCACGTCGAGGCAGCGCTCAAGATCGATTCCGGGTCGAGCGAAGGCTTCCGGCTGCTCGGCCGCGTGAAGAGCGAGCTGGGCGACACGGCGGGCGCCATCGCGGCATACCAACACGCGATCGTGCTCGACGGCCGCGACGCTTGGTCGATGAACAACCTAGCCCGCGTCTACCTCGACCAGGGGCGGTTCCAGGAGTCGCTTGGGCCGCTCGCGCGGGCGATCGAGATCGACTCGACCGTGACGGCGTTCCAGCACAACCTCGGGATCGCGCTGAAGGGCCTGAAGCAGGATTCTGCGACGGCCGATCTGAGCGGGCTGGCCCGTGGGTTTGTCGAGCAGACGAAGAGCTGGCACTAGGCGGGGGACACGTCCTCGATTTCACGGCCGAGCGCGAGGATATCCTCCCGGATGGACTTGCGCTCGGCCAGGAGTCGCAGGAACGCCCAGCGCTTAAACAGGAACAAGCCTAGCGCCCTCGCACCCCCGATGAGCCGGTCGAGCCGCTCGACAAACGCGAGGGCGGCGTAGGCCGCTAGCGGTAGCGACACCACCGTCCACAACGCCGCTTCCACGCCGCGCCAGCGCCACATTGCCAGCGCGGTGCCGGCCCAGGTGAGCGGGAACAGCAGCATCGCTGCCAGCACCTTGATGCTCGCTAGCGCATCGTCGGCGCCCCGCGCCAATCCAGTCGCGACGAAGCCGACGGCCCGGTAGGCGGGATAATGCGTGACCACGCCGACGAGCGTCGCGGGAAGCAGCACTAGCAGCCACGCAAGCGCCGCGACGGCGTAGCGCGCGACCCGCCGCCATGCGAAGCCCTGTGGCACGCTCGTAGCGGTCGATCCGCTGCGCCAGTGCCGTGAACCGGTCGGGCCAGTGAATCCGGGCGACACGATACCCCGCGAGGAACCGGCGCCGCAGGTCGAACTCCTCGCGCAGCGTGGGCGGCGTCTCCGGCGGGTCGTCCTGCGCCGTGAAGATTCGCTGCGCCCGCTCGACCAGCGCGTGCACCTCCGTCTGCTCGGCCTGTAGCGTCACCTCAGCGAGGGCGCGCTCGATCTGCGCCGTCAGCTCGCGGACGGGGCCGGCGGGCGGCTCCTCGCCCGACGCGAGCCGTACGGGCGCCACGAGCAACGGTTCCGCGAAGTGCAGCAACGCGGCGCTGCGGAACGTGCGCTTGGCGCGGTAGTACAGCCCCGCCGGTACGATTCGGAGCGGCGTCGGGCCCGCGAGCATCGCCGCGGCCCCCAGCGCGATGCGCGCTGCGCCCGTGCGAAGCGGGCGGAGCTGGGGGTCGCTGTGGGACGCGCCTTCGGGAAAGATCGCGATCGCTCCCTCCCGTGCGAGCACCGTGCGTGCGGTCTCGAAGGTCTCGCGGTTCTGGGCCGGATCGAACCCTTCGTCCTGGCGCCGGTGCACGGGAATCGCGTCGAAGGCCCGGCAGAAGGAGCCGATGACCGGCATGCGAAACAGCGGCGCCTTGGCCAGGAGCGACACGCGGCGCGGGGCAAGACAGAGGAGGAACGCCGGATCGACGAGGCCGTTCGGATGGTTCAGCACGAACAGCACGGGGCCCTGCGCCGGTACGTGCTCGAGACCCGAGACTTCGATCCGGCGAAAGAAGATGCGGAGCACCACACTGAACAACGCCCGGAAGAACGCCCTCACGGGGTCGGCCCGCACCCCGGCACGCGGCCCGCGCGCCACGCTGCGTAGCTCCAGATGATGCCGCCGACCAGCACCGCGACGGGAATGATCAGCATCGCCTCACCGAGGGAGCGCGCGTCCGAAATCGCTCCGACGAGGGACGGCGACGGCACGTCGCCGAGGACGTGGATCGTGAAGATGCTCACCGCGACGGCCGTCGCCCGCATGTGCGGGGACACGACGTTGACGATCGTTGAATTGATGGGCCCGGTCGACGCGAAGAGCAGCAGTTCGGCTGCCACCATGGCGGTCCAGTATACCGGGGGCGCGGGCGCGGCGAGGGCTGCCAAGGTGAGCGGCGCAGCGGCGAGCGTGGCGACGCCGGACACCCACAGGTACGCGTCCTGCGAGCGCCGCAGCAGGCGGTCGCCCAGCCAGCCGCCGCCGTACGTGCCGAGGAACCCCGTCACCACGACGATCGCCCCGAACTGTACGGTCGCCTGGGCCTTGGGGATGCCGCGGGCACGCTCGAGAAAGGACGGCGTCCAGAAGGCGAGGGCCCCGATCGCGAAGGTGTAGGCCGCGTAGCCCAGCACGGTGAGGACGTAGGGACGGTTGCGGAGCAGGGCGCCATAGGCGGCACGGGCCGCGCTGCCGAGCGAGACGGCGGGGCTGCCGGGGGCGGCCGGGCCGCCGGAGTCCTGGGCGCCGCGCGGCGGCTCGTAGAGGCGCAGCGCCAGGACGGCGAGCACGATCCCGGGGACGCCGGCGACAAAGAACGCGGGCCGCCACCCGAAGTAGTGATCCACCAGGCCGCCCACGACGTACCCGAGCGCCGATCCGATGGGGATCGCCGCGAAGAAGATCGCGAACACCCTGCCCCGCCGCTCGCGCGGAAAGTAGTCGGCGAGCAGCGCCGGCGAGATCGTGCCGTAAGCCGCCTCACCGATCCCGACCGCGGCCCGCGCCGCGAACAGCGATGCGTAGCTCCGGGCGAAGCCCGCCAGCGCCGTGGCCACGCTCCAGAGTCCGACGCCGAGCCCGATGAGCCGCGTGCGCGACCGCGTGTCGCCCAGCGAGCCGAACACGGGCGCCGCCAGCATGTACACGATGATGAACCCGGTCATGAGCGAGCCGAGCTCGGTGTCCGAGAGCTGCAGCTCGGAGTGCTTCATGCTCTCCGCCAGCGCCGCCACGATCCACCTGTCCAGGTAGTTGAACAGGTTGATCAGCGTGAGTACAGCGAGGGCAGTGCCCGCTAGAGGTTTTGCTCGAGCCACGCCGTAAACAGCCCGTACAGGTTCTCCCGGGTGCTCCCGCCGGCGATCGAGTGGGTCTTGTTCGGGTAGATCCGCATGTCGAACTGCTTGTTGGCGGCTTCGAGGCGCTCCACCAGGCGGACCGAGTTCTGGAAATGCACGTTGTCGTCGCCCGTGCCGTGCACCAGCAGGTAGTGGCCCTTCAAACTGTCGGCGTAGGCGAGCGGGGCACCCTCGCCATAGCCCGCGGGGTTTTCCTGCGGGGTGCGCATGTAGCGCTCGGTGTAGATGGTGTCGTAGAAGCGCCAATCGGTGACCGGGGCGACAGCGAGCGCCGCCTTGAACACGCCGGCGCCGCGAAACATGCTGAGCGAGCTCATGTAGCCGCCGTAGCTCCACCCCCAGATGCCGATCCGGTCTGGGTCGACGTACGGCTGCGCCGCGAACCAGCGCGCCGAGGCGATCTGGTCGGCCGACTCGTACCGGCCGAGGTGGAGGTAGGTCAGCTTCATGAACCGCGCGCCGCGCCCCCCCGTGCCCCGGTTGTCCACACTGGCGACGAGATACCCGTCGCGCGCGAGCATCTGGTGCCAGAGGTAGTTCGCCCCGCCCCAGGAGTCGGTGACCGTCTGCGAGCCGGGCCCTCCGTACACGTTCATGAGCAACGGATAGCGGCGCGACGGATCGAAGCCCTTTGGTTTGATGATCCAGGCGTTGAGCTCCACGCCGTCCGGCGTCTTGAGCGTGATGAACTCGGGCCGCACCAGCCCCAACGCCGTCACCTTCGCCGCCAGGGCCGCATTGTCCGCCAGCGTGCGCACGAGCCTGCCGTCCGCCCGCCGCAGGGTTTGGACGGGGGGAATACCCGACCGTGAATACGTGTCGACGTACAGCTGGAACGTCGGATCGAACTCGATCCCGTGCGTGCCCGGCTCCGTCGAGATGCGCGCGAGGCCCTTCCCGTCGAGCCCGATCCGCACGAGCGGCCGGCCGAGCGGGCCATCGATCGCGCCGCCGCAGTACAGCACCTGCTTCTTCTCGTCCACGCCGTACACCTGCAGCACGTCCCACCCGCCCGGCGTCACGCGTCGGAGCAGCGAGCCATCACGGTTGAACAGGTACACCTGGTCGTAGCCGTCGCGCTCGGAGACGAACAGGAACTGTTTCCCACCGTTGATCCAACGTGGCTGGTTCGCGTCCACCCACGCCGAGTCGCGGTCGGTCATGATTACCCGTGACGCACCACGTTGCGCGTCGGCGAGCAGCAGGTCGAGCCGGTCCTGGTGGCGGTTGAGCCGGGTGAGCCAGATCTCGTTCGACGATCCTGCAAAGTCCATGGCGGCGACGTAGATGTCCTTGTCGCCGCCCAAGTCCACCCACGTCGTCTGCCGCGTCCCCACATCCACGACCCCGATCTTCACCTCGGAGTTGGGCATTCCGGCCTTGGGATAGCGCACCGGCACGAGCTGGGGATAGAGGGAGTCGGCATCGAGCAGATAGAACGTCGGGATCGCCGTCTGATCGAACCGCCAGAACGCGATCCGCCGGCCGTCCGGGCTCCAGCGGAACGCGTCCCGCAGGTCGAGCTCCTCCTCGTACACCCAGTCGGAGGTCCCGTTGATGACGCTGTCGCCGCCGTCTGCGGTGAGGGCGGTTTCCCCGCCGGTCGCGAGATCGGTCATGTAGATGTTGTTCGCGCGCACGAAGGCGACCATCCGGCCGTCGGGCGAGAACTTGGCGAACATCTGGTAGCCTGGCTTCGCGCTCACGGGGATGAGGCGCTTTGCCGTGAAGTCCCAGACGTAGTACGTGCCCTTCGTGTTCTGGCGCCACACACGCGCCGAATTGGTGAAAATCAGCAGCCTCATGCCGTCCGTCGAGAAGCGGTACTCCTCGATCGCGATTGGCTGCTGGGCGCCGGGCGGCACGAGCTCGGTGCCCCGCAGGAGCAGCTGGGTCTTCCCCGACAGCGCGTCCACACGATACAGATCGGTGTGGCCCGCACTGTCCGTTTGAGTCGTCGTGTAGGCGGTGCCGTCCTTCATCCATGTGAGGGAAACGAGGTCGCTTGCGAACTCGCGGGTTCCCCAGATCGAGTGCACCGTAAGGGCGGGCGCCTGCACTCCCTGGGCGACCAGGGGGGCGGGGTGGAGCACGGCGACAACGACGAGACAGAGACGGCGCAGCGGGCGGGCATGCATGATGGCCACCGAGCGGTAAGTTTGGGTGCCACAAACTTAGCGGCCGGCGGCCATCGTGCGAAGACTAATTCGCGAGGCCAGAGAGAGGCCATGAACGAACCGACGCAGTTGCAGAAGGCCCAGGACTTCATCGCGCGGCACGCCGGCCCCCGGATGCTCGTCCTCCCCAATGCCTGGGACGTGGTCAGCGCCCGGGTGATCGAGGAGGCGGGCTTTCCCGCCATCGCCACCTCGAGCGCCGGAGTCGCCTGGGCCCTCGGGTTCCCCGACGGCGAGCGCATCAGCCGCGGCGAGATGCTCGCCGTGGTCCGCCGGATCGCGGCGAGCGTGCGGATTCCCGTGAGCGCCGACGTCGAGGGAGGCTATGGCGCGACTCCCGAGACCGCGGCCGAGACAGCGCGCGGGGTGATCGCGGCGGGCGCGATCGGGCTGAATCTGGAGGACGGGACGAACGAGGGCCTGCTCCTCGACCTGAGCCTGCAGGTGGCGCGCATCCGGGCCGTGCGCGAAGCGGGCGGGGCGGCGCGCGTGCCTCTCGTCATCAACGCGCGGACCGACGCGTTCGAAGTGAAACAGTGGTCGCCGGCGGAGCGGTTCGCCGCCGCCGTGCGACGCGCCAACGCCTACCGCGCAGCCGGCGCCGACTGCCTGTTTGTCCCGCACGTCAGCGACGCCGACACGATCGGCCGGCTGGCGCGCGAGATCACGGGTCCGCTCAACGTCATCGCCGGCCCGCCCGCCCCGCCGCTGGGAGAGCTCGAGCGCCTCGGCGTGCGCCGGGCGAGCCTGGGGCCGCGCGTCGTGCAGGCCACCCTCGGACTCATCCGCCGTATCGCCGTGGAGCTACGCGACCACGGCAGCTACGACGCGATGGCCGACCTGGTGATTCCGTTCGGGGACGTCCAGCGCCTGGTGGCGCGACCCTCTTGACGGCTCCAGGCAGTCGGGTATATTTATGCTGAACGCTGCATATTAATACGAACGGGCTGCAGCCGCTCATACCATCAGGTGGGTACGCCGTGAACGTCCGCATCGTTAACGCCAAGCTGCCGAATCCGACCAGTCCTTCGAGCGGGAGCGACCGGGCGGCATAGAGGTGCAGTCAAGCGAGAAACTTCCCGGCCCGCTCCCGACAGAGAGCGGGCCTTCTTTTTGATCGTCCAGCGAGGAGCACGCATGCCCGACGGCGACCGATCGAGGTGGGCCAACCGCCGCGCGCCGGATCTCGACCCCTGGCGCGAACAGGACGCCTGCGGGGTCGGGTTCGTGGCGCGGGCCTCGGGCGAGCGCGGCCCCGACATCCTCGCCCTGGCGCTCCAGGCCCTGGCCCGCGTGGCCCACCGTGGCGCCGCCTCGACCGACAGCTCGGGCGACGGCGCCGGCGTGCTCACGCAGATTCCCTCCCGGCTGTTCTACCGCGATGGGGCGAGCCGCGGGCTCGCGCTCGAGCCCGGCCAGTCCTTCGCCGTCGGCGCCTTCTTCCTGCCTACCGACCACGTCGCGTTGGGACGCGCCACCGCCATCATCGAGGCGGTGCTGCGGGAAGCGGGCCTCCCGGTCCTCGGCTGGCGCGATGTCCCCATCGACGGCGACGTGCTCGGCCCCAGCGCACGGGCCACCTGCCCCACCATCCGGCAGGGCATCATCGCCGCACCCGCGGACGGCGGGCGCACCGACGCGGCCGCCTGGGAGCGGGCGCTCTACCTCGCACGCCGCACGATCGAACGGCGCGTCGCCGAGGCCGGACCCGAGCTCCAGCCGTTCTTCGTGTGCTCGCTCTCCTGCCGCACGCTCGTCTACAAGGCGCTGCTCACGGGGCCGCAGCTCCCCAGATTCTTCCCCGACCTGCGGTCGCCGGACTACGAGACGGCGATCGCGGTCTTCCACCAGCGCTACTCGACCAACACCAGCCCGACCTGGCCGCTGGCGCAGCCGTTCCGGCTGCTCGCCCACAACGGCGAGATCAACACACTTTGGGGCAACCGGAACGCCATGCGAGCCCGCGAGCCGGCCCTGGCGTCGCCGCTCTGGGGCGAGGCGATCGACGCGCTGAAGCCGGTGATCTGGACCGAGGGAAGCGATTCGACGAGCCTCGACAACGCGGTCGAGCTGCTGGTGCGCTCGGGCCGCGACCCGGTGCACGCGCTCATGATGCTCGTCCCCGAGGCCCACGCGGGCGCGAGCGAGATGGAGCGGGCGCTGCGTGGGTTCTACGAGTTCCACGAATGCCTCGTGGAGCCGTGGGACGGTCCCGCCGCCCTGGCGTTCTCGGACGGCGTGATCGCCGGGTCCGCCCTGGACCGTAACGGGCTGCGGCCCTGCCGCTACAAGATCACGC
>WNEW01000570.1_pt1 | contig 17757 bp, 21 predicted proteins | sample 5399891 | NCBI WGS metagenome assembly WNEW01 (sample SAMN13153336, study PRJNA577476) | soil metagenome | isolation source: 40 cm grassland meadow soil pre-rain plot 5 | place: USA:California | collected 2015-09-08 | reverse complement strand
GAGCTATTCCCGCCCGGATCGGTGGTGGGGAGGGGAGGATTTGAACCCCCGAAGGCGTACGCCAGCAGATTTACAGTCTGCCCCCTTTGGCCACTTGGGTACCTCCCCGAACCTGCCGGCATGCGATGAGAACCTCTCGTCGGCTAAACGCGGCACACAAGCTGGCGCTGGCGGGAGGATTTGAACCCCCGACCCACTGCTTACAAGGCAGTTGCTCTGCCCCTGAGCTACGCCAGCACGGACAAAGTTCCAATTTAGTGTCGAGAACCTGATAAGTCAAGCACTTTGGTGGCGCTGGCGGGCGACCTCATAGCACAGGACCGCGGCGGCGGCGGCGACGTTGAGAGATTCCGCTCCGCCGGCCATCGGGATGGCCACCACGGCGTCGCACGCGCGGGCGACGAGGGGGCGTAACCCCTCGCCTTCGCTACCCAGCACCAAGCATACAGGACCGCGCAAGTCCGCCGACCAGGGCGCGACCCCGTCGCGCGCGGCCGCGCCGTACACCCAAGTCCCGGATTCTTTGATTCTTTCGAGCGCCGAGACGAGGTTCGTCGCCCGGGCCACCGGGACCCGTTCGAGCGCCCCCATGGCCGTCCTCGCCGCCGCGTCCGTGAGACCGACCGCGTGGTGCTTGGGGATGACGACGCCGTGGACGCCGAAGGCCTCGGCGGTCCGAAGGATCGCGCCGAGATTGCGTGGATCCTGGATCTGGTCGAGGACCAGGTAGAACGGCGGTTGGCCGCGCTCGACCGGCTCGGCCAGCAGGTCCTCGAGGTCGACGTACTCGGCGGAGCTGACCCGCGCCACCACACCCTGGTGCTCGGGCGAGCCGGCCATCGCGGTGAGTTGCTCGCGGGTGCGGAACGAGACCTTCACGCCGGCGCGGCGCGCGAGCGCGACGACCTCGCCGAGCGGCCCGCGCCCGCCCGCCAGCACCGCGATCTCGTCCGCGCGCCTGCCGCCGCTCCGCAGCAACGCCAGCACGGGATTGCGGCCATAGACGCGGCCTTCGGCCATCAGCCGCTCTTGCGCGTCAGCCGCGGACCGCCGGGCGTGTCCTCCACCAGCCAGCCGAGCCGCTGGATCTCCGCACGTAATTCGTCCGAGCGGCGGAAGTCTCGTCGCGCGCGCGCCGCCGTTCGCTCACCGACCAGGCGCTCGACCTCCGGCGGCGGTCCGCCGCCTTCGCCCCGCTGCGTGAAGAGGCCCAGCACGCCGCCGAGACGTCGCAGCTCGGCCGCGCCCGCCGCGAGGGCCGGCGCGTCGCCGCGCTCCCGATCCTCGTTCACCACGCGCGCCATCTCGAAAAGGACGGCGAGCGCCTGCGGCGTGTTGAAGTCGTCGTCCATCGCCGCCTCGAACTGCGCGCGGAGCCCCGCGAGCCGCGGTGCCGGCGCGCCTGCGGGCGCGGACGCCGCGCGCGGGTCGTCGAGCAGTCGCGTGAAGCGCTCGAGCGCGCGGGCGCTCTCGTGCACCCGGTCCGCCGACCACTCGAGCTGGTGGCGATAGTGCGTGCCGAGCATCCACAGGCGCAGCGCGTCCCGATCGTGGCGCTTGACCATCTCGCGGATCGCCAGCGTATTGCCGAGCGACTTCGACATCTTCTCGGCGCCGAAGTTGACCATGCCGTTGTGCACCCAGTAGCGCGCGAACGTCTTGCCGGTATCGGCCTCGGACTGGGCGATCTCGCACTCGTGGTGCGGAAAGATCAGGTCCGTGCCGCCGCCGTGGATGTCGAAGCTGTCGCCGAGATAGCGCGTGGCCATCACGGAGCACTCGATGTGCCAGCCGGGTCGCCCGGCTCCCCACGGGCTGGGCCACGAGGGCTCTCCGGGCTTCGCCGCCTTCCACAACGCGAAATCCCGCGGGTCGCGCTTGCGCTCGTCGACCTCCACCCGTGCGCCGGCCAGCAATTCCTCGAGGTTGCGGCCCGAGAGCTTGCCGTACGCCGGAAAGCGACGGATCTCGAAGTAGACGTCGCCGTCCACGACGTACGCGATGCCGCGCGCGACGAGGCGGCCGATCAGCGCGATCATCCCGTCGATGTGCTCGGTGGCCCTGGGCGCGACGCTGGGAAGCAGCACGCCGAGCGCCTCCATGTCGCGCGCCTCCGCCTCGATGTAGCGCTGCGACACCTCGCTCGCCGAGACGGCTTCCTGACTGGCACGCGCGATGATCTTGTCGTCGATGTCGGTGTAGTTGCGCACCGTCGTGACCCGGAAGCCCTTGTGCTCGAGCCACCGCCGGATGACGTCGAACGCGACCGCGCTGCGCGCGTGCCCGATGTGCGAGTAGTCGTAGGGCGTCACGCCGCAGACATACATGCGCACCTCGCCCGGCGTGAGAGGAACGAACTCCTCTTTCGTGCGGGACATGGTGTTGTAGACCTTCAGCGCGCCCACTCAGCCGACCTCAAGGATCACAGACTCGCCTCGCCTCCGGCTGCGGCTCGTACTTCCACACTCACCACCGCCATCGCCGCGATGCCCTCGCGGCGGCCGAGCAGGCCCAGCCCCTCGGGACTTTTTGCTTTGACGCTGACGGCATCGACACCGATTCCGAGCGTGTCCGACAGCCGCTTGGCCATCTCCGTCAGCAGCGGCGCCAGCCTCGGCGCCTGGGCCAGCACCGTCGCGTCGACGTTGACGAGCCGCGCCCCGCGCGCGGCGATCAGGTCGAGCGCGCCCTTGAGGAGCACGAGGCTCGACACGCCTCGCCAGCGCGCGTCGGTGTCCGGGAAATGCCGGCCCAGGTCGCCCAGGGCGAGCGCGCCAAGCAGCGCCTCGGCGACCGCGTGCGACAGCACGTCGGCATCCGAGTGGCCGTCCAGTCCCACCTCCGACGGGACCGTCACTCCGCCCAGCACGAGCGGCCGGCCGGCGACGAGCGGGTGCAGATCGAAACCGAAGCCGACCCGCGTCACGCCCGCTTCCGCGCCGTCCGCGTGCCGCGGGCGCGCCGGAGATCGTCGGGCGTGGTGATCTTCACGTTGCCGGGAAGACCGGGGACGACCCGCACGCGGTGGCCGAGCCGCTCGACCAGCATCGCGTCGTCGGTGGCGGCGACGCCGTCGCGGCGCGCCTTGTCGTGCGCCTCGCGCAGGATCTCGGCACGGAACGCCTGGGGCGTCTGCACCGCCCACAGCCCGGCCCGATCCACCGTCGCCTCGACGACGCCGTCGCGGACACGCTTGACCGTCTCGGCCACGGGCAGCGCGCAGATCGCCGCGCCGTCGGCCCGCGCCGCGGCCAGCACCGCGTCCACGAGGCCGCGGGTGATGAACGGCCGCACCGCGTCGTGCACGAGCACCACCCGCACGCCGTGCGGCGCCGCCTCGAGCGCGAGCCGCACCGACTCCTGCCGCGTGGCGCCGCCGCTCACCACGGTGACGCCGGGGCCCAGCAGCCGGCGTGCACGCACGACGTGGGCGGCCGGCGCCGCGACCACGATGGCGGCCAGGCGCGGGTGCCGGCGGAAGTGGCGAACGGTCGCGGCCAGGATCGCCTCGCCGCCGACGCGCAGGAACTGCTTGGGCGTGCGCCGCGCCAGGCGCGCGCCGACGCCGCCGGCGGGGATGAGGACGGCGACGTCACGCATCGCGGCCCTCGTCGCCATCGATGCGCGGACGCGCGAACACCATGCGTCCCGCCGACGTCTGCAGCGCGCTCGTGACGACCACCGCCACCTCCTGGCCGAGCAGCCGGCGCCCCTGCTCGACGACGACCATCGTACCGTCCTCGAGGAATCCGACGCCCTGTCCGGGTTCCTTGCCCTCGCGCAGCACCTGCACGCGCAGGCTCTCGCCGGGGAGCACGACGGGCTTCAGCGCATTGGCGAGATCGTTGACGTTGAGGACGTTGACGCCGCTCAGCTCGGCGACGCGATTGAGATTGTAGTCGGTCGTCACGACCCGCGCGCCGCGCCGGCGCGCCAGCTCGACCAGCTTGGTGTCGACGTCGGCGGCGCCGGTGACGTCGGCCTCGACGATCTCCACGCTGTGGAGGTCTTGAAGTCGCTTGAGGATCTCGAACCCGCGCTTGCCGCGGTTGCGCCGCAGCGGGTCCGCGCCGTCGGCCAGACGCTGCAGCTCGCGCAGCACGAAGCGCGGCACGAGCAGCGGTCCGTCGAGAAAGCCGGTGGTCACGACGTCGGCGATGCGGCCGTCGATGATCGCGGAGGTATCGACCAGCTTCGACGCGTCGCGCGCGCCCGTGCGCGCCGTCGTCCCGGGCGCGCCCCGCAGCGCCACGGCCAGCTCGAGGCCGACGGCGGCGGCGCCGAGCGCGGCGCCGGCGATCGCGCCCACCGCGAGCGGCAGTTGCAGCGCAGGCGCCGTCGCCGCGCCGGCCACCGCCGCGCACACCACCACGAGCACGCGGATGATCGCGAGCGTCAGGGCAGCAGCGCCTCGACCGCCTCGGTCACCGTGCCCACGCCACGCACGCTCAGCGGCGCCGCGCGGACGTCCGCGGCGCTGCTCTTCGGCACGACGGCGGAGCGGAAGCCGAGCTGGGCGGCCGCGCGCAGTCGTGACTCGAGGCCCGCCACCGCGCGCACCTCGCCCGTCAATCCCACCTCGCCCAGCACCACGACGTCGGCGGGCAGCGGGCGCTCCATGTACGAGGACGCCGCCGCGACGACGATCGCGAGATCCGCCGCGGGCTCGACGACCCGCCCGCCGCCCGCGACGTTGACGAAGACGTCCTGGTTGCCGATCGGCAGCTGCGCGCGCTTTTCGAGCACGGCCAGCAGCAGGCAGACGCGGTTGTAATCGGCCCCGAGGACGGTGCGCCGCGGCGTGCCGAACGAGGCGCGCGACACCAGCGCCTGCAGCTCGAGCAGCATCGGCCGCGTCCCCTCGAGACTCGCCACCACGACCGAGCCGGGCGCATCGACCGGGCGCTCGGAGAGGAAGAATCCCGAGGGATTGGCCACCTCCACCAGGCCGCGGGCCGCCATCTCGAAGACGCCGATCTCGTTGGTCGAGCCGAAGCGGTTCTTGACCGCGCGCAGCACGCGATAGGCGTGGTGCTGCTCGCCCTCGAAGTAGAGGACCGTGTCGACCAGATGCTCGAGCACGCGTGGTCCGGCGAGCGCGCCTTCCTTGGTGACGTGGCCGACCAGGAACGTCGCGAGGCCGCGCCCCTTCGCCTGCGTCATGAGCCGCGCGCCGCACTCGCGCACCTGCGCGACCGAGCCGGGCGCCGACTCGAGGTCGGGCAGGAAGACGGTCTGGATGGAATCGACGATCAGCGCCTGCGGCTTGACGTCGTCGAGCGCCGCCTGCACGGCGTTGAGATCCGTCTCCGCCCACAGCAGGAGCCCGTCGCCGGCGATGCCCAGGCGGTCGGCGCGCATCTTCACCTGCGCCGCCGACTCCTCCGCGGAGACGTAGAGCACGGGCGGCCGCGCCGTGGCCAGTGCGCGCGCCGCTTGGAGCAGCAATGTACTTTTGCCCGCACCCGGTTCGCCCCCGATCAGCACGAGCGAGCCGCGCACGACGCCGCCGCCGAGCACGCGATCGAGCTCGGCGATGCCCGTCGGCAGGCGCTCGCCGGCTTCGAGCACCACGTCCTTGAGCGGCTGCGGCCGGCCCGATGACGGCCCGCCGCGCCGGCCGCGCGCCGGCGCTTCAGCGCGCTCTTCGACCAGCTGCACGTAGGCGCCGCCGGCGCGCAGACAGTCCGGGCAGGTCCCGGGCTTGGGACTGGCGAAGCCGCACTCCTGACAGCGATAGACGGAGGACGCGCGGGGACTCACTCGCCCTCCTTGGGCTTGCCGCCGCCGCCCAGATTTCGCAGCAGCCCGCGCAGCAGAAAGGACCGCTGCGCGCCGTCGAGGATCGAGACGAGTCGCTCGTACACGGTTGGATCGGCGATGAGCGCGCCCAGCGTGCCCTCGCCCTCGTTGATCTTCGCGGTGATCTCCTTGAGATTGGCGAGCGCCGCCTGCAGATCGCTCGAGGCCTGGCGGATGCCGGCGTCGGCCGGCTCGTCCTTGATGAGGCCGCCGAGCGTGCCCTTGCCGCCGACCAGGCGATCCGAGACCTCGCGGAAGTTGTGCGCGACGACCTTGAGGTCCTCGAGCACGTTCTTGTACTTCGGGTCGAACAACAGCGCCGGCACCAACCCCTCGTTCGGGCTGCCCGGCTGCTCGGCCATGCGCGAGAGCTTCTCCATCGCGGCCACGAAGCGCCGCGCCGCGGCCGTCGACTGATCGGAGGTCAGCACGCCCGCCGCGCCCTCGCCGCGCTCGACGCGGTCGAGCAGGCGCTGCGTGGTGACGATCACCTCGTTCATCTTCCGCAGGGCGACCGGTTCCTCGTAGATCAGCGCGTGGGCCCACCCGCGGCCCTTCTCGACCTCGTCCACCATGCGTGCGACACGATCGGTGACTTTGCGGGTGGAGGCCAGCGCGGCGGAGGCGTCCTCGATGAGCTTCGACTGCTTGAGCGTGTCCGCGGCGGCCCGGAGGCTCTCGGCGAGCGCGGCCACATTCTTCACCGTCTCCGCCCCCTCGTTCACGATCTTGCTGAAGTCGGTGGGGTCGCGCGAGATGATGACGTCGCCGTCCTTGGTCGGCGGCGCGTCGGCGGTGCCCACGGTCAGCTCGACGATGCGATCGCCCAGCAGCCCCTGCGTCTCGATGCGGGCGACCGAGTTCTTCCGCACCCGGTTCGCGAACTGCTTGGCGATCGAGAGATCGACGCGGACCTTCCCGCCGGGCTCGGCCGGAAGATTGACGTCCTTCACGCGGCCGATCTGCACGCCGGCCAGCCGCACGGTCGCGCCCTGGTTGAGGCCGCCGACCTCCGCGAAGTCGGCGTGCACCGTGTAGCGCGCCTCGAACAGGCGCGCGCGCGCGCCGAGCGCGTAGACCATCCCGATGCCGGCCACGAGCGCCACGAGGACGAAGCCGCCCACGCGGAGCTTCCTGCCAAGCTCGCTTCGCTCGTCGTTCACGTGCTCACCTCGCTTCCCCGGCCAGAAACGCCTGCACGGCGGGATCGCCGGACGTCATCACCTCGTCGGGCCGCCCTACCACCGCGAACCGGCCGTCCATCAGGATGGCGAGCCGGTCGGCCACCGTTCGCGCCAGCTCCACGTCGTGCGTCACCACGATCGACGTGTCCCCAACGCCGCCCTTGAGCTGCAAGATCAGCTCGCCGACCATCTTCGAGTTCGTGGGATCGAGCCCCGCCGTCGGCTCGTCGAAGAGCATCAGCTCCGGCTCGATCACGAGCGCGCGCGCCACGCCGACGCGCTTGCGCATGCCGCCCGAGAGCTCCGAGGGCAACAGCGGCAGGATATCCTCCCCGAGCCCGACCAGCGAGAGCACGTGGACGATACGCTCGCGGATCTCCGCCTCCGACAGGTCCGTGTGCTCGCGCAGGGGAAAGGCGACGTTCTCGTATACCGACAGCGAGTCGAACAGCGCGGCGCCCTGGAAGACGTAGCCCATGCGTCGCCGGATCGGCAGCAGCTCCTCCTCCGACAGCCCCTCGATGTTGATGCCGAAGGCGCGCACCTCGCCCGAGTCCGGCCGGATGAGCCCGGCCACGTGCCGCAGCAGCACGGTCTTGCCCGAGCCGCTGCCGCCCATGACCACCAGCGTCTCGCCCTTGCCGAGGCGAAACGACACGCCGCGCAGCACCTCGGCGCGATCGAACGACTTGCGCAGCTCGACGACGTCCACGACGGGGGAGGCCATCGCTCACCAGAAGAGCATGAGGAAGATCTTGGTGAGAAAGAAGTCGGACACGATCACGGCCATCGTGACGTGCACGACGGTGGCGGTGGTGGCGCGGCCGAGCCCCTCGGTGCCGCCGGTGGTCGACAGCCCGTTGTAGCAGCCGATCAGGGTCACGATGCCGCCGAAGAAGAACGACTTGCCGATGCCCGTGAGGAAGTCGCGCGGCACCACCCAGTAGGTGGTGACGTTCCAGTAGACGTACATGTCGGCCCCGCGCTCGATCCACATGATCACCATGCCGCCGAGCACGCCGAGCACGTCGGCGAGCACCGTCAGCAGCGGGAAGACGATGAGCGCGGCCAGCACGCGCGGGACGATGAGCCGCTTGACGTAGTTGACGCCGAGCGTGCGCAGGGCGTCGATCTGCTCGGTCACGCGCATGGAGCCCAGCTCCGCCGTGATGCCCGAGGCGACCTTGCCGCCGACGAGGATCGCCGTGAGCACGGGCCCCAGCTCGCGCAGGATGGCCAGCGCCGCGATCGGCCCCACGTAGGCCTCGGCGCCGAAGCGCGCCATGTTCACCGCGCTCTGGATGGCGAAGACCATGCCGGTGAAGATGGCGGCGGTCAGCGCCACGCCGAGCGAGCGCACGCCCATCACCTCGATCTCGTTGATCACGAGCCGGAAGTACTTCGGCGGCAGCGCGGCGCTGCGCACGACCTGGGCGGTGAGCAGGCCGACGCCGCCGTACCACATCGCGGTCCGCCTCAGGTACGCCTCCATCGCTCACTCCATCGCGAAGCTTTGCACGAATCGGCGGAAGTCCGCGCGTCCGCCGTCGAACTCGTCCGGGGGCGCGACGTAGAGCAGGTCGTACACGCAGCGCCCGTTCTTGAGCATGTAGCTCTCGATGCGCATGCGCTCCTCGCCGTCGCGGGCCCGGCCCTCGACCACCAGGTGGGCGGCCCGCCGGCCGCCGACGTCGGTCTCGCCCTCTTCGAGGGTCGCGCGATCCCGCAGGCCGAGCAAGAGGTGACGCTCCAGCAGGCCGAAATTGCGCCGCGCCGTCTCCGGCCGGCACGTCGCGTGGGCCAACATCCCGGCGCCGCCGTCGGCGCGTCGCAGCTCCAGCTCCGCGCGTGAGCCATCCACGACCCGCCACCCGGGCCCGGGCACGGTCACCCGGAAGCCGTGCTCCGAGCGGTAGACGCCGTCGTGGAGGCGCCGCCCGGCACAGCCAGCGAGAACGACGACGGCGGCCGTGACCAGCGCCGCTCGCCGGGCGCCGGCGCTCACGCGCTAGCCCCGCGAAGCCGCGCGCTCCCGGTGTCTGCGCGCCAGCTCCTCGAGGACGTCGCGGAGCGGAATGCCACGCTCCCCGAGCAAGACCAGCGTGTGGAACCAGAGGTCGGCGACCTCCGACACGACCCGCGCGTCGCCCTCGCCGCCGAGCGCCGCCGTCACCACCTCCACCGCTTCCTCGCCGATCTTGCGGCACACCGCGGCCTCGCCCTTCGCGAGCAGTCCCGCGACGTACGAGCCCGACGCCGGCGCCGACTTGCGCTCCTGCACGATGCGCTCGATGCGCTCGAGCATGTTGGCGCTGGCGCCGCCCGATCCCGACAGTGCATTGAAGAAGCACGTGCGCGCGCCGGTGTGGCAGGCCACGCCCTCCTGGTGGACCTGGACGACGAGCGTGTCGCCGTCGCAGTCGGCGTAGACGCCCTGGACGTGCTGCACGTGGCCCGACGTCTCGCCCTTCTGCCACGGCGCCTGGCGCGAGCGGGACCAGAAGTGCGTGAGGCCGGTCGTCAGCGTCCTGGCGACCGCGTCACGATCCATCCACGCGACCATCAGCACCTCGCCGGTCTCCGCCTCCTGCACCACGGCCGGAATCAGCCCGCGCTCGTCGTAGGTGAGCTCGTCCGGCGTCACCGCCGGACCTCCACGCCGCGCTCGGCCAGATAGCGCTTGGTCTCGGCGATCGTGTGGATGCCGAAGTGGAACAGCGAGGCGGCCAGCGCCGCGTCCGCGTGCCCGTCGGTGAGCGCTTCGTGGAAGTGCTCGAGGGTTCCGGCGCCGCCCGACGCGATGACGGGCACCGTCACCGCATCGGAGACCGCGCGCGTCAGCTCGAGGTCGTAGCCGTCCTTGGTCCCGTCGCGATCCATGCTCGTGAGGAGAATCTCGCCGGCGCCGAGGGCGACGGCCTCTTGCGCCCAGGCCACGGCGTCGCGGCCGGCCGGGTTCCGGCCGCCGTGGGTATAAACGCCCCATTTTGTTGTCGCGGGGTCCGCGAGGCCGGCTTGCACCGTGGGTGGCCTGTCCGAGATGGTACCCGGCTGCGTACGACGCGCGTCGATGGCGACGACGATGCACTGGCTGCCGAAGCGCCGGGCCGCCTCGCGGATCACCTCGGGACGCGCGAGCGCGGCCGTGTTGAGCGAGACCTTGTCGGCGCCGGCGCGCAGCAACCGCCGCACGTCATCGACCGAGCGGATGCCGCCGCCGACGGTCAGCGGCATGTAGATCCCCTCGGCGGTGCGCCGGACGACGTCCAGCATGATGTCGCGCGCCTCGTGCGAGGCGGTAATGTCGAGGAACACCAACTCGTCGGCGCCCTGGGCGTCGTATGCGACGGCCGCCTCCACGGGATCGCCGGCGTCGCGCAGGTCGACGAAGCGGACACCCTTCACCACGCGGCCGTCCTTGACGTCGAGGCAGGGAATGATCCGCTTGGCCAGCACGGGTCAGGCCCGCGCCGCCGCGCGCATCGCGTCCGGCAGCGAGACCGCGCCGGTGTAGAGCGCGCGGCCGACGACGACGCCCTCGATGCCGGCGTCGGCCACGGCGGCGAGCGCGGCGATGTCCGCAACGCTGCCGACGCCGCCGGACGCCACCACCGGAATCCCCGACGCTTTTGCCAGCGCCACCGTATCTTCGATGTTGGGCCCGCGACCCGTGCCGTCACGGCTCACGTCGGTGTAGAGCAGCGCGGCGAGACGGTGCGTGGCCCCCTGCTCGTGCAGCGCGAGCACGAGCTCGACCGGCGTCAGGCCCGAAAGCTCGACCCACCCCTTGAGCGCCACCTTCCCATCTCGAGAGTCGATGGCCACGATCACGCGGCGCCAGAAGCGGCGGCAGACATCATCGAGAAACTCGGGCTCGAGCGCCCGCGTGCCGACGACGACCCAGTGCGCGCCGGCCTCGAGCACCGCTTCGATCGCCCCGACGTCCCGCAGGCCGCCGCCGACCTGCACGGGCACCGGAGCCACGGCGGCGATGATCTTCGCGATGACAGACGTCTGCCGCGGCTTGCCGAACGCGCCGTCGAGATCGACCACGTGCAGGCGCTGCGCGCCGCGCGCCGCCCACTGCGTGGCCATCGCCACCGGGTCCTCGGAGAAGACCGTCTCGGCGTCGGCGCGGCCCTCGCGCAGCCGCACGCACCGGCCTTCCTTGACGTCGACGGCGGGAATGACGATCACGCCGAGTCCTTGACGATCGCCGCGAAGTTCTCGAGCATCCGCAGGCCCCAGCGCTGGCTCTTCTCGGGATGGAACTGCGTGGCGTGGATCGCGCCCAGCTCGACCGCGGCGGCGAAGCGCACGCCGTACTCGCACCACGCCTGCCGGAGATCGGGCGTGTCGGTGCCACGCGCATCTCCGGGCAGGCCACCCGCGGCGCGAACCGGGCTCGCGGACCCCGCTACAACCGGATAATACGAGTGCACGAAGTAGAAGCGCGCGCCCTCCGGCACCCCCTCGAACAGGCGCAGCCGCCCGCCGTGCTCGACGGCGTTCCAGCCCATGTGCGGGATCTTCCGTCCCGCCGGAAATCGCCGCACGACGCCCGGGATGACGTCGAGGCCGCGGCCCTCGCCGAACTCCTCGCTGCTCGTGAAGAGCAGCTGGTAGCCGAGGCAGATGCCGAGAAACGGGCGCGTGCCATCGAGCGCCCGCCGCAGCGGCGCCAGCAGGCCGAGCGTCTTGATGTTGGCCATCGCGTCGTGGAACGCGCCGTCGCCCGGCAACACCACCGCGCGCGCGTCGTCGACCACGCGCGGGTCCTGGGTCACCGCCGCCGGCACCCCGACCCGCACGAAGGCTTTCTCGACCGAGCCGAGATTGCCCCGGCCGTAGTCGATGACGGCAATCATAGGCTCGCCTCGCACGGCGGGGCCTGGATCACAGGCTCGTCTCGCCTTCGGCTGCGACTCGCACCGCGGCCCCGCGACGTGCTGCGGCTCGCACCGCGGCGATCACCTAGAGCTTCCCCTTGGTCGACGGCAGGATCCCGGCGATGCGCGGATCGTGGCGCGTGGCCTGCGCGAGCGCGCGGCCGACGGCCTTGAACACGGCCTCGGTGATGTGGTGCAGGTTGTGGCCGTAGTGCATGGTCACGTGCAGCGTGATCTCCGCGTTGAACGCGAACGCGCGGAAGAACTCCTGGAGCAGGTCGCAGTCGAAGTTGGACACGCGCCCGCGCGCGACCGGCACGCTGAAGACGAGGAACGGCCGACCGGAGACGTCCACCGCCGCCGAGACGAGGGTCTCGTCCATCGGAATCGAGGCGGTGCCGAAGCGGACGATCCCCTTCTTGTCGCCCAGCGCCTGCTTGAGCGCCTGGCCGAGCACGATGCCGACGTCCTCCACCGTGTGGTGCTGATCGACGTCGACGTCGCCGTGCGCCTCCACCGCGAGGTCGACGAGCCCGTGCTTGGAGAACGCCTCCAGCATGTGGCTGAAGAACGGGATCGGTGTCGTGATCTTCGAGGCGCCGGTGCCGTCGAGCCCCAGCGAGAGCGTGATCTCCGTCTCTTTCGTCTTTCGCTCCACGCGCGCCTGTCGTCCCTCGCTCATGTGCGCTTGCCCTCCGTGCGTGCCTCGGCGGCGCGGCTGTGCGCCGTCAGCCCCTCGATCCGCGACAGCGTCGTCAGGTGCGGCAGCGCCGCCGCCAAGCCCGACGGCGAGTACTCGAGCACGCTCGAGCGCTTCACGAAGTCCTCGGTGCCGAGCGGCGACGCGAAGCGCGCCGTGCCCGCCGTCGGCAGGACGTGATTGGGTCCCGCGACGTAATCGCCGACGACCTCCGGGGTGTGAGCGCCCAGGAACACCGCGCCCGCGTGACGCACGCGCGGCAGCAGGGCGGCCGGCACCGCGACCATCAGCTCCAGGTGCTCGGGCGCCAGGCGGTTGGCGATCTCGACGGCGCGCTCGAGGCCATCGGCCAGGATCAGCGCCCCGTGGTCCCGCAGCGACGCGGCGGCGATCTCGCGTCGCTCGAGCCTGGCGAGCCGCGTCGCGAGCGCCGCCTCCACCCGCGTGGCGAGCGCCGGCGCATCGGTGATCAGCACCGCGCGCGCCATCGGGTCGTGCTCGGCCTGCGCGAGCAGGTCGGCGGCGATCCAGTCCGGATCGGCGGCGGCGTCGGCGACGACGACGACCTCGCTCGGCCCCGCCATCATGTCGATGCCGACCTCGCCGAACACCCGCGTCTTCGCGAGCGCCACGTAGATGTTGCCGGGCCCGACGATCTTGTCGACGCGCCGGATGGTGGCCGTCCCGTAGGCGAGCGCCGCCACCGCCTGGGCGCCGCCGATGCGCCAGCCCTCGGTGACGCCCGCCACGCGCGCGGCGGCCAGCACCACCGGGTTGACGCGGCCCTCGGCGCCGGGCGGCGTGACGAGCACGATCTCCTTCACGCCGGCCACCCGCGCCGGCACGGCCGTCATCAGCACCGTCGACGGATACGCCGCGCGGCCGCCGGGGATATAGAGGCCAACCCGCTCGAGCGGGCGCACCTCCTGTCCGAGGCTCGAGCCGTGCTCGTCGGTGAGCCGCCACGATTTCGGCATCGCGGCCGCGTGGTAGCGCTCGATGCGCTCGGCGGCATAGTCCAGCGCCGCCCGCGCCGCCGGCTCGAGCGCGCGCAGTGCTCCGTCCATCTCCGCGGCGGCGATCCCCAGCGCGGGCGCCGAGGCCGCGGCAAAGCCATCGAGCCTGGCGGTGTATTCGAGCACGGCGGCGTCGCCCCGCGCGCGGACGCCGGCGAGGATCTCGTCCACCGCGGCCGAGACGTCGGTGGGCACGCGGGAGGGCGGCCGCTCCAGTGCCCGCACCACCGCCTCCACGCCCAGCGTCCGCGCGTCGAGCGTGCGGATCATCGCGACATCCCGACGCGCGCACGCATGTCGTCGATCAATCGCGTGACGGCGGCGTGCTCGGTCTTCATCGAGGCGCGATTGACGATCATCCGTGCCGTGGAGCGCGTGATCTCCGCGACCTCCACCAGGCCGTTGGCGCGCAGCGTCTCGCCGGACTGCACGAGGTCCACGATGCGCTCGGCGAGGCCCACCAGCGGCGCCAGCTCGATCGAGCCGTCGAGCCGCACGATCTCCACCTGGATGCCGCGCGCGGAGAAATATTCCTCGGTGAGCCGTGGATACTTGGTGGCCACGCGCACCCACGACCACTTGGCGGGGTCGTCGCGCTCCCACAGCGTGCGCGGCTCGGCCACGACGAGCCGGCAGAAGCCGAAGCCGAGATCGAGCGGCTCGTACACGTCCGGCTCCTGCTCCAGCAAAATATCCTTGCCGACGATGCCGAGGTCGGCCGCGCCGTACGTGACGTACGCCGGTACGTCGGCGGGCTTGAGCAGCAGGATCTCGAGATCACGGCCCGCGTCGCGGAAGATCAGCTTGCGCGAGTCGGGATCGATGCCGTTCACGCCCAGCTCGCGCAGCAGCTCGAGCGCCGGATCGAGGAGGCGGCCCTTCGGCAGCGCGAGCGTCAGCCCGTTCTTCACGCGCGCCGCCCTGCAACGAAGCGCTCGACGCCGGCCAGGTCGCGCCGCGTCTCGATGGCCTCGAAGCCCTGCTCGCGCATGAGCGCGACAACCGTACGCGCCTGCTCGCCACCGAACGTCTCCAGCAAGAGCGCGCCGCCGGGCACGAGCCACGCGGGCGCCTCCGCGACGATGCGGCAAATCACGCTCAGGCCGTCAGGGCCGCCGTCCATCGCGATCCGGGGATCGTGCCGACTGACCTCGGGGCTGAGCGTCGGAATCAGGTCCGTCGGCAAATACGGCGGATTGGAGACGACGATGTCGGCGCGCATCGACCCCAGCGCGCCGAACAGGTCGGAGACGTCGACGGTGACGCGTCCTGAGAGTCCGAGCGCGGCGACGTTGTCCCGAGCCATCGCGGCGGCGCGCGGCGACGCTTCCAGCCCGATGACCCGGGCGCCGGGCCGCTCCCACGCGATCGCGCAGGCGATGCACCCCGTGCCCGTCCCGAGATCGATCACGAGCGGCGACGGGAGCGTCGACGGCAACAGCTCCAGCGCCCACTCCGCGAGCAGCTCGGTCTCGGGACGCGGCACCAGGGCATCGGGTCCGACCCGCAGCGTGACGTGACGGAAGGGTGCGGTGCCGAGAACGTGCTGCAGCGGCTCGCGATTCATCCGGCGTCGCAATCGCGCGACGTATCGTCCCGCTTCCGCCGGCGCCAGCGTCCGCCGCGGGTCGATCCGAAGCGCGCCGCGCGGCGTCCGCAGAACGCTCGCCAGCAGCCACTCGGCATCGACGGTGGCGCCGTCCACCCCGGCGGCCCGCAGCGCGTCGGCGCCGGCGGCCAGCGCGACGGACACGCTCGGCCGGGAGTCGAGCAGCGCGTCGGGATCGAGGGTGCGCGTCACGACGACGCCACCTTCTGCAGCCGCTCGGTCTGCTCGGCGACGGTCAGCCCGTCGATGATCTCGTCGAGATTGCCCTCGAGGATCTCGGGCAGACGGTGCAGGGTGAGCCCGATCCGGTGATCGGTCACGCGGGCCTCGCGGAAATTGTAGGTACGAATGCGCTCGCTGCGCTCGCCGGTGCCGACCTGCGACCGGCGATCGGCCGCCATCGCCGCCTGCTGCTCTTCCTGCGCGCGCTCGAGCAGCCGCGCCTTCAGCACGCGCATCGCCTTCGCGCGGTTCTTGAGCTGCGAGCGCTCGTCCTGGCACGTCACCACGAGGCCGGTGGGAATGTGGGTGATCCGGACGGCGGAGTCCGTCGTGTTCACGCCCTGCCCACCCGGCCCGGACGAGCGGTAGACGTCCACGCGCAGATCCTTTTCCTCGACCCTCACGTCCACGTCCTCCGCCTCCGGCAGCACGGCGACGGTCACCGTGGAGGTGTGGATGCGGCCGCTGGCCTCCGTCACGGGGACGCGCTGCACGCGGTGGACGCCACGCTCGAACTTCAACCGGCTCCAGGCGCCGCGCCCCTGCACGAAGAAGATCACTTCCTTGAGCCCGCCCACGCCGGTCGGACTCGAGTCCATCACTTCCACCTTCCAGCGGTGCGCCTCGGCGTACTTCGTGTACATCCGCGCGAGGTCGGCGGCGAACAGCGCGGCCTCGTCGCCGCCCGCGCCGGCGCGGATCTCGACGAAGACGTTCTTGTCGTCGTTCGGATCCTTGGGCAGCACGAGCGTCTTGAGCTCTTCCTCCAGCCCCGTCTGCCGCGCCGACAGCTCGTCGATCTCGGCCTGGGCGAGCTCGGCGAGCTCGCGATCACCGCCCTCGGCGAGGATGTGGCGCGCCTCGCCCATGCGCTTGAGGACGTCGCGATACTCGGTGAACTTTTCGACGATCTCGAGCGTGTCGGCGTGCTCTTTGCGCAGCCGCGCATACTCCGCCGGCTGGCGCACGATGGCGGGGTCGGCGAGCACGCGCGCGATCTCCTGCGATCGCTCTTCGATCTGGCGGAGCTTATCGAACAGCATGGCTCAGCGCCGCGGGGCTTGTCGAAGGAGGGGGGTCTGGGGGGCCATGTCGGGGGCCCCCCAGCTGGTCAACTCGCGGCGGCAGGCTGCCGCTTGTACTTGCGTTGGAAGCGCTCGACGCGGCCGGCCGTGTCCATGAGCTTCTGCTTGCCCGTGAAGAACGGATGGCACTTCGAGCACACCTCGACGTGGATATCGGGCCGCGTCGAGCGGGTCTTGATAACCTCTCCGCACGCGCAGACGATCGTGGTGTCGACGTAGTCCGGATGAATACCCACCTTCACGGCTCAGCCCTCCCTCGGAGCCCCAAGAGTACCAAGAGCCGCCGGGGAATGCAAAAACCGCGGGACTTTGAGCGCATGTCGATCCGAGGGTCGGCCGAACGTCATAGACGTGAAGGAGGGTTCTCCATGAAAGAACCTCGGATCGTTTCGAGAGAGGAATGGCTGGTCGCGCGCCGGCAGCTCCTGGCGCAGGAAAAGGAGCTCACCCGGGCGCGTGATCGATTGAGCCGGGCGCGCTGCGAGCTGCCCTGGGTCAGGGTGGACAAGCCGTACGCGTTCGACGGCCCGAACGGCAAGCAGACCCTGGCCGACCTGTTCGCGGGACGTCGTCAGCTGCTGGTCTACCACTTCATGTTCGATCCGAGCTGGACCGAGGGCTGCAAGAGCTGCTCGTTCTGGGCGGACAGCTTCAACGGCGTCATCGTCCACCTGAACCACCGGGATGTCACGATGGTGGCCGTCTCCAGGGCTCCCTTCGAGACGCTGCGCGCGTTCAAGGCGCGCATGGGCTGGAGCTTCACGTGGGTCTCGTCGTTCCCCTCGGACTTCAACCAGGACTATCACGTCACCTTCACGCCGCAACAGCGAGCGGACGGCGCCTACTCCTGCTACGCCCGCGGCCTCGATGCGCTCAACGCCGGCTACCAGTGGCTCGATCTCGTCCCCAAAGGCCGCGACGAAGCCGCCCTCCCCTCCCCCATGGCCTGCGTCCGCCACCACGACAACTACCCCGACTGATCCGCCCGGGAGACACCGCGCGAACTGGGCGAATGGAAGCGAGGTCTTTGTTCCGAGATGAACAGTACCGCAGTCGAATTTACCGCTTTCGAGCGCGGGCTTCGCCCGCGCAATCCTGGGGGGAGGCACGGAGGAGCACGCCGCAAGGCGTGCGACGACGGTCGGCCGGGGAGACCGAGGGGGCGTTAGCCCCCTCGCTTAAGAACCGGCGAAGCCCCCCTCCGAGCGCTTTACCCCATGGAGTGCATGGAGGCGAGGAACTCCTTGTTG
>WNEW01000567.1_pt1 | contig 17810 bp, 13 predicted proteins | sample 5399891 | NCBI WGS metagenome assembly WNEW01 (sample SAMN13153336, study PRJNA577476) | soil metagenome | isolation source: 40 cm grassland meadow soil pre-rain plot 5 | place: USA:California | collected 2015-09-08 | reverse complement strand
TCGGGGTCATGATCCCAACCATCTATCGCCCCAGGAATGTCGGTCGAACTGAGGCTGAGAGTGAAGTAGGTTCATCTCCGCAAGTCCGACATCTTCAAATCTCGAGAACCTAACCGGCGCTCCAGCCTCCCGGCGTTCAAACCGCCCTTTCGGAGCGGGAGGATTTTTTATTTATCGTTTACCTAACCTGACGCTTTTGTTAGATTCTGAATGTTTTGCGTCGGGTTGGTTTGTGTCCTTTTCGAGGGAGGAATTGAAATGGCCGATGGCATGGGGCCAGGCCGAGTCACCTTAAGCGGTGTCGTACTGGCGGGTCTACTTCTGGTTCTGATCATTGCTTCACTTTATCTCTTCATTGCGCAGCCGTTTTGGTTTCCGACGTTGGCCTCCGAACACGGCGGCAGGATCGACAGTCTCTTCGGCACAGTGCTGGTGGTTACCGGCATCGCCTTTGTGTTAGTTCAAGGAGCGCTCGGATTATTTGTCGCCCGATACGGTTCCAACGGTAGCGAGCGAGCCGCCTACTGGCACGACAATCCAAAGGTTGAGGCGATTCTCCTGATCACGACTGCAGTGATCCTCACGGTTCTCGTTTTTATGGGCCAACGCGTTTGGGCATCCATTTATTTCGCAGACCAGCCTCAGAATGCGACCATCATCCAGGTCACAGGCGAACAATTCTTTTGGAATTTCCACTATCCGGGTGCCGATGGCCAGTTCGGCCGGACGGATACGAAACTCATCACTTCGACAAATAACATCGGTATTGACCGCAACGATCCGATTGCTAAGGACGACGTCGTCAGCGTCGGTATTATGCATGTTCCTATAGGAAAGCCGGTGCGTGTGCGGTTGCGCTCGAAGGATGTGATCCATAGCTTCTTTCTCCCAAACTTTCGCCTGAAACAGGACGCCGTGCCCGGCATGGGTATCGAGGTTTGGTTCACACCCACTAGGGCCGGACAATATGAGGTCGCGTGCGCAGAATTGTGCGGCCTCGGTCATTACCGTATGAAGGCAGCGTTGACCGTAGACGAGTCCGAAGAGGCATTTAATGCGTGGCTGAAAATGGCCGCCGAACAACAGTAGGAGGAAGGGAATGAGCGAGTCCCACACAGCCGAACATGTCCATCATGAGTTGGGCTTCTGGCGCAAATACGTTTTCAGCACCGATCATAAGGTCGTCGCGATTCAATATTTAATTACCGCCATGTCGATGGCCATCGTCGGCGGAATACTGTCGATGCTGATGCGCTACCAGCTCGCATGGCCTTCGATGATCTCGCCGACCTTGGGCAAACTAATGCCCGACGCATTCGCCGGCGGCGTCATGAAACCGGAGTTTTACGTTTCGCTCGTCACCATGCATGGAACGATCATGGTGTTCTTCCTGTTCACCGCCGTTTTAACCGGAGGCTTCGGGAACTTCCTGATCCCGCTTCAAATCGGCGCGCGTGATATGGCGTTCCCATTTTTGAACGCGCTCTCCTACTGGGTCTTTCTGCTCTCTTGTATTGTGATCTTCTCGGCTCTGTTTGTAACGACTGGTGCGCCAATGGGAGGTTGGACGGGTTATGCCCCGCTCAGCGCTGTGCCCGCCGCGGGACCGGGACAGGGCACCGGCATGACGCTGTGGATTACTGCCATAGCGCTCTTCGCCGCATCGGGCTTGATGGGCGGCTTGAACTACATTACGACGATCCTCACGATGCGCACGCGCGGAATGTCGATGATGCGCCTCCCGCTGACGCAATGGTCACTATTGATCACAGCGATTCTGGGTTTACTTGCGTTTCCGGTGCTCCTGGCGGCAGGAATCCTGCTGATGTTCGACCGGATGGGCGGCACCAGCTTCTTCGTGCCTGCCGGCATCATCATGGGCCAAATGCCGATCGACCATTCCGGCGGACACCCGCTGTTGTGGCAGCATCTGTTCTGGTTCTTTGGGCATCCTGAAGTTTACATCGTCGTTCTGCCTGCGATGGGCATGGCATCGGACATCCTGTCGACGTTCTGCCGGAAGCCCATCTTCAGCTACCGTATGATGGTCTACTCGATGATCGCCATTGCGGTTCTGAGCTTCGTTGTTTGGGGCCACCATATGTTTGTGAGCGGAATGAATCCGTTCCTGGGTTCCGTCTTTACCCTTACAACACTGCTGATTGCGGTGCCCTCAGCCATAAAGACGTTCAACTGGCTTGGCACGGTGTGGGGGGCCCGTATCCGGTTCACTGCGCCGGGTCTGTTTGCGATCGGATTCGTGTCGATGTTTGTGAGCGGCGGACTGAGCGGAATTTTTCTTGGGACCTCTGCGGCGGATATTGAACTTCAGGATACTTATTTCGTCGTCGCCCACTTCCATCTCGTGATGGCAATTGCTCCGCTGTTTGCCGCATTCGGCGGTTTGTATTTCTGGTTCCCGAAAATGTTCGGCCGGTTCATGAATGAAACGCTCGGGAAGATTCATTTTTGGCTGAGTTTTATCGGTGTTTACTGCGTGTTCTTTCCGATGCACATTATCGGGATCGGCGGGCAGATGCGTCGAATTTACGACCCGACGCAATACACGTTCCTTGTGCCGCAGCAGCCCGTGAATGTCTTTATCAGCATTGCGGCATTTATTCTTGGCAGCGCCCAGTTGATCTTCCTGTTCAACTTCTTCCTCAGCATTTTCGCTGGGAAACGTGTGCTGGAGAAAAATCCCTGGCATGCCACGACTCTCGAGTGGACTGCCCCAACGCCTCCGGGACATGGTAATTTTGGAGAAGAACTACCTACTGTCTACCGGTGGCCGTTTGATTACAGTGTGCCCGGCGAGAAGGAAGATTTCATTCCGCAGACGGTTCCGGCAACGGTTATTGCAAAGCACTAGACTATGCCGATACTAGTCGAAGAACGACGGCCCGTCAGTCCGCCCCCACCGATCCAACCTGCGGATCGCGGAGGCGACGGCGATTTCGGCGATTCCGGTTCTGCGTTTCCGATTTCGAAAGGGCAAATCGGAGTCTGGATTCTGCTCACCGCGGTCATCATGTTGTTCGCCGGCCTGTCCAGCGCATACATTGTGCTGCGCGGTGTGCCGTCGTGGCAGAACATCGAGCTTCCATCGTTGCTCTGGCCAAATACCGCCGTGCTTCTTCTCAGCAGTCTGGCTGTCGAATTATCGAGGCGCGCAATTCGCCGGAATGATATTGAGAGCATGAAGCGCTGGCTGGTGGTGGGCGGAGCGCTGGGGCTGACATTCTTGATTGGGCAAGTTGCGGCGTGGCGTCAGCTCGTGAATGCCGGTGTGTACCTTCCATCCACGCTGCAGAGCAGTTTCTTTTACATCCTGACGGGATTGCACGGGTTGCATCTGTTGGGTGGAATCGTCGCGTTCGGAATCGTTCTGGCTATGGCGTTGCGAAATCGTCTGACTGCGAGCCGTTACGAGCCGCTGAAGCTGTGCGCGACATATTGGCACGTTTTGGACGCGCTTTGGGTTTACTTGTTCTTGCTATTGCTGCTGTCCTGACAGGAGAAATGAATGGAATCGAGCCTGGCTGCTGAACAACAACGGATACTTGCTTCGGACTGGGGAGGCGGAAAATCCCCGTTTGGCACATCGTGGAGCAAGTTCATGATGTGGATCTTCATCATCTCCGACGCTCTCACATTTGCCGGATTCTTAATTGCCTATGGCTTCATGCGCAGCATCAGCCCCGAATGGCCGAAGCAGACCCAAGTCTTCAACATGGTTCTGATTACCTTCATGACGTTCATGCTGATCTCGTCGAGCGCAACCATGGCCATGGCGGTAGGCGCAGCACGCGCCCGGAACCCACAGCTGGCCGTTCGGTTCCTCGCGCTGACGATTATTGGTGGATTCATTTTTTTGGGTTGCCAGGCCTTCGAGTGGACACACTTGATCGAGGAAGGAGCGCGCCTGACCACGAATCCATGGGGCGTGCCGCAATTCGCCGCGAGCTTCTTCGTGATTACTGGATTTCACGGTTTTCACGTCTTCAGCGGCGTAACGATTCTCGCAGTTGTGGCGATTCGAGCGCTCATGGGAAAGTATTCCGGTGATCAGGTGGAAAACGCGGGCTTGTACTGGCACTTCGTTGATGTCGTCTGGGTTTTTGTGTTTGCGTTTTTCTATCTTCTATAGGCGTGGGGGGACCGGCCGGTTGTAAAGAGGCCGCCGGAGGCGATGTACCGAAGTTTTCCGGGCGGTGGGCCCGACGCTAAGAAAATAGGCGTGGGGGGACCGGCCGGTTGTAAAGAGGCCGCCGGAGGCGGTGTACCGAAGCTTTCCGGGCGGTGGGCCCGACGCTAAGAAAATCGAGGGTGAACATGGCGGAAACGCACGAACATTCGATTACTTATAAAACCTATCTCTGGACATGGTTTTGGTTGTTGATACTGACCGGTCTCGCTTTGGGTCTCGGTTACGCGCCGATTGCCGAACGTTTGAAGGCCATGCTTCTGGTGTGCACCACGCTGGCGAAAATCCTGGTGATTGCCGCGATTTTCATGCATTTGCGTTACGAGCGTATCAATCTCATTCTTATTACGTTTGCGCCGCTAATCCTGGCCGTGATTCTTTTTTCATTCACGTTTCCGGAAACCTTGGGTAACCCGACGCATGTGATCGCTGTCCGATAATATGCGAACGCTGCTGAGGCTAATTTCATCTCTCGGGGTAATCGTCCTTCTCGAGTTGCCTCTCTATGCGCAAGGTTGCGCGATGTGCCGCGCAGCCCTGGAATCGTCGGCTGAAGGACGATTCGTCGCGCGCAGCTTTGCACATGGCATCCTACTGATGCTGGTTCTGCCTTACGCGCTCTTCGCTGTCTTTGGAATTGTTATCTATCGCGCCTATCGGAAAAGAAAACACCGCCGGCAGAATCCATACTCCTATCAGACTTAGTACCCGTTGTAATAGCGATGTTTGAGACGGATCCGGTATGTCACATGCAAGTGATGCCGGAGACCGCGGCGGCACGTTACGAGTACAAAGGCAAGACGTACTATTTCTGCAATCCGCGGTGTCTCGAGCGATTTAAAGCCAATCCTGAGCAGTTCCTCGTTTCTGCCAAACCGGTGACAATCGATTCGACAACTCGAGTTTCGGAAGTGATCTACACCTGCCCCATGCATCCTGAGGTTCGCCAGGCAGGACCCGGTGTGTGCCCAAAGTGCGGAATGGCACTCGAGATGGAGACAGCGACTCTTGAAGAGGAGGCGAACCCGGAACTCGCCGATATGACCAGGCGCTTCTGGATTGCAGCTGGATTGAGCGTACCTGTTCTTGTCCTTGGAATGTCGGAGACGTTTCCTCTGCTTCAACTGATTTTGGCGACTCCGGCGGTCCTATGGGCGGGCTGGCCTCTGTTTCAGCGTGCGTGGGCCTCCATCGTGAATCGCAACCCGAATATGTTCACGCTGATTGGGTTGGGAACCGGGACTGCTTACGTATATAGCGCAATAGCGGTGTTCTTACCCTCTCCCTCCGGGAGAGGGCAGGGTGAGGGTCTTAATTCCTTACCCGTGTATTTTGAAGCCGCTTCGGTTATCACCGCCTTAGTCCTCCTCGGGCAGGTGCTTGAACTCCGGGCGCGCAGCCGGACCGGAGCCGCGATTAAGTCCCTTCTAGGTTTGGCTCCAAAGACTGCGAGGCGTCTACTGCCGAACGGTTCCGAAGAGGACGTCCCTCTCAGCGAGGTCCATATGGGCGACAGGCTGCGAATCCGTCCGGGTGAGAAAGTGCCTGTAGACGGCGTCGTTCTCGAGGGCCAGAGTTCCGTTGATGAATCGATGATTTCCGGGGAACCGATTCCAGTCGAAAAGACGGCCGGCAACCGTGTCATCGGTGGAACGATCAATGGAACTGGTGGATTGATTATCCGCGCTGAACGGGTGGGAAAAGACACGCTGTTATCGCAGATCGTCGCGATGGTCAGCCAGGCGCAGCGAAGCCGAGCGCCCATTCAAAGACTCGCCGACGTTGTATCGGGTTACTTCGTGCCTGCTGTCGTGGTTGCGGCAATCATCACCTTCATCGTGTGGTGGAGTGCGGGGGTCGAGCCCCGCTTTTCGCATGCGCTGCTGAACGCGGTTGCGGTTTTGATCATCGCGTGTCCGTGCGCCCTGGGTCTGGCAACGCCGATGTCGATTATGGTCGGCGTCGGCCGTGGAGCCGCTGCCGGAGTGTTGATCAAAAACGCCGAGGCGCTGGAAGTGATGGAGAAAGTGGACACGCTGGTCGTGGACAAAACCGGTACGCTCACTGAGGGAAAGCCGTCCGTTGCCGCCGTTCTGGCTGCGCCGGGATTCGATGAATCCGAAGTTTTGCGGCTGGCGACGAGTATCGAACAAAGCAGCGAGCACCCGCTGGCCGGCGCGATTGTACGCGCTGCCGCGGAGCGGGGTGTGCGACCGGTCACCGCTCGCGGTTTCCGCTCCGTTACGGGAAAAGGTGTCATGGGCGAAATCGAGGGTCGCATGGTGATCCTGGGAAACATGAGGGCCCTCGAGGAACAGGCAATCGATGTGGCGCGTTTGCACAATCGAGCGGACTCATTGCGCGAACAGGGACAGACGGTGATCTTTCTTGCTGTAGATGACAAACCTGCGGGCGCGATCGGAATTGCTGATCCCATCAAGCCATCCACCCCTGAAGCGATTCGCGCCTTACATAATGAAGGGCTGCGGATTGTGACGGTGACCGGCGACAGCCGGGCCACCGCGACCGTGGTGTCCCGCCAACTTGGCATCGACGAGGTTGTGGCCGAAGTCCTTCCTCAAGATAAGGGCGAGATTGTGAAGCGGCTTCAAAACGAGGGCCGGACCGTGGCCATGGCCGGCGACGGCATTAATGACGCACCAGCGCTTGCTCAAGCCAATGTCGGCATCGCCATGGGAACCGGCACCGACATTGCGATGGAAAGCGCCGGGATTACTTTAATCAAGGGGGATCTTCGCGGTATCGTGCGCGCACGCGCGCTGAGCCGCGCGACGATGAGAAACATCCGGCAGAATTTGTTCCTTGCATTTGTTTACAACACGCTTGGTATTCCGATCGCGGCCGGCGTTCTTTATCCAGTGTTCGGATTACTGTTGAGTCCGATGATTGCCAGCGCTGCGATGACATTCAGTTCGGTGTCCGTCATCGCAAATGCGCTGAGATTGAAGAAAATCAGACTATAGCCACAAAAAAGCACAAATGAATTTTGTGCTTTTTTGTGGCTAATCTCACACCGCAGGCTCGAAAACCTCCGGATCAATCTCGTTGAAGAAATCGGCGTGAAGCCGCTGAACTGCAGTCGTGGCGTCCTTCTGATCGACGATAAAACTGAAATTGATATTGGATGCTCCGTGAGAAACCATAAGGATGTTGATGTCCGGCAAGCTCCCGAATGCCCGGCGCGCCACGCCGGGCGTGTATTTCAGATTATTGCCGACGAGGCATATCAGTGCAGCCTTCGATGTGATCTCGACATCGCCCAGCGGTCGAAGATCCTCCAGAATCGCATCAAGCGAGGAAAGGCTGTCCAGCGTCAGTGAGACGGAAACTTCGGACGTAGCCACCATATCGACCGAAGTCCGGTGCCGGTCGAATACTTCGAAGAGGGCTTTCAGGAAACCGTGTGCCATCAACATCCGCGAGGAAGAGACCGTCAGGACCGTAATTCCCTTTTTTACTGCAATTGACTTGATCAGATTCCTGCACGGCCGAGCCTCTCGCGTAATTCGAGTACCAGTACCCCCAGGCTTTCTGGAATTGAGGATATAGACAGGAATGTTCTTCTCCACAGCAGGCAACACGGTCATGGGATGAAGCACCTTCGCGCCGAAGTAAGCAAGTTCCGAGGCTTCATCAAAGGATATTTCCCTCACCTTCCAGGCGTTCGGGACGATGCGAGGATCTGTGGTCATCATGCCGTCCACGTCGGTCCAGATCTGAATCTCTTCCGCATTCAACGCGGCGCCCACGATAGCCGCCGAATAATCGGATCCGCCGCGGCCGAGGGTTGTGGTTACGCCCGTTGATGTAGCCCCGATGTATCCACCCATGACAACGACGCGGCCCGCAGTGAGATGCGACCGCGCCGCCTCCTCGAGCCGCGCGATTGTGATATCGAGGATAGGGGATGCCTTTCCGAAACGATCGTCGGTAATCAAACATTGGCGCGCGTCGACGTGTACTGCATCGAACCCGAGTCGGTTCATTCTATCGGCAAAGATCAGCGACGACAGCACCTCGCCATAGGAAGCGACGAGATCCTGTGTGCGCGGCGAGAATTCACCAATCGCGCCCAGGGCTTTCAAAAGTTCACGCAGCCGGATGAAGTGCTCCGCCGTTGCTTCTAAGAGTTCGGCGTGCCGCTTCTCGAGCCGCGCGGCAATCTCCATGGCTTTGCCGATTTCGCCGCGTGCAGCCAGGGTCCCGGCTTCCAGCAAGCTGTTTGTTGCGCCCCCCAGAGCCGACACCACGACGAATGGCCTCCTGGACAGCCGCTGTCCGACAATATGGCACGAGCGGTCAATAGCGGCCGCATCCTCCACGGACGTGCCGCCGAACTTCATCACGATCATTCTGGCAGGATAACAAATTCACCGTGTGGTGACAGCGGGAACCGGCACGAATTTTCCTTCCGGATACATGATATGGAGTCCACTGACGACAAATGGCGAGTCGGAGCTGAATACCAGCGAACCCTGAAAGGAGTCTGGCAGAGTCGGCCTAACGAGAAGAGCCGATTGCTCGGACGCCATCTGCCAAACGTACTTGCTGATACGCTCGAGAGGAGCAATCCTGATTGCGAAGCTGTTCGAAACAGCGAGTTGCGCGCTCTGCCCGGCGCTGTCGAGAATCGAAATCTTCACGGTCACCGGATCCGCGGAGGAAGGATTGATAAGAGCTACGGCGGTCTGCCTGTTTGGATTGATCGTGAGCGGCATCTTGAACTCCCGCGCGGGCTTGACCGCTGCGATTTGTGCACTCGATAACTTTTCTGTGGACGGCCGATTGCAGACCAGCTGACATCGTGCCGGAGCAGCCGCCACCAGTGTCAATTCTTCGGAGACGAGAACCGGCGCCGGGCCTTCCCACCTGACTCGGGCCCAGCCGTTCAGGAAGTCAAGATCGGCAGAAGTGAACTGGAGGTACTGAGCGTTCGTGTTCAGGGCGAATGTGGCATTCGATGGTGCGGGAGCGAGCGGCGAACAGAACACGCCTGAAGCGGCGCCCGCATTGCTGTATACCTGCAGAGTCCCTTTCACATCCCCGGACAACCCATTCAATACTGTGAAGATGGTCTGGAAGTGCAGCTTCTCGGCGATGGCACCGTTGACTACGATGGGCAGGATCACTTCAGTCAGCACCGCAGAATTTGCAACGGTTAATCTTCGCCGGCCCACTTCCATCGGACTACTCATGCTCGGTCCCGAAAACCGGACAACAACATCGTAGCTGCCGGGCGACAGCTTCCCGATCGTGCCGGTAAGCGTCCACGGCGTGAGAGCCTGGGTGCACACGACTCCTGGATTCGTCGTATCGATTCGTACTGTACCAGGTGATACCGAAACCACGGGCGACTGTGGGACACAACCGTTCGACCACGTGCCACTCAGATTAAAGGTGATTACATCGTTGTCTGCCGCATCCGGTGGGCTGAGATCGATCAGGGCAACCTGGGCTTGCAACTGAGCGAAGAGAAGGGTCAGCACCATCTTGATCGTTCCAGAGCCTGCAACTTTTATCATCGCCATCCTCCAAGCAAATACGCCTCTCGCAGGATATGCTGGCGACGCCCGTCGCATCCGCGTTTTTTTGGAACTTTTCGGGTTCGCCGGGCAAATTCATAAACGGAAGCAGCGCGAAGGCGTCCAAGCACAAGCAAATGAGCGAGAGCGATGAGCAACTTCTGGCGCGGACACTGAAAGGGGACGAAGAAGCCTTCGCGGCTCTGTACCGCCGTCATCAGCGGCCGATTTATCGTTTTGCTATTCATATGACGCGCGACCAAACGATAGCTGAAGACGTCGCGCAGGAAGTTTTCCTCGCGTTGCTCGAGAATGGCCGATCGTTTGATCCCACCCGCGGTACTCTGCTGTCGTTTCTTTTCGGCATCGCGCGAAACCGCGTTCTGCAGCGAATTCAAAAGCAGTGGCGGGACGAGCCCATGGATGAAATCGAACAGCACGCGAGTGATGAAAATGTGTTCGACGAATTGACGCGACGTGAAATGATTGAACGGGTTCGCCGCGCAGTTGTCAGTCTGCCGCCGATGTATCGCGAAGCCGTAGTGCTTTGCGACCTCGAGAATGCAACGTACGAAGAAGCGGCGGTGGTTCTGGACTGTCCGGTAGGCACGGTGCGGTCGAGGTTGAGCCGCGGGCGAATGATGCTGGCCCATAAACTTGCAAGGTACATGGTCCGAAATGCGTATGAATGAAGGTCCGGTTCGAGATATGTTGCGCACACTGGCGGATGATGAAGCCGCCACTGAAGTGCCGCCTCAAATAGAAATGAGGCTGCGGAAAGAGTTCAAATCGTGGAAACGACGGCGGACGATATGGCGAACGAGTCCGTGGGTTCTAATCGCGGTGGCAATCGTGCTCGTTTTCGTATTCGCGAACCGAAGAGACACGATGCCCGCAGCAGACAAATCCGCCGCTGTGAAACCGACAGTCGTCGATACGCCGCAACTCGTTCAGCCGGATAAACCTCTCGAGCAGGCAAAGCCTCGCGCCCGAAGAGGCGCCGCTGGAACGCGGGAAGCGGTAGAGATTACCACCGACTTCTTTCCATTGATGGATCCTGCGCCGCCGTTCGAACGCGGACAGCTTCTGCGCGTGGAACTGCCCGCATCGGCGATGCAGATGGTCGGATTACCCGTACGCGAAGAATATCTCGCGCAGCGCATTCATGCAGATGTGCTCGTCGGCGAAGAAGGACTTCCACGCGCCATCCGGTTCGTGAAGATCGAAAGGAAATAGTCGAAATCCTCAGGAGAGTTGAGATGAAAACCGCAAGACTAATAACGATCATGTTGACCGCTGTAGCGCTGTACGCGCAGCAACCATCGGCCCCGGTCATGGGCCAGGTGAGGATCGCCACCACAGGCAATTTCGGTTTTGTTTCCGACATGCTCGTGGGCGGCAATCCTGTTAAAGGTGCCCCCTATTCCGCTCAGGCGGTGACGGAAACGACCCAAACGTTGGCCGACGGCACCCGAATCGCGCAAAAGTCGACAGCCATGATTTATCGAGACTCGCTCGGCCGCGAGCGCCGCGAACAGACGCTTCCCGCGATAGGACCGTTCACGGCACAAGGAGATCCGCCGCAGATCATTTCGATCTCCGATCCGGTCGCGGGCGTGAACTATTCTTTGAATGCGAAAGAACGCGTTGCAGTGAAGCTTCCCAGCCCGTCTGGCATGCCCAACCTTCCTAACCTGGGGGTGACGAAAGAGTTCAAAGAATTCAATGTGATGGTCAGCGGGCCCGGGCCGGGAATGCCATCGGCGCCGGCACCTCCCACGGTGCTTTTCTATCGCAGCGGAGCTTCCACAAACTCCAAGGAACCGCCCAAGGTCGAGCAACTCGGGTGGAAACTCATCGAAGGCCTGCAGGCGGAAGGAACTCGCACGACAATCACGATTCCAGCCGGACAGATCGGTAACGACCGTCCGATCGAGATCGTTGACGAACAGTGGCGATCTTCCGATCTGCAGGTGATCGTGTACTCCCGGCACAACGATCCACGAATGGGTGAAACCGTGTATTCGCTCGTTAATGTCAGTCGTGCCGATCCCGCCGCGTCTCTCTTCCAGGTACCGCCGGATTACACGCTACAGGAGAAAGGTCCGATCGAGATTCAGAAAATCGAGCGGGGCTTACGCCGGGATTAAGGCAGGTCCGTGAAGCCCATCAGGTACTTGTCGATGAACTTTGCGGCCTGGCGGCCTTCACGGATTGCCCATACGATCAGCGATTGACCACGAGCCATATCTCCGGCAGCGAAGATGCCGGGAATGTTCGTCATTTTGTCCGCATTCGTGGCAACGTTACCGCGCTCGCTAATAACGACGCCCAATTGCTCGAGCATTCCCTTCCGTTCGGGGCCAAGAAAACCCATCGCGAGCAGAATAAGGTCGGCGTCGATTGTGAATTCGGTCCCCGGAACTTCGCGCATATTCCGGCCTTCGAATTCGACGCGAACACCGTGCAGCTGTTCAACGTGGCCATTACGACCCGTCAACTTTTTCGTCAGGACACAGTATTCGCGCTCGCCTCCTTCTTCATGTGCAGATGAGGTACGGAAAATGTTCGGCCAGTTGGGCCATGGATTATCCTGGGCACGCTGGTCTGGGGGTTTGGGAAGAATTTCAAATTGAACGACGGAGCTGCAACCCTGGCGATGTACCGTGCCCAGACAATCGGCGCCCGTGTCTCCCCCGCCGATAATGACGACGTGTTTGTCCTTAGCCGAAATGAATTCTGTGTCGGGAATGACATCGCCTTCACAGCGTTTGTTCTGGAGCGGTAAAAACTCCATCGCGAAGTAGACGCCTTTCAGTTCGCGCCCAGGCACTTGCAGATCACGCGGAGCTGTGGCTCCAGCGGCAAGAAGAAGCGCATGGAATTCGCGGCGAAGCTCCTCAACCGATACATTGACGCCGACATTCGCATTCGTGCGGAACATGATGCCTTCTTCCAGCATGAGGTTCAGGCGGCGGTCGAGAATTCCCTTTTCCATCTTGAATTCCGGAATTCCGTACCGCAACAAACCTCCGATACGGTCCGATCGTTCGTACACGGTCACCCAATGCCCAGCTTGATTCAATTGCGCAGCCGCGGCCAATCCCGCCGGGCCGGACCCGATCACGGCCACCGCTTTTCCCGTACGCTTCGCCGGACGGCGCGGCCTGATGATGCCTTCCTTGAAAGCGCGGTCGATGATTGTGACTTCGATATTCTTGATCGTTACGGGGTCCGCATTGATTCCCAGCACGCAGGAGCCTTCGCAAGGCGCGGGGCAGAGACGACCCGTAAACTCGGGAAAGTTGTTGGTCGCCAGGAGACGCAGCAGCGCCTCCTGCCACTGCCCGCGGTAAACAAGGTCGTTCCAGTCCGGAATGATATTCCCCAACGGGCAGCCCTGGTGGCAGAAGGGGACGCCGCAATCCATGCAACGCGAGGCCTGGGCCTTCAGTTTATCTTCCGGAAACTCCTTATAGACTTCCCTCCAGTCGTGGAGACGCTCCTCGACCGGCCGTCGTTCAAAACCAACTCTTCCAATTTCGAGAAAGCCTGTCGGATTACCCATGTTGTACCATCGCGAACGTCTTTGCCTTTTGCTCCTTCTTCTGTTCAAGCACTCTGCGATAGTCGAGAGGCATGATCTTCGCCAGCTTTTGCCGGTATTGAGCCCAACTGGCCAGGATGCTCTGAGCGCGGGTGCTCTTCGTCAGCTCGAAATGCCGGGCGATAAGCCCGCGGACGAACGCCTCCTCTTCCGGATCTTCCAATTTTTCCAGATCGACCATCTGCAAATTGCAGCGCTGTGCAAAATCGCCCTTGTCGTCGACGACGTAAGCAATACCGCCGCTCATGCCTGCCGCAAAGTTTCGCCCCGTCTGCCCCAGAACGACAACGCGGCCGCCGGTCATATACTCGCAGCCATGATCGCCGACACCTTCGACGACGGCGATCGCACCGCTGTTCCGGACAGCAAAACGCTCGCCTGCGACGCCGCGGATGAATGTTTCACCTGAAGTCGCGCCATAGAGCGCCACATTTCCGATGATGATTTGTTCTTCCGCTTTGAATGTTGCGGCTGTTGGCGGAAACACGACAATTCGCCCGCCCGACAATCCCTTTCCAAAATAATCGTTCGCATCGCCTTCCAGCGTCAGGGTCAATCCCCGTGGGATGAACGCGCCAAAACTCTGTCCGGCGGAACCCGTGAAATGAAACTTAATGGTGTCCTCAGGGAGGCCCTGTCCTCCGTAAAGCCGCGTGATTTCGCTGCCGAGAATCGTACCGACGGTGCGATTGGCGTTGCGGATCGGCAGCGGCAATTCAATCGGCTTCTTCTGTTCGAGCGCATCTTTAGCCAGTTCGAGCAGCCGGTTGTCCAAAGCCTTGTCCAATCCGTGATCCTGATTGTGCACCCGGCGCGTGATGACGTGATCGGGAACCGGGGGCATATACAGGATCGGCGAAAGATCCAGCTTCTTCGCCTTCCAATGGTCAATGGCTTTCTTCATGTCGAGCTTGTCGCGGTGTCCAATCATCTCGTCGACCGTTCGGAAACCCAATTGAGCCATCAACTCGCGAACCTCTTCGGCAATCATTCGAAAGTAATTCACGATGTATTCGGGTTTGCCGGTGAATTTCTGCCGGAGAACGGGGTCCTGAGTCGCCACTCCGACGGGACACGTATTGAGATGGCAGACGCGCATCATGATGCATCCGGAAACGATCAGTGCAGAGGTCGCGAATCCAAATTCTTCGGCGCCGAGCAGTGCGGCGACGACCACATCACGGCCGGTTTTTAATTGGCCATCGGTCTGGACGATGATCCGGCTCCGGAGATTATTCATGACCAATACCTGATGCGTCTCGGCCAAACCGAGTTCCCATGGAATCCCGGCATGTTTAATACTGGTGAGTGGAGAAGCTCCCGTCCCCCCACTGTCGCCGGAGATCAGGACGACGTCCGCATGAGCCTTCGCGACGCCCGCGGCGATCGTTCCGACTCCTACTTCCGCAACCAGCTTCACGCTGATGCGTGCGCGCGGATTCGAGTTTTTCAGGTCGTAAATGAGCTGAGCCAGATCTTCGATCGAATAGATGTCATGATGTGGTGGCGGCGAAATAAGCCCGACTCCCGGCGTCGAATGACGAACGCGTGCAATGACTTCATCGACCTTGTGCCCGGGAAGCTGGCCGCCTTCACCCGGCTTCGCCCCTTGCGCCATCTTGATCTGGAGCTCATTGGCGCTGACCAGATATTCGCTGGTCACACCGAAGCGAGCCGAAGCAACCTGTTTGATGGCGCTAGACCGGGAATCGCCGTTCGGATCCGGAATATAACGAGCCGGATCTTCGCCGCCTTCGCCGGTATTGCTGCGGCCGCCAATACGGTTCATCGCAATGGCCAGCGTCTCGTGAGCTTCCTTGCTGATGGAGCCGAAAGACATGGCGCCTGTCGCAAAGCGCTTCATGATCGATTCCGCCGGCTCGACTTCCTCGAGCGGAATAGACTTGTCCGCGAATTTCAGATCCATCAATCCGCGAAGCGTGCACAGACGCGAGCTGGTGGAATTGATCAGCTCGCTGTACTCCTTGAAAATTTTGTAGTTGTTGGTGCGCGTCGAATACTGAAGCTTGTGGATCGAATCGGGATTGTACATGTGGTATTCGCCATCGTGGCGCCACTGGTACTGTCCACCCCAATCGATATCCGGCAGCCGGACAGCCCGATCGGGGAACGCGTTCCGGTGCCGCTCGATCGCTTCAGACGCGATTTCATCGAGCCCAATACCGCCAATCCGCGAAGGTGTGTTGGTAAAGTACGTGTCGACGAAATTTTGATCCAATCCGATTGCTTCGAAGATTTGCGCGCCGCGATAGCTCTGCAGCGTCGAGATGCCCATCTTCGACATCACCTTCAAGACGCCTTTCTTGACGGCCTTCGTGTAATGGTTCACGGCCTTGCGGTGATCGATGCCGGTCAGCAGACCCTGCCGGATCATGTCATCCAAAGTTTCAAAAGCCAGGTACGGGTTGATGGCCGACGCGCCATAACCGATCAGGAGGCAATAGTGATGAACTTCTCGCGCATCGCCGGTTTCGACGATCAGTGTCGCTTTGGTGCGCATTCCTTCCCGGACCAGGTGATGATGCAGCCCCGATGTCGCGAGCAGACTGGGTATTGGCGCGTAATCTTTATTGACTTGCCGATCAGATAAAATCAGGATCGTTGCCCCGGATTTGATTCCATTCGAAGCCATCTCGAACAAATCGTGGAGGGCGCGGCGCATACCCTCGCCACCTTCCGATACTTTGAAGCGCATGGGCAGCGTTAAGGATCGGAAGCCTTGCACTGCGATGTACCGCAGCCTGGCCAGATCATCGTTGTCCATTATTGGCGACAACACTTTGATCATCCGGCAGCTCTCAGGTACCGGTTTCAGCAAATTCTGTTCGGGACCAAGCGCCGTGCTCATCGACGTGACCAGTTCTTCCCGGATTGCGTCCAGCGGAGGGTTCGTCACTTGCGCGAACAATTGCTTGAAATAGTTGAACAGCGGCGGCTGCCGGTCGGATAAGACCGCAAGAGGCGTGTCGGTTCCCATCGAGCCGACGGCTTCTTCCCCGTTCTTGGCCATAGGGCCCATGAGAATCCTCAGATCTTCATGGGAATACCCAAAGACCTGTTGGCGCAAAAGAACGGTTTCATGACTGGGCTCCGGAACCGGGTGGGCCGGAAGCTCAGAAAGACGAATGAGGTTTTCGTTCAGCCATTGCCGATACGGTTTTTCGGAAGCGATTTTGTGCTTCAGTTCCGCATCATCGATGATGCGGCCTTCGACCGTATCGATAAGCAGCATTTTCCCCGGTTGGAGGCGGCCTTTGACCAATATCTCCTGGGGTGGAATGTCCAGCACGCCGACTTCGGATGCCATCACCACCAGACCATCCTTGGTCACGCAATACCGCGACGGGCGAAGACCGTTTCGATCCAGCACCGCGCCTATGCGGATACCGTCCGTGAACACCATCGACGCCGGGCCGTCCCACGGTTCCATCAGGCAGGAATGATATTCATAGAAAGCCTTCTTCTGGTCGCTCATCGTTTCGTGGCCGTCCCACGCTTCGGGAATGAGCATCATCATCGCGTGTGGAAGCGAGCGACCACACATAATGAGCATCTCGAGAGCGTTGTCGATCATCGCTGAATCGCTACCCCCCTCGACGATGACAGGCAAGAGATCGCGGACGTCCTCGCCGAACAGTTCGGATTCGAAGACGGCCTCACGCGCTTTCATCCAGTTGATGTTCCCGCGAAGTGTGTTGATCTCGCCGTTATGCGAGATGTACCGGAACGGGTGGGCAAGCGACCAGCTCGGAAACGTGTTCGTGCTGAAGCGCTGATGCACCACGGCAAGCGCCGACGCGATTCGCGAATCGGCCAGGTCCGGGAAGTAAATCTCGATTTGTTCGGCCGAGAGCATTCCTTTGTAGACGATCGTACGCGCCGAGAAACTGTCGCAGTAGAGTTCAGATGTGACTTTTTCGATTCGCTTCCGAATCAGGTAAAGCTTTCTTTCGAATTCATCGACGCTCTTGATGTAAGGATTGCGGCCGAGGAAGACCTGTTTGAACACCGGTTCGACGGCCTTCGCCGTTTCACCTATGGGCGAATTGTTCGTGGGTACATCGCGCCACCCCAGCACCCTCTGTCCTGCGCGCGTCACCGCCGCTTCGATGATTTCCTTGGCCCACTGTTGGGAATGGGAGTCGCGTGGTAGGAAAACCATTCCGACACCGTAGTTGCCGGGCGCCGGCAGGTCAAAACCCAGTTTCTTGCACTCCGGTTTCAGAAAGTCGTGCGGAATTTGCAGAAGGATGCCGGCACCATCACCGGTGTTGGCCTCGCAACCTTTCGCGCCGCGGTGCTGCAGATTGACCAGGACCTGGAGTGACCTGCGAACAATCGCGTTGGATTTTCCTCCGGCAATATCGACAACGAAGCCAACGCCACACGCATCATGTTCAAACTGCGGATCGTATAATCCTTGTTTTGGCGG
>WNEW01000565.1_pt1 | contig 17877 bp, 18 predicted proteins | sample 5399891 | NCBI WGS metagenome assembly WNEW01 (sample SAMN13153336, study PRJNA577476) | soil metagenome | isolation source: 40 cm grassland meadow soil pre-rain plot 5 | place: USA:California | collected 2015-09-08 | reverse complement strand
GACCGGCGCGGGTGCGAGCTCCACCCGCGCCGGTCTGCGGTGACGGCGCGGTGACCCGAGGCGCGCAGCGCGCTGAAGATGGCGACGCCGAAGACGCCGAAGATGAGCGCGAGCAGCAGGACCGTCGCCGGATCCGCGGCGCTCCACGGTGCGGGTCCACCGCGGGCGCGGCGCGGCGCCGCGCCGCCGCCGAGGCGCGCGAAGACCTCGTCCACCGCGGCCTCGAGGCCGGCGGCGTAATGCCCCTCGCGAAAGCGCGGGGCGATGCCGTCGCGGATGATCGACGCGGCGACGGCGTCGGTGATCACCGGCTCCAGGCCGTACCCGACCTCGATCCGCAGCTTGCGCTCCTTGACGAACACGACGAGGAGCACCCCGTTGTCGGCGCCCTTGCGCCCGACCTTCCAGCGTTCTTCGAGCCGGACCGCCACGTCCTCGACGACGTCGCCCTCGAGCGAGGGAAAGATCGCGATGAACATCTGGGCGCCGGTGGCGCGCTCGCGCTCGGCGAGCGTGTTCTCCAGGCGCTGACGCTCGGGCGCCGATAGCACGCCTGCGTAATCGTTGACGCGGGCGCCGGGTGCAGGCGGAAGCGTGAGGGCGAGGGCGAGAAGGACGCCGAGAAGCAGGCTAGAACTTCACTTTGGGCGCCGTCTCGCTGCCCGGCGCCGCCTCGAAGAGCGCCTTCGGCGTGAAGCCCATCATCCCGGCCACGATGCTCCCCGGGAAGTACTGCACCCGCTTGTTGTACTCGCCGACCAGGTCGTTGTAGCGCTTGCGCTCGACGGAGATGCGATTCTCCGTGCCCTCGAGCTGCGACATCAGGGTCAGGAACGCCTGGTTGGATTTCAGGTCCGGATAGCGCTCGACGGTGACGAGCAGCCGGCTGAGCGCGCCCGAGAGCTGCGCCTGCGCCGCCGCGAACTTCTGCATGGCCTGCGGATCGTTGAGCGCCTCTGGCGTGAGCTTGACGCCGCTGGCGCTCGCGCGCGCCTGCGTCACCTCCGTCAGCACGGTGCGCTCCTGCGCGGCGAAGCCCTTCACCGTCTCGACGAGGTTGGGAATGAGGTCGGCGCGCCGCTGATAGGCGTTCTGCACCTGCGCCCACTGCACGTTGACGTTTTGCTGGAGGTTGACGAGCTGGTTGTTGAGACCGACGGCCCACATCGCGACGCCGATCACGAGGACGGCGACCACCGCCAGGACGATCAGGCCCGCGCGCATGCTGGGCGGATTATACTCGACGCCGTGTCCGACGCCCTTCCCGTCTATCGCGTGACCGCGAAGAACACGTCCACCGGCGAGAACAAGATCCACGACGACGTCACGGCGCGGCGCTACGGCTTCCCGGGCGCGCTCGTGCCCGGCGTCACCGTGTACGCGTACATGACGCAGCCGCTCGCGGCGGTGTTCGGCGCCGCGTGGCTCGCGCGCGGCACCGCCAACGTCCGCTTCAAGAAGCCGGTGCTGGACGGCGAGGAGGTGACGGTGACGGGTGTGATCACGGCGCGCGACGTGCGCGGCGTGACGGCGACGCTCACGGCCGGCACCGCGGCCACGACCGAGTGCGCGACGCTGACGGCGACCATCCCCGCGGGCAACCCGACGCCGGTGAACGCGGCGGCGTACGGCGAGGCGCCGCTGCCGGAGCCGCGCCCCGAGGCGACCCGCGCGCACTGGGAGTCCGTGACCACGCTCGGCACGCCGCGCGCCCACTACGACGAGGCCGCCGCCGAGGCGTACCTGGCCAAGGTGACCGAGCCGCTGCCGCTCTATCGCGGCCCCGGCGGCTGGGTCCATCCGGGCTTCATGCTCGAGCAAGGCAACCGCGCGGTGGATCGCAACGTCGCGATGGGCCCGTGGATCCACGTCGGCAGCGTCGTGCGCCACCTCGGCGGCGCGCGCGTCGGCGAGCGGCTGGCCACCCGGGGCCGCGTGCGCTCGCTCTTCGAGAAGAAGGCGGGCGAGTTCGTCGAACTCGACATCGTGATCGTCGCCGCCGCCCACGCGCGTCCGGTCGCCCACGTGCTGCACACCGCGATCTATCGGCTGGCGCCGCCCGCGTGATTGCCTCGCCGGAAGGCGCGTGCTAGAAACGTCCATTCCGACTGGAGGCGGCCGATGGATCTGACGCTCTCACCCGAGGATCGCGCCTTCCGCGACCAGGCCCGCGCGTGGTTCTCCGCCAACGTCCCGCGCGCCGAGCTCAAGACGCTCGCGGAGCGACGCGCGTGGCATCGCACGATGTACGACGCCGGCTACGTCGGCATGGGCTGGCCGAAGGAGTACGGCGGCCGCGGCGCCACGCCGATGCAGCAGGCGATCGCCGCCGACGAGATGGCGCGCGCCAACGCGCCGGCGCCCATCAACGGCCTCGGGGTCGGCTTCATCGGACCGACGATCGTCGTGCACGGCACGCCGCAGCAGAAAGAGCGTTATCTCAAAAAGATCCTCACGGCCGAGGAGATGTGGTGCCAGCTCTACTCCGAGCCGAACTCCGGCTCGGACCTCGCCAGCCTGCGCACGCGCGCCGAGGACAAGGGCGACCACTTCCTCGTGAACGGCCAGAAGATCTGGACGAGCGGCGGCCACATCGCGGACTTCGGCATCCTGCTCGCGCGCACCGATCCCGGCGTGGCCAAGCACAAGGGCATCTCGTGCTTCCTCTTCGACATGCGCCAGCCGGGCGTGGAGGTGCGCCCACTCAAGCAGATCACCGGCAGCTCGGAGTTCAACGAGGTCTTCATGACCAACGCGCGCGCCGGGAAGACCGACCTCATCGGCCGGCTCGGCCAGGGCTGGGAGATCGCGCAGACCACGCTCGGCTTCGAGCGCGGCGGCAACTCGATGGCGCGCGTCACCCGCTACGCCTCCGCGTTCGACCGGCTCCTCGAGGCGGCCAGGAAGCTCTCGCGCGGCGGCCGGCCGCTCCTGGAGGATCCCGTCGTGCGCGCCAAGCTCGGCCGCGTCTATGCCGAGATGGAAGTGCAGCGCTACGCGGCGCTGCGCGTGCTGTCGGCGCTGCAGAAGGGCGACGCCCCGGGCGCGGCGTCGTCCATCACCAAGCTCTCCTACAGCGAGTTCGAGAAGCGCTACTACGAGCGCTGTCTCGAGATCCTCGGCCCCTACGGCCAGGTGATGGACGGCGGCCTCGAGGAGACGACGCTCGACGTCGATTCGTCCTCGGGCGTGCGCTCGAGCTGGGCGTACGCGTTTCTCTGGGCGCGCGCGGGCACGATCTACTCCGGCTCGTCGGAGATCCAGAAGAACGTCATCGGCGAGCGCGTGCTCGGGCTGCCCAAGGAGATCCGCGCCGACCGGGTGTCGAAGGCGTAGGAGGACGCGTGGACTTTTCCTTCAGCGCCGATCAGCAGCTGCTCCGGAATTCCGCGCGCGCCTTCCTCGACGAGCACAGCAAGCCGGCCCACGTGCGCGCGCTCTGGGACGACCCGCGCGGCGAGAGCGAGGCGCTGTGGAAGGAAATAGCGCAGCTCGGCTGGCTCGGTCTCGCCCTGCCCGAGGACGTGGGTGGCAGCGCGCTCGGCCTCGTGGAGACGGCGATCCTCCAGGAAGAGCTGGGCCGCGCCGCGTGTCCGTCGCCGTACCTGTCCACCGTGCTGGCCGCCATGGCCATCGACCGCTTCGGCGGCCCCGCGCAGAAGAGCCGCTGGCTGCCCGCGATCGCCTCGGGCCGCGCGCGCGCGACGGCGGCGCTGCTGGAGCGGCCGCTGGACTGGAGCGCGGAGGCGATCGCCACGCGCGCCGAGGAGCGCGGCGGTAAGGTGGTTCTGAGCGGCATCAAGCAATTCGTGCCGTGGGCGCACGTGGCCGACGTGATCCTGGTGCCGGCGCGCACCGCCGGGACGCTGGCGGTGTACGTTCTCGAGCCGTCCACGCCCGGCGTGTCGATCACGCCGCTCACCGGCATGGATCCAGGCACGCGGCTCGCGCAGCTCACGCTCGACGGCGCGGCGGTCGCCGCCGAGGCGCGGCTGCCCGCCGACGCGCTGCCGTTCCTCCTGCTGCGCGGCGCCGTCGGCGCCGCCGCCGAGATGCTCGGCGCGTCGCGCCGCTGCCTGGAGATGGCGGTGGACTACGCGAAGGTGCGCGAGCAGTTCGGCCAGCCGATCGGCTCGTTCCAGGCGATCCGCCACAAGTGCGCCGAGATGCTGCTCGAGGTGGAGAACTCGCACTCCGCCACCTACTACGCGGCGTGGGCGCTGGACACCGGCGCCGAGGACGGGGCACTCGCGGCCTCGGTGGCCAAGTCGTACGTCAACGACGCCGCTCGCCGGGTCTGCGGCGACGCGATCCAGGTGCACGGCGGCATCGGCTTCACGTGGGAGTTCGACCTGCACCTCTACTTCAAGCGCGCGAAGGCGCTGGAGCCGCTCTACGGCGACGCCGAGCACCACCGCGAGCTGATCGTGCGCCGCGTGGCCCGCTGAGGGGCTCGATGGCGGATGCGCGAACTCCGCTCGAGGGCGTGCGCGTCGTCGATCTGACCAGCTACATCGCGGGCTCGTACGCGGCGACGATGCTCGCCGACCTGGGCGCCGACGTGGTGAAGGTCGAGTCGCTCGAGGGCGACTCGTTCCGCGAGCTGCCCGGCTTCTTCGCCTGGAATCGCGGCAAGCGGTCGATCGCGCTGAATCTCAAGGCGTCCGAGGGGCGCGCCGTGGTCGAGCGCCTCGCGCGCGACGCCGACGTGGTGATGGAGAACATGCGTCCGGGCGTGGCCGAGCGTCTCGGCGTCGGCGACGCGGCGCTGCGCGCGCTCAACCCGCGCCTCGTCTATTGCTCCACGACCGCGTTCGGCTCCAGCGGCCCCTACGCCGATCGCCCGGGGTTCGATCCGCTGCTGCAGGGCCTCGCCGGGATCATGGCGCTGCAGGGCTTCGGCGGCCCGCCCCAGTACATCCGCATCGCCGTGGTCGATTACTACGCGGCGGCGCTCACGGCCCAGGCGGTCCTGGCCGCGCTCTTCGTGCGCGAGCGGACCGGCGTCGGCCAGAAAGTCGAGACGTCGCTGCTCCACGCGGTGACGGCATTGCAAGCGGGAAACTTTGTCGATTACCCGGGAAAGCAATCCGTGTTCCGCGACAACCCGACATATCGGCTCTACCAGGCCGGCGACGGCGAGTGGCTGTTCCTCGCCTGCGGCAACCAGTCCTTCTGGGTGAAGCTCTGCCAGGCGCTGGGCCTCGAGGAGCTCGCGCACGATCCGCGCTTCGCCTCCTGGATGCTGCGCCTGGACAACCGCGAGGTCCTGCTGCCGATCCTCGAGGCGCGCTTCCGCTCCCGGCCGCGCGACGAATGGCTCGACGCCCTGCGCACGCACGACATTCCCGCCGGGCCGGTGCACACGATCGACGAGTTCCGGCGCCATCCCCTCACGCGCCACCACGCGATGGCGCGCGAGTACGAGCATCCCGACGTCGGCCGCCTGACGCTGCCCGCCTCGCCCCTGCTCTTCTCGGCGACGCCGACGCGCGACGTCGGTCCGCCACCGACGCTGGGCCAGCATACCGACGAGGTGCTGCGTGCCGCCGGCTACTCGGACGAGGCGCTCGCCGACCTGCGCGCGCGCAAGATCGTGCGCTGACATCCGTGATCGAGAGGAGCCCCCGCGTGACCACCACCACATACGAAGCGATTCGATACGACGTCGCCGACGGTGTCGCGACGATCACGCTCAACCGTCCCGACGTGCACAACGCGATGAACGACACCATGCGCCGCGAGCTGACCCGCTGCTTCGACGGGCTCGCGACCGACGACGCCGTCAAGGTGATCGTCGTCACGGGGGCCGGCGACCGCGCGTTCTCCGCCGGCGCCGACATCCGCGAGTTCGTGGCGCCGCTCGTGCCCGTGCAGTTCCGCGAGGCGCGCCGCCGCGTGGACTTCCGCCAGGCCATGGATCGCTGCGCGCAGCCGATCCTGGCCGCCATCAACGGGTTCGCGCTGGGCGGCGGCCTCGAGCTGGCGCTGGCGTGCGACATCCGCATCGCCGCCGCCGGCGCGCAGATGGGTCTCACCGAGATCAACCTCGCCATCATCCCCGGCGGCGGCGGCACGCAACGGCTGCCGCGGCTGGTCGGACGCGGCAAGGCGCTGGAGATGATCCTCACGGGCGCGCGCCTGCCGGCCGACGAGGCGCTGCGCATCGGCCTCGTGGAGCGCGTGGTGCCGACGGGGGAGGCGCTGAAGGCGGCCACCGAGCTGGCGCACGCGATCGCGGCCAAGGCGCCGGTGGCGCTGCGCTATGCGAAGGAGGCCGTGGTGAAGGGCCTGGAGCTGCCGCTCGCCGACGGCCTGCGGCTCGAAGGCGATCTGTCCACGCTGCTGCGCACCACCGAGGACCGCGTGGAGGGCGCCAAGGCGTTCCTCGAAAAGCGCGCGCCGAAGTGGACGGGGAAGTAATACTCACGTAGTGCGAGCCGCAAGACGTCGCCGGGCTGGGGACCCGCCGTCCGAGGCGAGCCTATAATTCCGAGATGCCGTTCTCGTATTACGCGCGGCTGACGCGCGCCCAGCAGGCCGTCTATCGCCAGAGTGATGCGATCACCGAGATTCGACTGCCGCAGCCCGAGCGCTTCGCGGCCGCCGTGGACGCGGTGGAGTCGGCGCTGCTGGCCGAGGATCGCGCGGCCACACAGGCCGCGAGCGAGCGGGTGATCGGCGGCCTGATGGACGTGCTCGGCGCGCCGCCCGTGCGCGTCCAGGTGCTGGCGGCGCGGCCGCATGCGCGCTGGGGCGAGCTGCACGGGCTCTACACCGCCGAGCGCGGCCGCCGCCCCAAGATCCAGCTCTGGATGCGCACGGCCAAGCAGAAGCGCGTGGTGGCCTTTCGCACGTATCTGCGCACGCTGCTGCACGAGGTCGGCCACCACCTCGACTACACGGTGCTGCGGCTGGACGAGTCGTATCACACGGAGGGCTTCTACAAGCGCGAGTCGAGTCTCTTTCACCAGCTGGTGACCGATCTCAGGAGGACGACGATGCCGACGATGGAGGACTACGCCAAGCAGCCGCGCGAGCAGCGCATGAAGCGGCTGGAGCGCACGGCCGACGAGCTGGGGGCGGCGATCCGCGGGCAGAGCGAATCGACGCTCTCGCGCCGGCCCGACACCAGGAACTGGGCCCCCAAGGAAGTCGTGTGCCACCTGCGCGACACGGAAGAAGGGTTCCTGCTGCGCTTCGAAACGATCATGGCCTCGGACAATCCTCGCCTGTCGGGGCCCGACCCCGATCGCTGGGCCGAAGAGCGGCAGTACCTCCGCAACGACGCGGGCGAGGCGCTCGCCGCGTTTCGCAGGCGGCGCGGCGAGACGCTCGTGTTTCTCGGCAAGCTCGCGCCGGGCGACTGGGAGCGCGCCGGCACGCATCCCGTGCGCGGGAAGGTCACGATCGACAACTTCCTGACGCTGATGGCGTGGCACGACGACAACCACCTCGACCAGCTCAAGCGCGCGCTGGAGGGGAAGGCCTAGCGGCGACGGGCTTCGACGCGTCTACCGAGCGTGGGGCGCGATCTCCTGCATGAAGCGATCGAGCAGAGGCCGCGGGTCCTTCGGCAGAAACATCGTCGGGATCCACACCATGCCGACGCCGGCGGCCGCGAGCCGGCCGAGCTTGTCGCGGATCTCCCCGACCGAGCCCGCCAGCGCGGTGTCCTTCGCGAGGGCCTCCGCCATGCCGAAGCGCTTCGTGAGCGCGGCGCGCAGGCGATCCGCCTCCGCGCGGTCGTCGCTGATCAGGAGCGCCATGTTGGCGGAGCGCGTGATCGACTTGGGGTCGCGCCCGGCGGCGCGGCAGTGGGTCTCGAGGATGGCCCCCTTGCGCGCGAGCGTCTCGGGCCCGCCCCAGACGTTCCAGTGATCGGCGTGGCGCGCGGCGATCTTGAGCGTCACCTTCTCGCCGCCACCGCCGATCATCAGCTCGGGATGCGGGCGCTGCACGGGCTTCGGCGCGAGCGGCGCGTCGCTGAGCTGGTAGTAGCGTCCCTTGAACGTGGTCTTGTCCTGCGTCCACAACGCCTTCAGCACCTGGCAGGCCTCGTCGAGACGCGCGAGCCGCTCGGCCACCGTATAGAAGGGAATGCCGTACGCGTCGTGCTCGTTCTGCTGCCAGGCGGCGCCGACGCCGCAGATGAGCCGGCCGCCCGAGATCACGTCGACCTGCGCCGCCATCTTCGCGAGCACCGCCGGATGCCGATACGTGTTGCCCGACACGATCGTGCCCACGCGCAGCTTGGGAACGGCGGCGGCGAGCGCGGCGAGCGTCGTCCAGCATTCCATCGTGTCGCCGACGCGCTCCGGCGTGTTCGGCATGAAGTGATCGGTGACGCAGGCCGCGTCCCAGCCGCCGGCCGCGGCGTGACGCCAGAGGTCGAGCACCGCATCCCACGTGGTGTTGCCCATTCCCGTGAAGATTCCGAAGCGCATGTCACCTCACCTTTGGCGTCGAGTACTTCGTTGGCGGCGGCGGCGTGTCGGCCGCGCGGTCGCCCTTGGATGGCTTCATGTCCACCCAGCCGCGCGCGCGCAGGCAGTCCTCGTCGAGCCGGCCGCCCTTGGAGCACTCGCCGTAGTCGCGGCGGAACTCCACCGTCGTGTACGGCTCGCCGACTTTCATCCACTGCTTCTCGGTCTCGCAGCCCGCGAGGGCGGCGGCGGCGACGAGGAGCCCGAGCAGGGTGGCTCGCATTTGCGCCGCATTGTACCGGGTGTAGGCTCTAAACGGTAACCGCCCATGCGCGATCGCTGGAGCGACGGTGTCTGGTCCGCTCTCGTCGAGACCCGGGAACGGCTCGCGGCCATCCTGCCGGGGCTCTTCGTGCTGGTCGTGCTGCTCGGCCTGGGCGTGCTGCTCGGCTGGATCGCGAAGTTCGTGCTCGAGCGCGGCGCCCGCGCGTTCGGCTTCGACCGCGCGATGGAGCGCTGGGGCGTGGCCGCGTCGCTGCGACGCTCGGGCGTGCAGCGCGCCCCGTCGGGCGTGCTCGGGCTCCTCGCCTTCTGGGCGATCTTCCTGTTCTTCGCCAGCGCCGGCGTGGATGCGATCGCGGTGCCCGGCGGCCACAGCGCGACCGCGCTGCTCCTCGCCTTCCTGCCGCCGCTGTTCGCGGCGTTGCTCATTCTCGTCGCGGGCTGGGTGCTCGCCAACTTTCTGAGCCGCACGATCCTCATCGCCGCCGTCAACGCGCGGCTGCCGGAGGCGCGCCTGCTCGCGCGCGCCGCGCACTGGGCCATCGTGCTGTTCACCGTGGCCACCGCGCTCACGCACCTCGGCATCGGCAAGGAGATGGTGCTCGTCGCGTTCGGGATCACCTTCGGCGGTCTCGTGCTGGCGCTCGCGCTGGCCTTCGGCATCGGCGGCCGTCACATCGCCGCCAATCTCCTCGCGCGTCGTCTTCGCCGCGACTCGCCGCCGCCCCAAGAACGCCTGACCCACCTGTAGGCGTCCGCGCGGGCGCGCGGCCGGGCGGGCCATGCTCGACCACGCAAATCGACTCTGCGTTGCGCCTGTAACGGGGCCACGATTCCTAGCCGGGTCCGACGCAATGCCCAGAAGCCACGGGTCTCGCACGGCCCGCCCGGCCGCGCGCCCGCGATTCCAGCTGCCGAACGTTACAGACGGGTGGGGTCGAATAAGACGTAGCCGACGCCGCCCCTCGCGAGCCAGACGCGGCCGAATTCGTCGGCGCGGTGGCGGCGGGGGACGGAGGCGGCGGTTGGAGCGGCGGGGTCGTTGACGAAGACGCTGTCGCCGTCGAGGCCGACGAGCACGAGCAGGTGGCCGGGCGTCGCGGCGATGGCGCCGCCGGTGAGCTCGCCGGCGCCGTAGCGCACCGAGGCGACGATTGGAATGCCGCGCTCCAGACACCAGCGCGCAGCGGCCCAATCCGGAAAGCGCAGGAGATAGCCGGCGACGCCGCGCGCGGCGGCGGCACGGACCGCGGCCGGCCACACGCCGTAGATGTCGAGCGCGGGATGGAAGATCTCCGCCGCGAGCGCGGCGGGCCCCACGGCGCGGCCCCAGTAGCCGAGCACCATCGCGACGCTCGTCGGCGAGCAGATGCGCGCACCCAGCGTCGCGTCCGCCTCCATCTGGCTGAGCGGCGGCACATCGAGCCGCGCGGGCGCGCCGGCGCCGACGCGAAGATCGGGCGGCGCCTCGTCGGCCGCGGAGAGCGCGACGATCCAGCGCGTGCTCGTCCCGGCGCGCACCCGCACGCGCAGGCGCACCGCGTCCACCGCGCGCGCGGCGCGGAACACGTCGACGTCGCACGTGAGCGGCGCCGCGGCGGAGGGCAGCGGCGGGAAGTCCGCGGCGCCGATCGTCACGCTGCCGGCCCAGGCCGACCACTCGCCGTCCACGTGGGCGGAGATCTCGAACCGGAACGCCAGCGGCGCCTCGGTGAGCGGCGCGAACGACGGCAGCAGGTGCGCGGCCGGACGCCGCGTGGTCCACGTCGGGAACATCAGCACGGTATCGGCGCCCTCACGCGCGGCGATCGGCGCCGGGTCGACGCCGCGCAGACAGCCGGGCGGAACGGCGCCCTCGAGCACGAGGGGGTCGATGCCCGCGGCAGCGAGAAAGAGGTCAGTCGTCACCGCGCGTCCCAACTGGGCAAGGAAGTTCCCTCCGACGGCGCCGGCAGACCGGCCAAGCGCGCGCCGTCTCGATCGCGACCCCCGGGCATACCGATTGCACCCTGACCGCGACATTTTCGCGCGAATCCGCGCGGGGAGGGACCTGAATGACCTTCGGAAAATGTGTTTGGGACGGTTGCACCCGCCACGCCGAGAAGGAGTCCACCGGCGCCTGCCGGACCCACCACGTCCAGCTGCGCGACGCACGCTGCACCGGCTGCCAGGGACCGCTGCGCAATCGACTCGAGCTCGATCGCAAGCGGTGCTCGCGCTGCGCGGGCATGCGCGCGGCGTGACCGAAACGGATCAGTCGAGTTCCGAGCTTCCTGCACGCCGTTGCGCCGCAACGGCGCTCCGTGGGCGTGGGCTCACGGAATTTCGCGCATCTACGCGTGGCATCCGCGTTGCAGCCCGACACCGGCATGACCGACCCCACGCCGTCGGACGAAACGCCCGAGGCGCAGGTCGTCCATACCTTCACCGTGCTGCGCGGCATGGCCATCGCGCTCGTCATCGAGACCCGCGACTGGTATTCGGGACTGCTGCAAGCCGCGGTCGCGCGCGTCCGGATCGAGGGCCAGAACTAGGCGGGACGTGCGGGGGCCGCGGGCGGTCGATGCCGCCCGCGGTACTCCCCTTGTTTCGTGCACGGCATCCACGCCGTGCGCTCCGGCGTGCGCCGGAGCTATATACTCCCGAGGTTTGGGCGCCGCACGCGGCCGCTAGCAGGCTTCGCGCGACGCGATCAGCGAGCCCGGTGGCGAATTCTCCATCCACACCTCCTGGATTGGAGTTCCCCTCGACGGCCTCGGAGACGATGTCTCCGTCGCCGTAGTATTGGTCTACGCCCCTCGTCCGTCGTCGTCAAGGGGGTCAGCGCCCGCCGCGCAGCCGCGGATCCAGCACGTCGCGCAGCGCATCGCCGAGCATGTTGAAGCCGAAGACGGCGAGCGAGATCGCCACGCCCGGCCACACCGCCATCCACGGCGCGCGCAGCATGTACGTCCGTCCGGAGCCCGAGAGCATCCCGCCCCACGACGGATACGGCGGCGGGACGCCGAAGCCGAGGAACGACAGCGCGGACTCGGCGAGGATGACGGCGCCGAGGCCGATGGTGGCGAGGATGATGATGGTGGCCGTCACGTTCGGCAACAGGTGACGCACGATGATGCGCGCGTGCCCGCAGCCCATCGCGCGCGCCGCCTCCACGAACTGGCTCTGCATCACGCCGAGGGTGGCGCCGCGGATCACGCGCGAGTTGGTGGCGGCGGCGATGATGGCGACGGAGACGACCAGGTTGAGGCGTCCGGGGCCCAGCACGGCCATCACGGACAGGATGATCACGAGGTAGGGGAACGAGAGCCACGCGTCCACCACGCGCTGCACCGCGAGATCCCACGCGCCGCCGAAGTAGGCGCTCGACACGCCGATGGCGGTGGCGACGACGATGGCCAGCGTGATGGTGGCGAAGCCGACGGTGACCGACACGCGCGCGCCGTAGACGATGCGGCTCCACATGTCGCGGCTCAGGTTGTCCGTGCCGAGCCAGTACGCGGCGCTCGGCGGCTTCATGCGCGCGCCGCGGATCGTCTCGTCGAACCCGTACGGCGCGATCCGCTCGGCGAACACCGCCATCACGAGCATGCCGACCACGATCACGCCGCCGATGGCGCCGAGCGGCTTGCGACGCGCGAAGCGCGCCACCGCCCGCGCCCAGCGCACGGCGGCCGGACGGGAGCGCGCCCCCGCCGGCGTCGGTGCGGCGCCGTTGAGCTCGAGGGTGGCGGAGGTGGCGGCGCTCAATACCGGATCCTCGGATCGAGCACGGCGTAGAGGGCGTCCACCGCGAGATTGACGAGGACCACCGTGGAGACGACGAGCAGATTCACGCCCTGGATCACCGGGTAGTCGCGCTGGTTGATGGCGTCGAAGAGAAAGCGGCTCACGCCCGGAAGTCCGAAGATGTGCTCGATGATGACCGTGCCGCCGAGGATGAGCGGCAGCTGCGTGCCCAGCAGCGTGATGACCGGGATGACCGCGTTGCGCAGCCCGTGCTTGATGACCACGGCGCGCTCGGCGAGGCCCTTCGCCCACGCCGTGCGCACGTAGTCTTGACGCAGGACCTCGAGCAGCATGCCGCGCGTGAGCCGCATGAGCGCGGCCGCCGACGCGATGCCGAGGATCAGCGCGGGCAGCAGGATCTGCGCGACGTGGCCGAGCGGGTCCTGGCGGAACTCCACGAAGCCCGTGACGGGGCGCCAGCCCCACCAGATGGCGGGCAGCACGATCAGCAGCGTGGCCAGCCAGAAGCCCGGCACCGACAGTCCGAGGATGGCCAGGCCGCGGAGGACGTAGTCGGCCAGACTGTCCTGGCGCGCCGCCGCGAGCACGCCGATGGGCACGGCGATGAGCAGCGCGATCAGCGTCGAGTAGAGGGCCAGCTCGGCCGTGACGGGCAGCCGCTGCGCCAGCTCGTCGAGCACGGGGCGTCGCGTCCACAGCGACTCGCCGAGGTCGCCGCGCGCCGCGCGACCGAGCCATTCGACGTACTGCACGTGGAAGGGACGGTCGAGGCCGAGCTTCGCGCGCAGCTCGTCGAGGTCCTTCGCGTAGGACGTCTCGGCCAGCATGAGCTGCACGGCGTCGCCGGGGATCAGCCGCGGCAGCGTGAAGACGATCGCGCTCGCGATGAGCAGCGAGGGAACGGCGACGAGCAACCTGCGCGCCAGATACCGCCTCAGCACGCCGGCGTGGTCTCCGCGCGCCTCAGCGATCCAGCCAGGCGGCCATGAGGCGGCCGCCGTAGTCGTAGCCGAAGCTCGGCGCGTAGTTCTTGAGGGCGCCTTCCCATACGCCGATGTAGACGCCGGACGGCATCTGCACGTAGTACTGCTGCTTGGCCAGATGGCGCTGGATGTCGAAGATGATCTCGCGCCGCTTGGCCACGTCGGTGGTGCGCCGCTGGCGCACCAGCATGTCGGCCACCACCGGGTCGTTGATGTGGCTCTGGTTCTTGAGCTCGCCGGGATAGTACTGACCGAAGAGGAAGTTGTCGGGCTCGAGGAACCCCGTCTGCGGGCCGTAGGTCATGGAGTCGAACTTGCCGTAGAAGCACGTCGCGATGTAGGCGCCGTACTCCTTGGTGTCGACCTTGGCGTCGATGCCGACGTCCTTGAGGTATTTCTGCACGAGCTGCATCGAGTCCACGAGGATCGTCGAGCCGTAGGTCGTGAAGCACATCGCGGCGGGGAAGCCGTTGGGATAGCCGGCGGCGGCGAGCAGCCGCTTGGCCTCGGCCGGATCGTAGGTATAGTAGCGCGCGCCGTCGCCGAGCTTGTCGATCGGGATCGACCACTCGCGCAGCGCGGCCGGCACGGGCGGGTTCACCACGCCCACGCCCTCGAAGACGGCGTCGATGATCGCTTTGCGGTCGATGGCCATGGACATCGCCTGACGGACCCGGACGTCGCCGAAGGGCTTGGCATCGGTGCGCATCGAGAGGTGGCTCATCACGGCGGAGGGATACTCGACGGTCTTGAGGCTCGGCCGCTTCTGCTTGAGCGTGTCCTTGATCTGCACCCAGTCGGTCCGATTGATCGTCCCGGGGAACTCCCAGCCGAGGTCGTACTTGCCCGCGAGGAAGGCCGAGATCCGCGAGGCATTGTCCTCGTCCACCGTCATCTCGATCCGGTCGATGTAGGGCAGCCCGGCGAGGAAATAGCTCGGGTTGCGAACGAAGCTCAGGCCCACGTTCGGCCGATAGGCATCGAGCATCCAGGGCCCCGTCCCGATCACCGACTCGTGCTTCTTGAGGTCGCCGTACTTCTCGACGACCTCGCGCGCGACGATGGCCACCGCGTGCGGGTTGGCGAGCATGTCGAGGAACCAGACGAACGGCTCCTTGAGCGTGAACTTCACGGTGTGCCGGTCGAGCGCCTCCACCTTGTCCACCGACTTGAGCATGTAGGCGTTGGCGTTGCCCTTCACGGTGAGGAAGTGGTTCACGCTGAAGACCACGTCGTCGGCCGTCAGCTCGCGTCCGTTGACGGGCGGCTTACTGTGCCAGCGCACGCCCTTGCGGAGCTTGAAGACGTACGTCGTCTCGTTCGGCTGACTCCACGACTCCGCCAGGTCCCCCTCGACGACGAACGTGCCCGGCACCACGCCCGGCCCGGCCTTGTGCTTCAGGAGTCGGCTGTGGGTGAAGCTCAGCGCGATGTGGGTCTTGTAGGAGATCGTCTGGAAGGGATCGAAGTGCGGCGGATCCCAGGTGCGCAGCGACAGCACGCCGCCGCGTTTACCCCCGGAATCCGGGGGCTTGGGGGTCTGCGCGCGCGCGCGGCGCGGCGCCAGGCTCGCGGCGGCGAGTGTCGCGCCGCCGAGGGCGAGCAGGTCACGTCGGCTGAGGTCCATGCGGCCTCCGTAGGCTCGTCAGTCGCGGGCGAGCGCTGCGAGCGCCTCGTCGAAGACGCCGAGCGTCTCGTTCACGTCGGCGTCGGAGTGCGCGAGCGACACGTAGATCTTGTTCACGGCCTTCACCACGCCGCGTCGCAGCAGCTCCGCGTTGAAGCGCGTGACTCTGGCGCGATCGGCGGTGAGCGTGGCGCGGTAGTCGACGATCGGACGATCGGTGAAGAACAGGTCGAAGACGGGCGGCTCGCCGCTCACCTGCGCGGCCACCCCGTGCTTGGTGACGGCCGCCTGCAGGCCGGCCTTCAGTCGCGCGCCCGTCGCAAACAGGCGCTCGTAGGTGCCCGGGCGCCGCAGCTCTTGGAGGGTGGCGAGGCCGGCGGCGGCGGCGATGGCGTTGCCGTTGAAGGTGCCGGCCTGCCAGACGTAGTCGGGCGTGCCTTCGAGCGCGGCGTCGAAGTGGCGCATGATGGCGGCCGGTCCGGCGATGCACGCGAGCGGGAAGCCGCCGGCCACGACCTTGCCGAACGCGGCCAGGTCGGGCACGACCTTGTAGAACTCCTGCGCGCCGCCGTACGCGAAGCGAAAGCCGGTGACGATCTCGTCGAACACGAGCGGCACGCCGTAGCGCTGCGTCGCCCGCCGCAGGCCCTCGAGAAAGCCCGGCGCGGGCGGGATGGTGCGCTGGTAAGGCTCGATGATCACCGCCGCCAGCTCGTCGTGGTGCGTGTCGATGAGCGCCTCGGTGGTGGCGAGGTCGTTGTAGGGCGCGACGAGCACCTCGGCGTCGATGGCGTGCGGGATGCCGGCCGAGTCGGCCATGGGGGCCGGGAAGGCCTTCGGCGATCGCGGCACCACGCTCATGAGCACGTAGTCGTGCGTGCCGTGGAAGCCTCCCTCGAACTTCATGATCTTGTCGCGCTTGCGGTAGGCACGCGCCACGCGCAGCGCGAAGAAGGTCGCCTCGCTGCCGCTGGCGGTGTAGCGCACCTGCTCCGCGCACGGCACGGCGGCCACGATCTCTTCCGCCAGCCGGATGGCCGGCTCGTTGACGACGAAATACGAGGTGCCGCGCTCCATCTGCCGCTGCACGGCCTCCACCACCGCGGGGTGCGCGTGGCCGAGCAGCATGGGCCCGGAGCCGAGCAGGTAGTCGAGATAGCGCCGTCCGGTCATGTCGTAGAGGTAGGCGCCGCGGCCCTCGCGCACGACGAACTCGAGGCCGGGTCCCGAGCGGTGACTGCCGAGGAGCCCACCGGGAAGCACGCGCGCGGCGCGCGCGAGAAGATCGTTCTGATCAGTCATGGCAAGACCATCCTCGCTGAGGGTGCGTCATGATACCAGAACTCCCGAGCCCGAAAACGCGCCACGCTTGAGCGCCGCCAGGGCGTGGTTCGCGTCGGTGAGCGCGAACGTCGTCGTGGTCAGCCGCACGGGGATCCGCGCCGCCTCCGCGAGCAGCGCCTCGCCGTCGGCCCGCGTGTTCGCCGTCACCGATCGCACCTGCCGCTCGTAGAAGAGATCGCGCGTGTACTCGAGCGGCGGCGTCGGGGTCATGTAGATGCCGGCGAGGGCCAGCGTGCCGCCGCGCGCGAGCCGCCGCAGTGCGAGAGGCACGAGATCGCCGACCGGCGCGAAGATGATCGCGGAGTCGAGCGGCTCGGGCGGCGGGTCGCCGAGGTCGCCCGTCCAGACAGCGCCGAGCGCCTGTGCCAGTTCGCGGTGCGACGGCTCGCGCGTGAGGACGTGCACGCGCGCGCCGCGCGCGCGTGCGATCTGGAGGGTGACGTGCGCCGACGAGCCGAAGCCCCAGAGGCCGAGCCGACCGCCGGGCGGCACCGCCGCCCGCTCGAGGGCCCGGAAGCCGATGATCCCGGCGCAGAGCAGCGGCGCCGCCTCCACGTCGGCGAAGACGCCGGGAATCGCGTACGCGAACGCGGCCGGCACGACGGCGAACTCCGCGAAGCCGCCGTCGGCGTGCCAGCCGGTGAACTCCGCGCGCTCGCACAGGTTCTCGCGCCCCGACGCGCAGTACTCGCAGCGGCCACATGTGCGCCGCAGCCACGCGATGCCCACGCGGTCGCCGCGGCCGAATCGCCCGCGGGCGGGGGCGGACTCGACGACGCCGACCACTTGATGGCCGGGCACGATGCGCGCGTGCACCGGCGGGAGATCGCCCTCGACGACGTGGAGGTCGGTGCGGCAGATCCCGCACGCCCGCACGCGCACGAGCAGCTCGTCGCCGCCCGGCGCTGGCACGGGCACGTCCTCGCTCCGGAGCGGCTGCGTCTCGATCGGCGCCTGGCCGTGCAGGACCATGGCGCGCATCGCCCGCTAGCCTTCGGCGCGCGCGATCAGCTTCCTGGCGAGCGCCAGGTGCGGCGCGTCCACCATCCGGCCCTTGAAGCGGAACGCGTAGGCGCCCCGCGCGGCGTGCTCGGCGAAGGCCGCCACCAGCTCGCGCGCCTCGGCCACGGCCTCCTTGGACGGCGTGAAGACGTCGTTGATGACGGCGATCTGGCTCGGATGGATCGAGATCTTGCCCGAGAACCCCATGGCCACGCCGTCCTCGCACTCGCGCCGCAGCCCGTCCAGGTCGGCGATGTCGGTGTACACGGTGTCGAGCGCCTCGACGCCCGCGGCGGAGGCGGCGATCGCGCACATCGTCCGTGCGTAGCGCGGGATGTCGAGATATGCGCCGCGCGCGTCGCGCACGCGCGGCAGGCCCATGGCCGCGCCGAGGTCCTCGATGCCCCACGAGAGGGCGACGGTGCGCGGCGTGGCCGCGGCCACGTCCCGGATGTTCAGCAGG
>WNEW01000562.1_pt1 | contig 17894 bp, 21 predicted proteins | sample 5399891 | NCBI WGS metagenome assembly WNEW01 (sample SAMN13153336, study PRJNA577476) | soil metagenome | isolation source: 40 cm grassland meadow soil pre-rain plot 5 | place: USA:California | collected 2015-09-08 | reverse complement strand
TGCGCTCGGGGCGCGGCCCGCGGGCGCGCAGCCGCCGGCGGCGATCCCCGGCAAGGACAAGCTGATCGTGCGCAGCCCGCGCCCGGTGAATCTCGAAACACCGCTGCGCGAGCTCACGGCCTATCACACGCCGGATGACGTCTTCTTCGTGCGCAACAACTACGACACCGCGCCGATCGACCCCGCGCAGTGGTCGCTGAAAATCGAGGGCGAGGTCGACAATCCGGTGGTGCTCCGCCTCGACGACCTCAAGAAGCTCGGCGTGATCAGCCAGGACGTGACGCTGGAGTGCGCGGGCAATGGCCGCGCGTTTCACAATCCCCGCGCCTCCGGGATCCAATGGGAGCACGGCGCCGTCGGCAACCAGGCGTGGAGCGGCGTACGCCTCGCGGACGTGCTGGCGCTGGCGCGGCCGCGCGCGGCCGGCCGCCACGTCGCGTTCGACGGCGCCGACAAGCCGCCGACGCCGCAGGCTCCCGACTTCATCCGCAGCATCCCGGTCTGGAAGGCGCTCTCCCCGTACACGATGCTGGCCGTCGAGATGGGCGGCAAGCCGATTCCGCACCTGCACGGCGGGCCGGTGCGGGCGCTCGTGCCCGGCTTCGTCGGCTCCGCGTCGATCAAGTGGCTCGAGCGCATCATCGTCCTGCCCGACGAGTTCGACGGCTTTTACATGAAGTCCAACTACACGGCGCCGCGCGCCGACAACGACAAGGACGTCTACTCGCTGCAGTCGCTCGAGGTGAAGTCGCTGATCGTTGCGCCGACCGAGGGCGCGACGCTTCGTCCAGGCCGGCTCACGGTGTGGGGCTGGGCGTGGGCCGGCGAGGGCGAGCTGACGGGCATCGACGTGTCGACGGACGGCGGCCAGACGTGGCGCGCCGGCCGCTTCGTGGCGCCGTGGGACCGCTACTCGTGGCGCAAGTGGGAGGCCGACTGGGACGCCACGGCCGGTCGCCACACGCTGATGGCGCGCGCGACGGACAGCCTCGGGCGGATCCAACCGACGACGCGCGCGTTCAACCGGCTCGGCTATCGCTGGAACGTCATCCATGCGATCCGGGTCGATGTGGCGTAACACGCTCGCGTTGGCCGTCGCGCTGACCGCGGCGGTCGCGCCCGTCGGCGCGCAAGAGGCGCCGATTCCGAAGACGCCCGGCTGGGAGCTGGTCATGCGCTGCGTGATCTGCCACAGCGTGGAGATCGCCGTGCAGCAGCGCTTCGGGCCCCAGGGCTGGTCCGACACGCTCGACCGAATGATCCGCTACGGCGCGCCGATCCCGCCCGAGGACAAGCAGAAGCTCATGGCGTACCTGCTGCAGCACTACCGCGACCCCAACGGCCGCTGACGCGAATCAGCAGGCGTGCAGGAGCCGAAAGCGCCGGCACACCACCGGCATCGTCGCGGCGGGCTGCCGGCCGACGCGAGCGCACTCGCGCGAGAGATAAGGCCAGTGCGCCTCACGCCAGGCGGCGAGCGAGCCGTCGCCCTCGCCTTCGTCGCCGGCGAAGGCGTCGTCGACCTGGTCGAACGGCAGCACGCGAACCTCGGTGACTTCCACGACGGCCATCGGCTCACCGCTCCAGTCGATGATGATCTCGATGTCGCCCACCTGCGGCAGGGGATCGCCGTCGGCCTGCCAGGCCGCGAGCAAGCCCGCCGATGCCCGCTTCACGCCGCGCCTGACGAGATCGCCGAGCTCGTGAGCGAGCTTCGGCGTGTCCCCGAACCACTCGATCTTCGGGTGTGCACAGGGGACGGCGAACCCGGCATCGCGCAACCGGTCGACGACGGACGCGACTTCGGGTCGGCGCGCGCCCATCATCGCCGGCGGCGGGCGTGTGCGAGCGCCTCCCACACGCGGTGCGGCAGCAGCGGCACGCGGGTGATGTCCACGCCGCGATCGACGAGCGCATCCTCGACGGCGTTGGCGACGGCGGCGCTCGGCGAGATGATGCCGCTCTCGCCCACGCCCTTGACGCCAAGCTCGTTGATCATGGACGGATGATCGAGGGCCTCGACGGCCAGCGCGGGCACGTCGCCTGCCAGCGGCAGGCCGTAGTCCATCAGCGTACCCGTGAGCAGCTGGCCGTCCGCGTCGTGCACGATCTCCTCGCGGAGCGCGGTGCCGAGCCCCTGCGCGATGCCGCCGTGCAGCTGTCCTTCCACCACCGTCGGATTGATCGGCCGGCCGCAGTCGTGCACCGCCGCGTAGCGCAGCAGCTGCACCACGCCGGTCTCCACGTCGACCTCGATCGCGCACGCGTGGGCGCCGAACGCCCACGTCACCGTCTCGGGATGGAAGAACAGGCACGCGTGCAGGCCCGGCGCGCCCTCGGCGGCCAGCGCGCGGCTGCGCGGCGCACGAGCGGCGAGCGTGCCGAGCGCCACGCCGCGGTCCGGCGATCCCGCGACGTGCGCGCGCCCGTCGGCGAGCACGACGTCGGCCGGCGCGCACTCGAGCATCTCGCCGGCGACGACGCGCGCGCGCCGCGAGACCTCGCGCGCCGAGCGGGCGACGGCGGGCCCGGCATTGGCCGCGACGCGGCTGGCGATCGTGCCGTGGCCGAACCCGATCAAGGCGGTGTCGCCGGCCAGGACGACGACGCGCTCGAGCGCCACCCCCAGCTCGCCCGCGCAGACCTGGGCCAGCGTCGTCTCGTGGGCCTGGCCCTGCGACGACACGCCGACGGCGACGAACACGGTGCCGTCGGGATCGACCCGCACGTCGGCGCCCTCGAACGGCCCGATGCCGGTGCCCTCGAGATACGCCGACAACCCGACGCCGACGGGACGCAGGCTGCCGCGCCGCCGGTCGCGCTCCGCGCGCCATTGCTCGTAGTCGAGCAGCGCCAGTGCGCGGTCGAATGCGGCGACGTAGTCCGCGGGGTCGTACGTGATCGCGACGCCGTCGCGGTATGCGTGGCCGGGCTTGTACGGCATCATCTCCTTGCGGATGAGATTGCGACGGCGCAGGTCCGCCGCGTCGAGGCCGAGGCGGCGCGCCGCGCGGTCGAGCAGGCGATCCAGGACGAAGGCGGCCTCGGGGCGTCCGGCGCCTCGGTAGGCGCCCATGAAGGTCTTGTGGGTGACGACGTTGACGCACTCGCCGGCGAAGTGCGGCACGCGGTAGGGTCCGGCGAGGTGGTTGATCGTGTTGAGCCCGATCACGTCGCCCAGCGTCGGATAGGCGCCGTGATCGCGGGTGAAGCGTGTGTCGATGGCGGTCAGCGCGCCGTCGCGACGCACGCCGAGCCGCGCGCGGTGGCGCTGATCGCGATCGGGTGCCGCGGTCAGGAAGTGCTCATGGCGCGTCTCGATCCACTTCACGGGCCGGCCGAGCCGCCGCGCGACGGCGGCGATCAACACCTCCTCCGCGTACGCGTGACCCTTGATGCCGAAGCCGCCGCCGACGTCGGGCGCCAGCACGCGCACGCGCGACTCGCCGAGCCCGAGTGCGCGCGCGACCGCTCCGCGCACGGCGTACGGCACCTGCGTCGACGACCACACGGTGAACAGGCCGTCCGGCGTCGCGGGATGCACGAGGACGCCGCGCGGCTCGATGGGCACGCCGCCGACGCGCGGGAAGTCGAGCGTCGCCTCGACGATCACGTCGGCCTCCGCCAAACCGCGCGCGACGTCGCCGACGCCGTTCGCGGCCACGCCCGCGATGTTGTCGGGCCAGTCCTCGAAGACGCGCGGAGCGTCGGGCGCCCGCGCCGCGTCGACGCTGGCCGCGGCGGCCAGGGGCTCCCAGGCGACGCGGACGGCCTCGGCGCCGTCGGTCGCGCGGTAGACGTCGTCGGCGACCACGACGGCGACGGCCTCGCCCACGTGACGCACGACGGCGTCCGCGATCGCCTGGTGATGGTACGCGCGCAGCGCCGCCGACGGCGCGAGCGCGGGCACCCCGACCGCGTACTCGCGCAGGTCGCGCGCGGTCAGCACGGCGACGACGCCGGGCAGTCGGCGCGCGTCACGCCCGTCGACCGCGCGGATCCGCGCGTGGGCGTGCGGGCTGCGGACGATCACCGCGTGCAGCAGTCCTTCGATGCGAAGGTCGTCGACGTAGCGTCCGTGGCCGGTGAGGAGACGGCGATCGTCCTTGCGGAGCACGCGGGCGCCGATGGAGGTGGTCACGGGCGTGTGGCAGTATAAGGCCTCGTTTCGAGCGCGCGACGCGCGAGAGGAGGCGCACGCATGGGTTACAAGCCGGTGGTGGGCTGGGGCAAGCTGCCCGACGGGTGGAGCTTCGTGGAGGCGACGGCGGTGGCCGTGGACGCCGACGACAACGTCTGGGTCTTCAATCGCGGCGCGCATCCCGTCATCGTGTTCGACGCGAACGGCGCGTTCAAGCGCTCGTGGGGCGAGGGCCTCATCCGCCGCGCGCACGGCATCACGATCGGCCCCGACGGCACGATCTGGCTGACCGACGACCTGCATCACACCGTGCGCCAGTTCACGCCCGACGGCAAGCTGCTGCTGACGCTCGGCGATCCCGATCGCCCGTCGACGGCCCACGGCGGCAAGCCGTTCAACCGGCCGACGCACGTGGCGGTCTCGCCGCGCACCGGCGACGTCTACGTCTCCGACGGCTACGGCAACTCCCGCGTGCACAAGTACGACCCGAAGGGGCGGCTGCTGAAGTCGTGGGGCGAGCCGGGGACGGACCCGGGCTGCTTCAACATCCCGCACAACATCGCGACCGACGCCGGCGCGCGCGTGTACGTCGCTGATCGCGAGAACTCCCGCGTGCAGATCTTCGACGAGGACGGTACCTACCTCGGCCAGTTCAACAACCTGCACCGTCCCTGCGGGCTCGCCGCCGCCGCGCGGCTGGGCGATCTCTTCTTCGTCGGCGAGCTGCCCTCGCACCTGGCAGTGAACCAGGCCGTGCCCAACATCGGCGCGCGCGTGAGCGTGCTGACGATCAAGGGCGATCTGATCGAGCGGATCGGCGGACCCTTCGCGGGCGAGAAGCCGGGCGAGTTCGTGGCGCCGCACGCCTGCGCGGTGGACTCGCGCGGCGATCTCTACGTGGCCGAGGTGGCCTGGACGGCGGTCGGCAGCAAGGAAAATCCGCCGCGCGAGATCCGCTCGCTGCAGAAGCTCATGAGGACATGACGCAGGACGCCCGCACGTGACGCTGGACGACGCCACGCTGGGCGCTGCGCTCGCGCGGCTGCCCGGCTGGCGGCGGGCCGGGCGCGCGATCGAGAAGGCCTACCGCTTCGGCGATTTCCGCGCGGCGCTGGCCTTCGTCAACCGCGTCGGCGAGCAGGCCGAGCGCCAGCGGCACCACCCCGACATCGCGATCCACTACTCGGAGGTGACGCTGACGCTCTGGAGCCACGACGCGGGCGGGGTCACCACACGCGACGTGAAGCTGGCGGAGACGATCGACGCCTACTGCCAGCCGACGACCTCGTAGCCGCGCTCGCCCAGGCAGCGGTTGACGAAGCCCTTGTAGACCGGCGTCGGGCCCACGTCCTTGGCGGCGCCGTGCACGGCGCCCGCGGTCGCGCCCGTCGCCGCGCCGACCATCGCGCCGCGTCCCGCCCCGTGGCCCGTCACCGCGCCGGCCACGGCGCCGACGGCGGCACCGCCGACTCCACCGATCGCGCCGCCCTTGGCGGCGTCCTTCGCCATGGGGTTGCTCACGTACTCGTCGGCCATCTGCCGGCACGCCGCGACATCACGGTCGGCCTGACCCTTACCGACCTGCTGCAGCTTCGCGTTGGGATAGAGGACCGGGCTCTGGCTGTGTGCGCAACCGGCCAGGGCGCCGAGCGCCGCCAGCGCAACCACGGCAAACATGCGCGAATGCATGGGAGCCTCCCGCGCAAATAGACGGCGCTCGTCGCCCCGACCTTGACTTTCCCGATGGTACACTGCCGCGGCGTGAGCGCCGAACTTCCCGCCGCCTTCCGCGAATTTTTCGCCGGTCTCGTCGAACTGCGCTCTCTCCCCGGCTGCGGCGACGCGTTCCACCGCTGCTTCGGCTGCGGTCCGGCGCACCCGTCCGGGTTGCGCGTGCGCGTGTTCGAGGTCGAGGACGGCGTCGTGTCGCCGGTGGTGGTGTCGCGCGTGTACGAGGGACCGCCGGGAGCGGCCCACGGCGGCATCGTCGCCGCCTACCTCGACGAGATTCTCGGCGGCGCCGTCGTGCGGGCCACGGGCAAGGTCGCGGTGACCGGCGAGCTGACCGTGCGCTACGTGCGGCCGGCGCCCACGGAGACGCCGCTGCTCGGGCGCGGCCGCCTGGTGGCCGATCACGGACGCTACGTGGACGTCGAGGGAAGCCTGGAGGAATTCGGCGCCGCGCGGGTGGTCGCGACCGCGCGCGGGCGCTTCTTTCCGTTCGCGAGCGCGGGGACTACGCCCGGATCAGCAGCGTCGTGAGCATGGGCGAGGGCTTCGGCGTCTCGCGGAAGCGGCAGCGCAGCTCGGACCGCTCGAGAATTTCCACGTAGGTGCCCATCACCATCCGGTAGTAGTGCGGGTGGCGGCCGGCGGGCCCGCCGTTGTACTCCGTGAGCGCGTCCTTCACGTTCGACTTGCGCGTCATGATGTCTCTCAGGTAGGCCATCGCGAACCGCGTGCTGACGACGGGGTCGGCGAGATCGCCCAGGTCGCGCGCGCTCTTCGCCTCGCGGAGCGGTTTGACCGTCGGCCGCTTGAAGGGTCCGACGACGGGCTCCATGATCGCCGCCGTGCTCGGCATGATCTGGAAGAGGCCGATCTCGCCCGCGGCGCCGACGGCGTCGTGGCGGAATTCCGACTCGACCTCGGCCTGGGCCAGCACAAGACAGTGATCCAGGTTCGACTTCTGCGCTTCCACCACCAGCGCCTCGGGGAAACGCTGGAAGGCGCGGATCGGCGCCTGGGGATTCTTCTGGGCGATGTAGTCCAGAATCGAGCGGCTGAGGCGGCCCGCATCGGCTTCGCCGGCGACCGCGATGACCTGGCGGGTGAGAACCAGGCCACCGACGGTGACCGCGAAGCTCAGCAACAGGACCGCGAGCGACTTGCTGTGACGGCTCAACATGCCATTCCTCCTCCGGTGTCGTGCCAGCTTTGACCGTCCTGAAAACTCCGAATGACAGAATGGATGAGATCGAAGTGAACGAAATCTAGCATCTCGCATCGCGCTACGCAACCCCTTGTCGGGGGCTGGGCAAACTTCTACTACGGGCGGTGTCAAATGGCTGACGCGCAAATTGGCCAAATTCGAAAAAACCGGCGCTTACGCGTGTAGCGAAACGGCACGACGCCCAGCCGGTGGCAATCGCCTTGCACAACTTTTTTTCGGATCGCGGGCGATTTTTTCGCGCGACGCGATCCGGAACGGAGGGGCGCATGAACCGCGACGAGATTCGTGGGAAGGCCGAAAAGGCGAAGGGCTACATCAAGGAAGAGACGGGCGAAGCCATCAACGATCCCGCGCTCGAGGCGGAAGGCCGCGGCGAGCGCGTCGCCGGCAAGCTCCGCGAGGGCTTCGGCAAGGCGAAGCGGAAGGTTGGTGAGGCCGTGGACGACGTCGTCGACGAGGTCGAGGAGTAGTTTCATCACGCGGGGCCGGCGGCACACGCCGCCGGCCCCCTGTTCGAGCCGCTCCCCCCGTCCGGAGCCACGTCGCTCCCGCCGCCAGGTGCTACCATCGCCGCGATGCGCGGCGCGGTGCTCGGTCTCGTGTGGCTCGCGATGGCGACGGCGGCTTCGGCGGCCGACGATCCGCCGCTGCGGGAGCCCGAAGGCGGCCCGAGCGCGCAGACGCGGTTCAACGAAGGCCGCGCGCTGGCCGAGCGGCGCGACTGGTCGGCGGCGGAGCGAAGGTACCGCGAGGCCATCGAGCTCGATCCCACGCTGCCGGAGCCATGGAACGGGCTCGGCTACGCGCTCCGTCAGCAGCGCCGCTGGGACGAATCGGTGAAGGCCTACCTCGAGGCGCTGCGGCTGAGGCCGAACTACGCGCTGGCGCTCGAGTACCTCGGTCACGCCTACGTCGAGATGGGCCGGCTGGACGACGCCCGCGGCGTGCTCGCGCGGCTGCGGCCGCTCGACCCCGGCGAGGCCGACGAGCTCGCGCAGGCCATCGCGCGCGCCGCGCGCCGCTGAGCGGCGCCGCCGATGCTCCGCTCGGCGCTCGCCCTCAAGATCGGCGCCCTGATCGTCGTCGTGCTCATCGTGGGCTTCGGCGTGTCGACGATCCTGACCATCCAGCGCGAGGCCGATCTGCTCATCGAGCAGAACAAGATGGCCGCGCGGCGCCTCACCGCAACGCTGGTGGCGTCGATCGAGGGCGCGATGCTGCAGGAGCGGCCCGATGTGACGCGCACGGTGATCCAGGAGCTCCGCCGGAACTCGCCGGTCGAGGCCTTCGACGTCTACCGGCGCACGGGCATGGAGGCGTTCACGGACCTCAGCACCGCGATGGAGGTCGACAAGAACGCCGGGCTCGCCCCAGACGTGCTGAGCAACATCAAGAAGATGGCGCGGCCGCCGGGCAAGAAGACCGACGATCCCCTCTTCGCGCGGGCGATCGAGACGATCGCCACGCAGGAGGCGCTGGAATCGCGCGGCGGCACGCGCTACTTCACCCTGCTCACGCCGATCCGCAACCAGGAGAAGTGTCAGGGCTGCCACGGGAGCGATCACCAGGTGCGCGCGGTGGTGCGCGTCGCCAACTCGATGGAGCCGGTGTTCGCGGAAGTGGCGCGCCATCGCAACCGCCAGCTCGCCATCGGCGCCCTCACGATCGTGGCCGTCGGCGCCGTGCTCGCGGTGGCCATGCGGCGCATCGTGCTGCGCCCCGTCGATCAGCTCGCGGCCGTCGCGCGCCGGGTGGGGGAGGGCGACTTCAGCGCGCGGGCGCCGGCGGCGGCGCGCGACGAGCTGGGCCAGCTCGGCCTCGCCTTCAACGACATGACGGCTCGGCTCGCAGGCGCGTACTCGGAGCTGGAATCGAAGAATACCGAGCTCGCCACCGCGCTGCAGCATCTCCAGGAGTCGCGGCAGCGGCTGGAGCTGCTCGAGCAGCTCAAGGGCGAGCTGTCGAAGTTCGTCCCCGAGTCGGTCAAGCGCCTGCTCGAGCAGAACCCGAACGCCACCGAGCTGGAGAAGAAGAACGTCGAGGTCTCCGTGCTCTTCCTGGACATCGCGGGTTACACGAAGCTCTCCGAGCAGCTCGAGCCCAAACGGATGAACCAGCTCGTGCAGACGTACTTCTCGTCCTTCCTCGAGATCATCCAGACCCACCACGGCGACATCAGCGAGACGGCCGGCGACGGCCTCATGGTGATCTTCCAGTCCGATCGCGCCGCCGCCGACCACGCCCTGAGCGCCACGCGGGCGGCGTTCGCCATCCGCCAGCGCACGGCGGCGCTCAACGAGGAATACGGCGGTGTCTTTCCGCCCGTGTCGCTGCACATGGGCATCAACAGCGGCGAGGCGCTCGTGGGCGCCACCAAGCTCGGCGGCGGGGCCGGCCAGCGCTGGACCTTCACCGCGAGCGGCTCGACCACCAACGTCGCGGCGCGCTTCGCCGCGTTCGCGCAGGGCGGTGACATCGTGGTCGGCCCGGCCACCGCCGAGCGGATCCGAGCGCACTTCGTGCTCGAGAGCCTCGGCGAGCAGACGTTCAAGAACGTCTCGCAGCCGATTCGCGTCTTTCGCGTCATCCCGCCCGGGGTGTACGAGAAGATCGTCTGACCGCGCCGGTCCGGGTCGGCATCTGTGCGTGGGCGGATCCCGCGCTCATCGAGTCGCGCGGCTTCTATCCCCGCAAGTCCATGTCGGCGGAGGCGCGGCTGCGCTTCTACGCCTCGATCTTCGACGTCGTCGAGGTGAACTCGTCGTACTACGCGATCCCCGACGTGCTCACGGTCCGCCGCTGGGCGGAGCGCACGCCGCCGGGCTTCGTGTTCCACGTCAAGGCGTGGGCGCTGATGACCGGGCATCACCCGCGCGCGCAGTCGCTGCCCGCCGACGTCGCGCGGTTGATCTCGCCGCGCGCGCGGCGCACGCACCGCGGCGAGATCGAGGCGGGCGAGTTCCCGCCCGAGGCGCTGGACGAGGCCTTCCGGCTGTTCCGCATGGCCCTGGCGCCGCTGGCCGAGGCGGGCAAGCTCGGCTACGTGCTCTTCCAGCTCGCGCCGTGGGTGCGTTACGACGCCGCGCGGCTGGAGTATCTCGCCTCGCTGCCGGCGCGGCTGCCCGGCTGGAGGGTGGCCGTCGAGTTCCGGCACCGCTCGTGGCTGCCCGATCACGCGCACGAGGCGCTCACGACGCTGCGCCGTGTGGGCGCCGGCTGCGTCGTCGTCGACGCGCCGGTGGTGGCGGGCGCGGTGCCGCGCGTGGCCGCGGTGACGTCGCCGGTGGCCGTCTTTCGCCTGCACGGGCGCAACGCCGAGGGCTGGCTGCGCCAGGTGCGCGGCGAGGAGCCGGCGGTCCGCGAGAAGTACGACTACCTCTACAGCGAGCCCGAGCTGCGCGAGCTGCTGCCGGAGATCGACGAGGCCGCCGACGAGGCCGAGCAGGTCTACGTGTCGTTCAACAACAACAACCGTGATTATCCGGTGCGCAACGCGCTGATGCTAAAGCGGCTGCTCGGACAACCGCACGAAGCCTTGCCAGGCGACCTCTTTGCCTGAGATAGTGAATTCAATGGCGACTTCGGCTCCACCAATTCCGCGTGTCGAGCTCGCCTACGCGCCGACGCCGCTGCTCAAGCTCGAGCGGCTGTCCGCCGAGCTCGGCATCGAGCTGTGGGTCAAGCGCGACGACCTCACCGGCCTGCTCGAGACCGGCAACAAGATCCGCAAGCTCGAGTTCCTGGTGGGCGAAGCGCTCGCGCAGAACGCGGACACCCTCATCACGTGCGGCACGCTGCAGTCCAACTGCTGCCGGTGCGTGGCCGCGGTGTGCGCGCGCCTCGGCCTGCGCGCGGTGCTGGCGCTCAAGGGCGCGCGTCCCGACGAATACGACGGCAACCTGCTGCTCGACCGCCTGCTCGGCGCCGAGATCAAGTACTGCACCGACGCCGAGTGGGAGAAGATCGACGAGACGATGCAGGACCTCGCGGCGCGCGCGCGCGCGGCGGGCCGGACGCCCTACGTCATCCCCGAGAGCGGCGCCACCGTGGTCGGCGCGCTCGGCTACCTGGCGTGCGGTCAGGAGATCGCGCAGCAGGTGCGCCACGGTGCGCCGGAGTTCGACACCATCGCCATCACCGACTTCAGCGGCGGCAGCCAGGCGGGGCTCCTCATGGCCAGGCCGCTCGCGGGGCTGCGCGCCGACATCGTCGGCATCCCGATCGCGTGGGAAGCCGCGCGCGTGCGCGCGTACGTCGCGGAGGTGATGGACCGCGCGCGCAGCCGCTTCGGTCTCGCCGTTCGGCCGCCGAGCGAGGTGCGGCTCCTCGACGGCTATCAGGGGGCGGGACGTGCCACCGTTGGCCGCGACGAGCTCGACACCATGCTGAAGCTGGCGCGGCTCGAGGGCATCGTGCTCGACCCCGTGTACACGGCCAAGGCCTTCTCCGGACTGCTCGACACGATCCGGCGCGACCCGCGCGCGCTCGGGCGTCGCGTGTGCTTCGTGCATACCGGCGGCGTGTTCAGCGTCTTTCCGTACCGCGCGGCGCTCGGCCGGCTCGTCGACGGAGACGGTCTGGTAGAATCCTAGCCCCATGCCGGAACTGAGGCTCCGGGGCGGCGAGGTCGACGGCCTCGCGCTGAATTACATCGCCGAAGGCCGCGGCCCCGCCGTCGTCCTGGTGCACGGTCTGGGCGGCTTCGCGGAGTCCTGGCGCCACAACATCGCCTCGCTCGCCGCGCGCGCGACGGTGTACGCCGTCGACCTGCCCGGCTTCGGCCGCTCCGGCAAGCCGCGCGCGGCCTACACGCTCGCGTACTTCGCGCGCGCGCTGCACGCATTTCTCGACGGCGTGGGGGTCGCGCAGGCCTCGCTCGTCGGCCACTCGCTCGGCGCCGCCGTCGCGGTGACCTACGCGCTCACGCGCCCGGCGCGCGTGGAGCGGCTCGCGCTGCTGTCGGGCTGCGTGCCCGGCTTCGGGTGGCGACCGGGCTGGCGCGCGCGTCTCATGGCGACTCCGGGACTGGGCGAGGCGCTCGCGCTCTGCGGCTGCGCACCGCTCTACCGCGCGGCCATCGCGAAGTGCTTCCACGCGCCGGCCGCCGACGAGGTGGCGTTCCTCGTGGGCTGGGAGTACGCGGCGCGCACCGGCGCGCCGGCGCGCGCGGCGTGGCTGAGCACCGTGCGGTCGCTCGCCGGCGACTTCGTGGAGCGCCGTGTGGACTATCGGCGCGCCATCGCCACGCTCGATCTCCCGGTGCTGCTCGTCCACGGCCGCCAGGATCCGGCCGTCCCCGCCGCCCACTGCGCGGAGGCGGCCGAGGCATTCACGCGCGCCAGCACACGCTGGCTCGACGCGTGTGGCCACTTCCCCCACATCGAGCACGCCCAGGTCGTCAACGGCTGGCTCGCCGACTTCCTCGTCGGCCGGCCCGCCCCACGCTGATGGCAGTGCGAGCCGTAGGACGTCGCGGGGCTGGGGCCCCGCCGTCCGAGGCGAGCGTATGAGCGAGATCACGCCCCAAGACCTGAAAGCGCGCCTGGACCGCAACGATCGCCCGCTGCTGCTCGACGTGCGGCAGGACTGGGAGACGAAGCTCTGCCGCCTCGAGAACGCCGTCCACATCCCGATCGAGGAGATCGAGCTGCGGACCGACGAGCTGAGCCCGAACGACGAGATCGTCGTCTACTGTCACCAGGGCGTCCGCAGCGCCGCCGTCGCCCAGTACCTGCGCGAGCAGCACGGGTTCAACAACGTGAAGAACCTCGCCGGAGGCCTGGACGCCTGGGCGCGCACCGTCGATCCGACGATGCGGCGCTACTGATGGCCGTCGTGCGAGCCGCAAGACGTCGCGGGGCTGGGGCCCCGCCGCCTGAGGCGAGCCGATAACATGAGCTCCGGCGTCGCCGTCGAGCGGCGCGGCGACGTCGTCTGGTGCGCGCTCGACCGGCCGCCGCTCAACCTCTTCGAGCCCGGCCTCATCGCCGCGCTCCGCACGACCTTCGAGACGCTCGCCCGCGACGCCTCCATCCGCGCGGCGGTGCTCACCGGGCGGGGGCGCGCGTTCACCGCCGGCATGGACGTGCGCGTGCTGCACGGCCTGGACGCGCGCTCGGCGCGCGCGCTGATCTCCGACCTGTGTGCGGCCATCGACGCCGTGCACCGCGCGCCGTTTCCGGTGCTGGCGGCGGTTCACGGCGCGTGTCTGGGCGCCGGCTTCGAGCTCGCGCTCGCCTGCGACGTGCGCGTGGCCGCCGCCGACGCGTCGTTCGGCCTGCCCGAGGTACGCGTCGGCGTGCCGTCGGTGATCCAGGCCGCGCTGCTGCCGCCGCTGATCGGCCCCGGGCGCGCGGCGGAGATGCTGCTGCTCGGCACGCCGGTGGACGCGGCGCGCGCACTCGCGTGGGGCCTCGTCAATCGCGTCGTCGACGCCGCCGCGCTCACGGCCGCGGTGGACGAGACGCTGGCGGCGCTGCTGGCGTGCGCGCCGGGCGCGGTGCGCGCGCAGAAGGCGCTGATGATCCGCTGGCGCGAGAGCGATCTGCCGGCGGCGGTGCGCGCGGGCATCGACGCGTTCGTCGCGTGTTACGCCGGTGACGAGCCACGAGAAGGCGCCGCCGCGTTCCTGGAAAAGCGCGCGCCGCGGTTCGCCGGCGCCGCGCGACGCCCCCATCCATGAGCGTGCGTGCGATCACCGTCGACTTCTGGGGCACGCTCCTGTTCGACCCGCCGGCGAGCGACAACCGCTACAAGATGCGCCGCATGAGGGACTTCGAGACGATCCTCGCGGGCGCGGGTATCCGCGTGTCGGCCGCAGCACTCGACCGCGCGTACGAGCAGTCGGGCTCCCACCTGGGCCGCATCTGGGCCAGGCACCGCGACGTCCCCGTCGAGGAGCACGTGCGGGCGATCGTCGGCGCCGTCGATCGCGACGTCGCGGCGCGCCTGCCCGCCGACGTGCTGGCCGCGCTCGTGGACGCCTACGCGCGGCCGATTCTCACGGTCCCGCCGACGGTGGACGACGGCGCGCTCAAGGCCCTGCGCACGCTGTGCGATCTCGGCTACACGCTGGCCGTGGTCTCCAACACCATGCGCACGCCGGGCGCGACGCTGCGGCGCGTGCTGGAGCACTATGGGCTGCTCTCGTGCTTCGCGCACACGGTGTTCTCCGACGAGACGGGCGTGCGCAAGCCCGATCCCGCGATCTTCCTCGGCGCGCTGCGGGTGCTGGGCGCGGATCCCGCGCGGTCCATCCACGTCGGTGACGACCCGATTCTCGACGTCGACGGCGCGCGGGCCGCGGGCATGCGGGTGGTGCAGGTGACGAACGCGTCGCTCGGCGCCCTCGGCGCGCGCCGTCCGGATGCGGTGGTGCCGACCCTCGCCGCCCTGCCGGACGCGATCGCACGCCTCGATCCGTAGCGTGCCGAGCGCGCTGTCGGGCGGGCCGCACACGGAAAATCGTTTCCGCCTCGTGACCGATCCGGCCGCAGGAGACACGAACGCCGCCGGCCAGGCCGACGGCGCGCGTGGGGGGGGGGGAAACCGGTCTAGCGCCGACGCAGGAAGCGCGCGCCGAGCAGACCGAGACCGACCGCGAACAGCGCGAGAGGCTCCGAGGTGACGGCGACCGACCCGGTCGAGTCGCTCGCAGCCGACGAAGGAGCGCTGGCGCCCCCACTGGACGCGACGGCGTCCTGGTGGCCGCCGCCACCACCGAACGCGAACGCCGGCGAGGCGGAGAGAGCCAGAGCGAGACCGAGCAGCGGGATCATCGTGAAGCGCATTGGAGTTCGAACCTCCTTTCCATGCTCGCAGTGATACTCAAGGCACGTGCCGAAGCCCTAACTCGCTGGAAATACTACAAACAGGGGGGAAGGTCCCCGCAGACACCTGCAGCACGGTCCGGAGAGGCTGCATTGCGCTGCACGCAGCACGGGAGTGGAATGCGATTGTCGTGGGGGTTCTTGCGGGGTCTGCGTGGCGTCCTTTACCATGGGCGCCGGAATGGACGTCGCCGACCTCCGGGCCAAAATCCGCGACATCAAGAATTTCCCCACCGAGGGGATCCTCTTCAAGGACATCACCACGCTGTTGAAGGACGGGCCGGCCTTCCGCGCCGTGGTCGACATGCTGGCGGCGAACTACGCCAAGGACCGGGTGGACGTCGTGGTCGGCATCGAGTCGCGCGGCTTCATCTTCGCCGGCGCGGTCGCCCATCAGCTCGGCGCCGGCTTCGTGCCGGTGCGCAAGCTCGGCAAGCTGCCCGGCAAGACGATCGAGGTGGAATACGAGCTCGAGTACGGCCGCGACGCCCTGGCCGTTCACGAGGACGCGGTGAACCCCGGCCAGCGCGTGCTCGCGGTGGACGACCTGCTGGCGACGGGCGGGACGATGGCCGCCGCGCTGCGCCTCGTGCAGCAGCTCGGCGGCAAAGTGGTGGGCGTGGCGTTCATGATCGAGCTGGCGTTCCTCAAGGGACGCGAGAAATTGAAGGACTACCCGTTGCACTCGCTGATCGTGTATGAATAGACCCGTGAGGCCGACCACCCTTGTCGCCGCCGCGCTGCTGGGCACGCTCGCCGCGAGCGGCATCGCCTGCGCCGACGAGCTGAAGACGCCGATCCGCGCCTCGCTGCTCCTCGACCTGACGGCGCCGCGGACGCAGAGCCGCGACACGGCCTATCAGGAGTCGCTGCGCGCCGAGGGGCCCTCGCCCGCGCGCCGCGCCTTCGGCGAGGTCCAGGACGACGGCAGCGTCCGCTACGGCGACGTCACGGTCACGGTCCGCAATCCCTGCCCCCCGGGCACGCACTACGAGCAGCCGGCGCCGCTGCCCGGCCGTCGCTCCAAGTAACGCCGCTCGACGCGACACCCCGTGCTCGGGCGCAAGCACAGGAAGGATTCATGGCCATCAAGAACGTCGGTGTGATCGGCTGCGGTCTCATGGGCTCCGGCATCGTGCAGGTCTCGGCGCAGGCGGGCTTCAACGTGCTGTTCGTCGAGGCCAACGACGAGCTGGTCAAGCGCGGCCTCGAGCGACTGCGACAGACGCTCGAGGGCCTCGTCGCCAGGGGCAAGCTCGAGGCGAAGGCCAAGGACGAGACGCTCGGGCGCATCGCGGGCACGACACGGCTGGACGACCTCAAGGCCGTCGACCTGGTCGTGGAGGCGATGACGGAGAACCAGGCGCTGAAGAACGAGACGTTCGCCAAGCTCGACCGCATCTGTCCGCCGCAGGCGGTCCTCGCCTCCAACACCTCGTCGTGCAACGTCACGGCGATGGCGGCCGCCACGAGGCGCCCGGGGCTGGTGCTCGGCGTGCACTTCTTCAACCCGGTGCCGCTGATGAAGCTCGTGGAGGTCGTGCGCACGATCCTCACCGACGAGGCGGCCGTCAAGACGGTGACCGAATGGGCGCGCGCCGTGGGCAAGACGCCCGTGCAGACCAAGGACTCGACGGCGTTCATCGTGAACCGGCTGCTCGTGCCCTACCTGCTCGACGCGATCCGCGTGTACGAAGGCGGCCTCGCCTCGCTCGAGGACATCGACACCGCGATGAAGCTCGGCTGCGGCTATCCGATGGGGCCGTTCACGCTGCTCGACCTCGTCGGCCTCGACACCGCGATGTTCGTCGCCGAGGTGATGTTCGAGGAGTTCCGCGAGCCGCGCTACGCTCCGCCGCCGCTGCTCAAGCGCATGGTCATGGCCGGCCATCTCGGCCGCAAGACGGGGCGCGGCTTCTACACGTACGAGACCACGTAGTCAGCCCGCGGGTCGCGAGCAGCGCCGTCGCCGCCCCGCCGACGGCGAGCGGCAGGCCCAGCCAATAGCGCTGACGCTCGCGCGCCCGGGCGCGCAGCGTGCGTAGCACCATCCGGTCGCCGGCCACGATCTCCTCGCGGCCGAGCGTGAACTGGCGCAGTCGCTCGCGCTCCTCCGCGCCGGCCGTCCGCGTGCCCCAGGCCACGTCCGCCTGACGCCCGCGCAGCGCGACCACGTCGCGCGCGCCCCGCTCGACCGCGCGGCGCGCGTCGTCGGCGACGCCGCGCTCGTACGCCGACAGGAACGCGGTCTGCACGGCCGGCACCGTCGCCTCCGCCGCGTCGAGCCACACGTGATCGGCCCGCGGCACGGCGGCGAGCGCGGCACCGGCCAGCGCCACCGCGAGGCCGAGCGCCGCCGCCGAGCCCAGCGCGGCGCGACGGCCGCCCCGTACGAGCCGCCGCAGGCCGAGGCCTGTGCCCAGCGCGGCGAGCAGCGCGCCGAGGGCCGCGACCACCGCGGCGCCGGTCGGCAGGTCCCAGCGGAACGACGCTGCGAGGCCCGCCACGCTGCCGAGCGCGCCGACGGTCCAGCCGATCAGCAGCCGGCGCGACGGCGTGAGCGCGAGCGCCGCGCCCGCCACGGCCGGCACGATCAGGTAGGCGAAGACGAGCAAGACGCCGGCCACGCGCACGGAGCTCGTCACGACGAGGCCGAACACGAGATAGAAGCCGAAGTCCCACAGCCGCGCGTGGCGCAGCGGCCCGCCGAACGAGAGCGCGGCCAGCGGCCGGCGCGCGAGCCAGCACACGATGCCGAGCCCCGCATAGAGCGCGGCGAGCCGGAGCACGTCGTCACGGGTCACGCCCAGCAGGCTGCCGACGAGCAGCGCCTTGACCTGCTCGCCGCCGAGCGGCACGCGCTCGAGCACCAGCACGGTCAGCGCCGCCGCCACCGCGTAGACGATGCCGATCACGGCCTCGGCCGGGATGGCGGCGCGCGCGAGCGCCGGTCGGTCGCGCAGGCTTGCGA
>WNEW01000556.1_pt1 | contig 17955 bp, 19 predicted proteins | sample 5399891 | NCBI WGS metagenome assembly WNEW01 (sample SAMN13153336, study PRJNA577476) | soil metagenome | isolation source: 40 cm grassland meadow soil pre-rain plot 5 | place: USA:California | collected 2015-09-08 | reverse complement strand
CCTGTTTTTGGCAACCGAGACCAGACAATCCTGGGCGGGTTTAACGTTGGCTCCATCCCGCTCGGAAACGGCACAGACGTTTTTCCGCCGTCACGTCCAACACTGTATGGCCAGCTCTACAAGACTCGGAAGGAAGCATCTGCGACCTGGGACGCCTTGGACCGGCTTCAGGAGATAACCAGCCTACCAATACTGGTCAAGGGGATTCTCACAGCTGAAGATGCTCGACTGGCGTTGGACCATGACGCTCGTGGAGTGATCGTCTCAAATCACGGAGGACGACAACTCGACCAGGCACCCGCGTCACTGGACGCTCTGCCTCAAGTGGTCGAAGAGGTTGGTTCTGAGGCAGAGGTCTACATGGACAGCGGCATTAGACGCGGCAGCGACATTCTCATCGCTATCGCGACGGGAGCCAAGGCTGTCGGATTAGGGCGCCTAGTGCTTTGGGCCCTCGCCGCTGGTGGAGAGGCAGGAGTTGCCAAAATGATAGGGCTTCTAAAGGAAGACTTGGCAACAACGATGGCACTCACAGGCCGGCGGACGATTTCAGAAATCGACAGGTCCGTTTTGGCCAAGAAGGCGCAGTAGGACCGTCCCTTTCTAGTGCTTACGAGTCGCCAGAGCAATTGCAGCGAAGAGGAATACTCCGCCAATCGCAGTGAGCAAGGAGAAGATCTCACTTAGTAGAACGATTCCACCTATTAGACTGACGAGGGGTACCAGGTAGAGCTGTATCGAGAGACTGGAGACGGCTCGGCTCCTGATTAACGTGTAGAGGATCATGTTTGCTACAACTGTGCTGAGAATTGCAAGATACACAACTGACGCCCAGCCGACGAGTGAAAGCTGCGAGGCCTGATCAAAGAAGCTGCCGGACATGAGTGGGAGGGCGAAAATGGTCCCTATGACCGCGACCCAGATCGCGACTTGTCTAGCGCCGTACTCTTTGACCAGAGGTTTGGAGCCCACGGAAAAGACGGCGTACATGAACGCTGACAAGATCACTGCGATGGGTCCCGAAATCTGTTGAAACCTCAGGTCCGCGTTCACAGAGAGAATCAGCGCCCCTAGAGCTGCAAGTGCAAGGGCAAGCATTAGGCGAGCGCCTATCCTTTCCTTCAGGAATATCGCGGAGAGCAGTACTGCAAAGATGGGTCCGAATGAAATCAACAACCCGGCGAGTCCAGATGAGACGATAGTTTCAGCATAGTTCAACGACAGGTGATAGCCGACCACGCTTGCAAATGACACCATCAAGATTCGTGGAATGTGCTGCCTCTGAATCGGCTTCAGGGGTTTACCGAAAAACGGGGCTAGAACGAGAAAGCCTGCTGAGGCAATCAGCCAGCGAAGAAGCGTGAGGTTGATCGGGCTGAGTTCAAACTCTGCTCTACGGATCGCAACAAAGGCCAAACCCCAAATCGTGCTCAGAGTGATGACGAGCGCATAGCCTGCGACCATCTTCCTTGAAGGTTGACCTTCCAATGTGGTCGCGATGGCCTCCGTCTTCTGAGTCAATATTGACCTGCCTCACAGATTCCGCCGGGCCATGGAATATCTACTTTGACTCAGAATCTTGCCCTTCGAATCCATTAACGTTGGACAGGTGAGCGCCAGCAGTAAGCAGATAATCTAGCCAGTAATTCCTCAAAGGGAAAGGTAGATTACGCGTGCAGCGAGAAAATCTGCAGTCGATCATCGTCGGTGATGTACAGCTGTCATACCTTAGGGTCGGCAAGGGTCAACCAGTAGTCTTTGTCCACGGTATCCCGACAGATTATCGGGCCTGGACCTCCCAGCTAGGACCCTTCTCGAGCAAGTACGATTCGATCAGCTACAGCAGGCGTCTCGCAAAACCAAATCGGAATCCAGAGGATTACGAGAAAAGCACAATCGAGAACAATTCGGCAGACCTCATTGGCCTAATCCAAAACCTTGGCATATCACCCGTACACCTGGTCGGGCATTCCTATGGAGGATTCATCGCAGCATACACCGCCACAACACGTCCTGAACTGCTCCGGACCCTAACCCTAATCGAGCCAGCGATTTCAACCATGATATTGAAGAATCGGAAGAGCCTCGCCCAATTCTTCTCACTCCTCCTGACCAGCCCCTCAACAGCAGTCTCGGCGGCCAAGTTCCAGCGAAGCTCCCTCGACCCGTCGCTCAAAGCGTTCAAACGCGGCGACTACGACGCCGCCTTGCAACTGAACGTTGACGGGATAATGAACCGCAAAAACGCTCTCGACACCTTACCAGACCAAATCCAGGAAATGATGAGAGACAATGAGAAGACAGTTGGGGAACTCATGGCGGAACCTCCCGCCTTCGGGAAAGACGAAGCTGCAAAGATCAACGTCCCAACGTTACTAATGCATGGAAGTGACAGCCCCAAGGTTCTTCATACTATAGTGGAACGGCTAACCAAAGTCATACCCAAGAGCCAGATGGTATCGGTGCCGGGATCCGCGCATTTTCCTCACTTCGAGAAACCGCAGGAGTCCAACCGGATCGTGCTCGATTTCATGGAAAGAAACGCGTAGCTTCGTTAATTCTGGTAGCTAAGTCGGTGCTAGCCTCGATTCCCACGAGGCCTTATCAATCTGGGTTGCACGACATTACAATTTCGTAAGGAGTAGAGAGTTGCTTGGGTAAACCTAAGAAACGTTCTCTTAATGCATTCGAGTCCAACGATATGCCTTCGACTGAGTTGGGAGGGAACGATATTCCGGAAGAAGGACTCAATTCATCAAGAGCTGAGAGACGCGAAGTCGCAAAGAATCGTAACTCGAGCCCTCGCGTGATTAGATCCCGTGAAAGCCTCTAGACTAGGCAAGACCTACTTCGGATGACAGCGTCCAGCTGATATAGATTGGGACTTTAGGATGTGCTGGTCTCAGATAGGGCCCTAGCAAGACTCTCTTTGTTTTCGTATCGACGCTCCACATCGTGGTCCTGATGTAAGAGTTCGTAGTGAGTTCCACACAGGTTCCTTCGGCAGGTTGCACACTGCTGAGTGGCTGGTTGTGTGCATCGATTCTCATGACTCTCAAGCTCTTCTGTGCTACCGAATCCTCCGATATCCCCTATCTCAACTTCTTCGCAGGTCTTGATTTTGAGATTGGACACAGAGGATACTGGGACATTATCCATCCGCGGGCTCAATCGGGTGCTGACCTTCCGCGATGGTTTCTTCTTGACAGGTCTCTTTGAGCTAAGTTTCTTGCCGGACCTCGGTTTCTGCTTAGTCTTCATGGTTCGCAGGATTCAGACTAGGCATGGTCAGCCATAGTCAATGTCTAACCATTCTACGAGAAATATGGTAACAGAATCTAAGCCGTGATGAGGACTTTGCCAGGTCTCGCTTTGTATGCCGGTACGCCAACGCCAACAGCGATCATCGCACTCAGACCCTTCGCCTTGGGAGAAAAGAATTCTGTGACAGCGTCGTCGTAGAATGTCGACCCTGAGGCTCCATTACCCAGAGCATATGAGGAGAGGTAAATTTTGCCCGCTCGAATACCAGCCTCGAATTGTGCGAGGCGGTATCCCCTATTCCCAAAGGCCTCTGTGACGCTACGAAGATCCGTCATAAGAAAGAACACTGCACTGGCATCCCCGAATAACGGTTGGTCGAGACAGAGGTATCCGGACATATCCCTGAATTTTCCCAGCTTGAGCTGCTCCACAGCACCCTCTTTCTTATCGAACTGATACGACCCTGACGGTAATCCTTCAATCTGGTTGGCAATGAAAAAGATCTCTACCAGAGAATTACCCCGCTCGGCTGTATCTAACGGAATAGGCGAGCCTGCAGCATTGAGAATGGTAGAGAGATGTTCGAACGGTATCGATGTTGGTGTGAACCGTCGCGTTGATCCGCGTCGGAGGATCGTCTTCTCTAGGCTAGCGAGCGAATCTTCCTGCTTCAAGGTCTTGAGCCTGAACGTTGGCCCCTTTCCGTGGTTCCTCTGTGCAAGACCGAGCTTGTTCTCCCTCCAAGATCTCACATCGCTCGAACTGTGAAGCTCGGACTCGGAATTCGTCTTCCAAATGATCGGATACTCCGTTTCCTCCCTCGACAGCGGCTTTATTCTCAAGGAGAGATGCGCGGGCTCTCTCTGACTCTTGCCCACAGGCTTCTCGAAGGCGCCTACGTGAGCAAGTGCGACAGGAGCCTCTTTTCCCTCCGATAGTCCCAGAAGACCAGCAACTCTAGAATCGATGAATCCAGTGTCTATCTGAACTTGAATAGTCTCTGCGCACGACGTGGCCAGAAAATTCGCTGCAATGACTCCAGAGTCCCAAAACCAGTGCCTATACGATCTAGCCTCGTACTTCCACGCGTTTCTCCAAGCCAGCGAGGTAAAGACAAGAGTGACATGGGGAGCTAGGTCTGCTCGGCCGGAAGCTTCGGCGAGCCATGCTGAATGATCTCCCTCACGCAGCCTAACTAGGCCGAATTCTAATGGGTTGAAGTGGTAGACTCCAGCGTTCAGTCCGGGAATGTCGGTGCAGATTGCATAGAGTTCAATCGGATACAGCGCTCCTGTAGCAGGGGCCGCCCGCATGTAGTACATGCCAGCCCTAGTGTTCATCTTCCTAGTCAGTCCAGCAGAAAAGAACAAGAGTTCAGCTAGCCTGGAAATGTCAACGCGGCGACCCTCAGCTTGAGACCGAGAGCTTATCGCGTCTAACGCTGGCATCGAAGGACGCGTAAAATCCTTAGGAAGAGGAATCAACGGCAGATTCTCGTAGACCTTGAATGGATACGGCCGGTTATCCCAGTCTAGATAGTGACCTGATGTCCTGACGCTCAATTCGGAGTGCTTGGTCTCTTCATGAAAGATCAGAGAAGAGAGAGACGCCTTTTGAGAACTCAAATCGCTCGTCCCTCCTGTTAGGAGTATTAGTGGTTGGTTTAGAGGTTCTTGAGCATGCGGTTCGTCCAGTCTAGCTGCCGCTCCAGATTCAGCGCGTACTCTTTCAGCATGAACTTCACTTCCTTCGAGGATATCGCGTCTCCCTTCGACTCGATAAGCTCACGTGCGAACTGTAGATTGCCAGTGATGTAGTTGGCGAATAGCGTTGGCACGTTCTCGGGATCAATGAGGTCTATGATGATCCTCCTCATTGCGCCCCATCCTCGTCCCATCTTCTCTGGAATGCCTTTATGCTGCTGAAGATACTTCTCACCTTCAGGAGTAATGCGATAGACTCGTTGCGACGTTCGGGACTTTTCGCTCGGTTCGGCTTTGATGTACTTCTCCTCAACCAGCTCTTTGAGAATCGGATAGATTGACCCTGCTCCAGGTCTCCAAGAGCCCTCCGTCTTGCTCTCAATCTCCCGCAGAATATCATAACCATGCGCAGGCTCTTGGGCTATCCGGTGAATAATGTACAGTCTTAAGAATCCTCTAGGCGCCCCCTGCGGGCCCACGAAGCCGTGATGACTCTTGCTCCGCGAACCTCTCTTCTCAGTCACTTGATGCATCGACGCCCAAGTTCTAAGCTACATTGACTGCTAATAAACAATCCGGAATTCTTTATATTATACTATATCTGATACGATATATCTCGGCGGTAGCTATGAGCATCACTCCGTCAATTCAAGTAGAGAATCTCGCTAAGACATATGGCGACGGGACCAAGGCCGTCAAGGGAATAACCTTCGAGGTACGTGACGGCGAATCCTATGGCTTTCTGGGACCAAACGGCGCTGGAAAGAGCACGACGATCAAAATTCTGACGACCGTCTTGAAGAAGACTTCAGGTTCAGCAGTCGTTGGTGGGCTGGATGTCGAAAAGAACGCTCAGAACGTGCGCAAACTAATCGGAGTGCAAATGCAAGACACGGTAATAGACGAGGACCTGACAGGCCGGGAGAATCTCATGCTTCAAGGGCATCTACAACAGATGCATGGCGAGCCCTTGAAGGAGCGAGTCAATGAGCTTCTCAAAGTTGTCGACCTTCAGGAGGCCGCGGACAAGCGATCTGCATTTTACTCTGGGGGAATGAAAAAGCGGCTTGACCTGGCCTCCACCTTGGTTCACCGCCCTAAGATCTTATTCTTGGACGAACCAACAACAGGCTTAGACCCGCAGGCAAGGGCTGCAATCTGGAGCTACCTGAAACAGCTCAACCTAGAAGGAATTACACTTTTCATCACAACTCAATACTTGGAGGAGGTAGACCGTCTATGTCGGCGCCTGGCCATAGTTGACAATGGCGAAATTGTTGCGCAGGGAAGCCCTAGCGAACTCAAGCAGCAGATTGGGGCAGATTCCATAACTTTGGGGTTTGAATCGGGCAATCCCGGAAACGGAGCCTCGAAAGCAAAAGCGAGGGAGATTCTGTCAACCCTCAAAGGCATCAGCAATATCGTAGATTCAGACAGTGGAGTGACCGTCTATGCGAAAAACGGCGGCTATATGGTACCGGATATCGTGAGAGCGTTCGACAATGCCCAAGTCCATCTGGCCTCCATAGGCGTCTCAAGTCCGACCCTCGACGACGTGTTCCTGAAGTACACTGGACACCGAATCAGGGCTGAAGAAGTCAGCAGTATGAATGCTAGGGGAATGATGGGTCGGAGAAGGAGGTAGAGGAGATGTACAAGGCATCTAGCTCTGTTCTTTCCGCGGCCATAGCCTTCTCTACAATAATACTGATTGGCGAATCTTTGGCACTGATATTGGACTTCTCTAACAACGCCTTCCTGCAGCAATACGTCTCATCCAACACTGGCTTGCTCGGTCTCCAAATTGGAGTCCTGGCAATCCTTGCAATGGGTGCAGCCTTCCTTGTTTACAGGAGAGCGAGTTCGGGCTCAGTGATTCTTGATGAGCCTGAAAGAGTTGTCACGAGCGCGCCGCAGGCCAACATCCAGCAACCTGCCCAAGGTGGGTTCAAGGTATTGTCTGACACACGCCACCTGTTTGTGCGATCTCTCAAGAAACTTCTGCGCAACCCAATCCTTCTCTTCTTCTCGCTGTTTCAGCCTGTAATCTTCATTGTGCTTTTCACTCAGCTGTTTTCCAGCTTCGGAGCTTTTCTCCCGGCGGCGGCGAAGGGCGACTACACCAAGTTTGCTGTTGCAGGCATCGTGCTCCAGAACGGATTCTCGAGTGCATTCCAGTCCGGAACGTCGATGGTAGACGACCTGAGATCCGGATTTCTCGTAAAGATGCTCGCAACCCCAGTCAGCAGAACAGCCATCTTGCTAGGCAGAATCTCGACCGACATGTTCCGTATGGTTGTCCAGTCATCAATCATATTCTTCCTGGCGTTCCTGTTAGGCGCCTACCCCGATACCGGAGTCCCCGGATACCTACTCATGCTGGCAACCATCGCATTCTTCGGACTCGCCTGGTCAGGAATATCCCTCTCGATAGGCTTGAAGACCAAAAGTGCAGAGACGGTCTTTGGAATAGCCGGCACATTGACGTTTCCATTACTATTCATGAGCACCGCTCTCGTACCCGCTGAACGCCTGCCAGCTTGGATGAGGACCGTATCTCAGTTCAATCCGATAAGCATCACCGTTGACGCAATTCGCTCGACAATGTTGAACGGCTGGGTCAGTAATCCCGCGGCGACAATACTCACCGCCTACGGGGTAATCGCCCTCATAGGCGTTGTAACGATAGGAACAACCCTCTATCTGTTCAAGAAAGTCATCAGCTAGACCGTCGTCCCACTAGCCAGAGCATCACCCCAGAAGATTCCCCGGGATACGATCTGAACCTTAGATGACAAGCAAGAGGCCGGCTGCGACGAATCCTCCCCCAATGATTCTAGATATTATTCCGCCGAATGGAGCAATCTTCTCTGCAAAGATAATGATTGTAAACACGCCCATCAAAGGTAAGCTCATCGCTCCCACCACCAATAATCCAGCCATCAAGACCCAGCAACACTTCGTGCAAAACATTCCATAGTCCGCTCCCATCAAACCGGCCCCTCCGTTCCCACTCCTCCATCGCGTCATAATGAAACTCATCGGACTACGACACTTCATGAGAGCCCGTTGCTTGAACCTCGTAAACTGATATACGCCAACTACGAGTAGCGCTATGCCAGCCCAGAATCCGAACGAGCCAAGCCCGGCGTCCACTCCGACCAGAGTCAAACCACCAACTGCGACATAGAAGACCAGTCCAACTAGTGTCCAAATAGCGACGTAACCCATGACGAACAAACCCGACCGTAGAGAAACCAGCAACCGTACGGAGCTGGAAGACCTCTTCGAATCCTCAAGAGATTTTCGGGCCGAAATCGCGACGCTGTAGATCATTGGCACCAGAGATGGAAACATCATCGCCACCATTCCCACGCCCCATATCAGAGTGAACAGCAACAAAGCGACAATATCCAAACTGCCCGCCATAGGCATATTCGCCCCAGCGACCACGATCCAGGCCAGGACTGATAATATCCCAAGTGAACCTGCGAAGGCATACGCTGACGCTGGCAGCGTCCGGAAGAACTGGAAAGAACCGGCCGATCTACTGTTCTGCGTCAAGTCAAATCGTGAAAGAGTTTGTTTGTTCGGTTGGTCCTCATGAAAAAGAGTGGTTAGGGCCCTTTCATCGTGAAAGTGGCCCAGTTGCCGTCTTTGCCCGGATGGTTCCATGATTGGCCAAAGTCAGTGTACTTGTTCGCTTTGCTCTTGCCCATCGACATTGGTCCAAAGGCCGGGGCAAACGGATGGTTCCCGACAGTGATTGGCTTCTTCTTGTCGCCGCCAACATTCGGTTCCAGAATAGACTCTAGCACTCCTGGGATCTTGACTTCGCGCTTTTTCGTGTCGACTTCGATCCGTGCATATTTTGTCCCCCAGTTGTTAGAGATCATTCCAGCGATGACTGCCGTGACTCCGCCTACTTTGCCGCTCATGATCATCTCCAGAGCCTCTCGCTGTTTCACAGTTGCTTTCTCGTCGAAGTAGGCTGCGGCACTCCAATTGCCCTTCCAGAAATTGCCTGGCGCACGGGATGCCATGACCACGTTGAGACCGTTGAGACTTGTTTTTCCATAGTTTCCTGTCCGGAAGTGGAACGAGTCGATAGCCTCGCACTGGCCTGTTGTCGGGTCGGACCAGAAGAGACACGGACAGCCGGGATCGCAGCTGCACGTGTTCTGCCAGTCACCGATAACTTTCCATCTTTCCGCCATAATTGGTCGCGCGCCCCCCGGACCCCGGGTGATTAATAGCCTTTCGAAGCTAGGAGACGTGTAGCGCGTCGGCTACGCGCAGTCTCGCCGCCCTCAGAGCAGGGTAGATGCCTCCAAGCAGAGCTGTTCCAAGGGCTATTCCTAACGCCTCCACTACGAGGTGGATTGGGACATCCAAAGTTATTGTGATTCCGATTAACGACGGTATGGTGAGGATGTTGGAGGCGATAATTCCGAGCAGGATTCCTGCTGAGCCTCCCACCACTCCAAGGACGAGCGATTCCTGAAGAAAGGTCGCGAGGATCTGGCCAGTCCCGGTCCCGATAGCCCTCATTATCCCGATCTCTCTCCTTCGCTCCACCACCGCCATCAGCATCGTGTTGGAGACTCCGAAAACGCCCGCTGCCACTGCCAGACCTGAAATTAGCGTGATGCTTCCTTGCAGGACCCGTATTGGTGCACTGAAGTCGGCTACATATTGGTCCGAGGTCTTCACCACGAGATCTGGATGGGCTGCTTCTATGCGATTCTTGATTTCATCAGCCTTCGCCTTGTCATAGAGTTTCAGAATAACAGCTGAAACCCGACTCTCTTTGTCGAAGAGTTTCTGAGCGAGCGGAAGGGCCATGTTGATGTCGTAATCATCCACGGTCCCGAAGGTCGTGAAGATCCCAGCCACTTTGAGATTGATCTGGTTGGTAGAGGAGGAGCCGAAGGTTGCAGTATCGCCTGCTTTGAGGCCGAGCACTTTGGCGGCTTGAACCCCAACCGCGATGGAGTCATTTGTGGTATCAGTGATGTAGCTACCTGAAACTGGTTCTACTCGATAGAAATCGACGACGTGCGAGGGTAGAAGCGCGTTGATGACTACAGACTGGTTACGGCTGGGACCCTGTATCAGAGTTAGCACTTGTATGATGTATGGGTAGACCGCGGAGACTTCCGGATACGACTGGATCTCCCAGGCCACGCTCTCGTTTATCGAGCTGTACGGGGCAGCAAGCGCAGTCTGCTGTAGCACGACCAGGTCGATGTTCAGCTTCTGGAAGCTCGGAATCACCTTGTTCTCAGTAGAGTATCCCACTGAGAGAAAGAGAAGGGATAGCATGACGATGACCGTGATGCCGAGAATTGTGAGAGCTGTGCGGGCCTTTCTGCGCTTCAAGCTCTTGAACGCGAGACGCCACAACCGTTTCCGCCTGGAACCGTTTGGTTCAGGTAGCTCTTGTTAACACTAGCTCTTATCTGAAGAGACTCCCGTAAGGTCTATCTTCCCAAATAAGGAACCCACGCAAGGCCTCAGCTCATGGGCAAGGTCTTCTTTGACGTGGGCATGACGCTCGATGGTTTCATCGCGGGTCCTAGTGGTGGACCTAAGAATCCTCTTGGGGATAGCGGTCTTCGAATCCATGATTGGATGTTTGAGCAGAAGGCTTTCAGGCAGCACTTGAGAATCGGGAATGACGGCAAGACCGGCCCAGACAACGACCTGATCGAGCAAACACTCCGGAGAATCGGCGCCAACATAATGGGTCGTCGAATGTTCGACGAGGGCGAGCCAAGCTGGCCAGACGACACATTCCAAGCCGCTCCAGTCTTCGTCATAACCCACCATGTGCGCCCGTCCTGGAAGAGAAGCGGGGGAGACATTTTCCATTTCATCGATGAACCGATTCAAGAGGTTCTCGAAAAGGCCAAGGACGCCGCTGGAAGAAAAGACGTCAGAATTTCCGGAGGAGCAAGAACAATTCAACAGTTCTTGAACGCGGGACTGGTTGAGGAGTTTACTCTACACCTCACCCCACTGCTCCTCGGAACGGGCGTACGCCTCTTCGACGGGGTCGAGCCCTCCAAGCTCAGAATAGAGCTCACGGAGTCAACCCAATCAACCAGAGTTTCTCACCTCCGATACCGAGTCACAACGCCTAACGGTCGCTTAGCATAGCCAGATACGCGGCAGCAAGATTCTGGAAGGCAGCCGCGGCCAGCCACCAGTGGACTCAGTGGTTCATCCTAGGGGCTTTGACAGGATCACTTCGACAGGCGGGGAGCGACGTCGCATCTTCTCCACTGGCCAGACAAGCCGCGCCCAGTATAACAAGCCCACGAAGAACACGAGTAGAGAACCTATGAAGAGACCGGAAAGAAACCAGGCTGGCCCAATACGATACATGGACAGGACTTGCATATCGTTGTAGCTGTCCCGGAAGAACGTCTCGCCCCAAGCCAGCTGAAACAGTCCGGTCCCGGCAACAATCAGCCGTCGAGCGAAGACAACGTGGCCGGGATCATAGAACAAGACGGGACGATAATAGACCAGGTGCAACAGTCCGAGGATCAGCGCAGCCACGATCGTGTTCGTCAGAAGGGCCAGGAGTAGCCCTGGGACCAGGCCGTTCGAAGCGAAATAGCCGGCAAAGAGAGGATTGGTCTCTCGAATCCTATACTCACTACTTAGGCCGAGAAAAGTGAACACCATCACTGGAATGAAAGCGACAACAGACACCGCAACGGAAACGAGGAAGCCGCGTAGGACCAGCCCGGCACGTCTCTCCGTCACACGCTCAGCAATCAATGACACCGCGCCACCACTTAGAGTTCCTTCCTCGTCTGCTGTATACTATGTCGGTCCGGCTCAAATATATTCCAGAGAGCTTATTCCGGCTTGAATCCTAGCTTCTTGTAGATGTGCTCTGCGGGCTCGTTCCCGGCTGTAACCACAAGCACCAGCTCCTTGTGGCCGAAGGTTAGGAGGGCGTTGATTGATGATTTCAGTAGGAAGGTGGCCATGCCCAGGTTCTTGGACTCCGGCCTGGTCATAGAGAACGCGACTAAGGGTCTACTCTCCCACATCGTAATGATAATCGCCGACAATAACCGGCCGTCCTCTTCAATACCGAACGAACTCAGGTCTTGAAACGGGCCGAACTTTCCCTGAAACAGGCTTCGCATCTGAAACAACGCGTCATCGAGAGTCTCTCCATCATAGTCGATCGTGTCCCGGTACGCAGTCAACATTAGCGATGCAAGTGAGTCGGTATCAGATGCTGATAGTGTCCGGCATCTCCAGGACTTGTCGATCCTCTGCCGGGTTAGCATGAGCCTCATTCTAATTCTGGACCGGGACAAGTCTCGGGACCGAGCCTTCAAGACCGGACTCATCAAACGGTCGAGGCTAAAGACATGTTCCCGTGGTTACAGAAGCTACTTCAAATCAGTGTCCTATGCCCGCCGGCTCTAGGAAGAGACGGGACCGGTACGGCTAATGGCGCTGACGGACACGATTTTCAACTTCGCCCTCGGGCTCATCAGCCAGACCGGCTACACAGGCATATTCCTGCTAATGGTCATGGAAAGCGCGACCCTACCCGTGCCCAGCGAGATCGTCCTCCCACTCGCCGGCTACCTCGTCTACACGGGCCAGCTGGAATACTGGACCACGGTCATCGTCGCCAGTGTTGGCAGTATGATTGGAACCGTGATTGATTATGCGATTGGATATTATTTGGGACGGCCCGCGATTCTGAGGTATGGACGTTGGGTCAGGCTCAGCGAGCACCACCTGGAAAGAAGCGAGCTATGGTTCCGGAAGTACGGAAACCCAGTGGTGTTGCTGGCAAGGTTCGTGCCACTTGTGAGAACGGTGATTGCATTCCCGGCGGGCATTGCTAAGATGAGCATGACCCGGTTCCTAGCATATTCCGCCGTTGGAATAGTCGTCTGGGATGCTTTGCTAATCTATCTGGGAGTGCTTTTCGGACAGAATGAACATTTAATCGTCACGACCCTAGAATCAACCTTCACACTTGTCGAGATCGCTGCAGTGGCAGCATTACTTGTCGGGCTCTATTTCTATTCGAGAAGAAACAGGAAGAAGAACTAGCCCCGGTAATCCCGGACTGAGACATTTAGTTCACTCTCCAACGTATACCTTGGACATTTCCTGTCTCAATAGTCTATGGAAGATTCCTGTGAAATCTGTGTTCTACCGTACTTGACAAAGAACCAGATCGATGGAATGATTCACGGCCGTTGGGCACCGGAAGACCTAGAACACTGGATCGCACTGTTGTTCAGGCTGAAAATCTCCGCATCTGTCGTTAGGCACCATTCTGAATGGTGCCTCATGCACCCTCCGCCTTTCATAGAGCAATGGGAGGTCGCAAGACCTGAACCCAGTCTAGTTTACTACTCTCTCTTCCCAAGAGAAGCCGAGAAGAAACACCGAACTACAGCACAAGCGTCCAAACCACCAAAAATGCCCGTGGCAACCGGCCCACCATAGCCCCTCGGGCCGAGTGTATAGCCGAAAAGAACAAAAAGAGACCCCAATTTCCGAGGGGATGGAAGGAAAACCCCGCGCATGTTCACAACACGGGATCTCGTCCTAGTTTCTCTCTTCTCAGGAGTCTTCCTCGCATACGGCTACATATCAGGCGTCTCACTCCCACAGGCTATCACCCATTCCCTCGACCTATTCTTCCTGATCGCAACACTGTTCACGATTCTGGCTCTGGAGATCCGACAGTCATGGTCCGCGACACTTCTTGGAACAATCACCGGCGTAATCTTTCTAGGAACGCCCGGTGCGCCAGCGCCTTACCACATTACAGCCGCACTGGTAGGAAATGGTCTGGCCTTCGACCTGTGCCTGAGAGTCATGAGTCGTAGAACAATACCGCCCTCCCGCAGACAAATGGTCGCGGCAGCAGCCGTAGGAAACCTGGTCATGGCGGTTGTAGGACTCTCAGCGCTGCAGCCCACCATAGCAATTCCAACATTTCTCTGGCCTGTTCTCCTCCTCGCTACAACACTGCTAGGAGCGGCAGGAGCACTGTTCGGCATCGCAGTGGTCCGCAGACTCCGAGTCTCGACCAGAAACCAGGCACGAACGCTCAGTATGGAGACCTCGACAATACAGCCAGGCCAAATCCGACAATAAAACAGAGTAGCAGTCTTCCTCAAAACGCAGCCTTATCCGCCCCGAACGTCAATCGCCGATCCAGTATCACTTCGGGACTATCATGTCTTTAGAACAGGCCGATTGCTGGATATGCCAGAGCCTCAGCCGCGACCCTCACCTTGTCTACTACGAGACCAAGACGAGTCTCGCAAAGCTCAACCCTGACCAATTGTTTCGCGGCTACACTTTCCTGACCCTTAAACAACACAGGGAACACTTACACCTCCTCCCGGACAGGCTACGGAAACATTTCTTGGACGATATGCTGACAGTCGCGACGGCCCTTGCCAGAGCCTTGAACCCTGACCGGTTGAACTATGAGCTTCTTGGGAATGCTCAGGCACACTTGCACTGGCATCTGGTCCCACGCTACGCGAATGACCCGATGTGGGGCCGGCCGATCTGGGCAGGGAATAGGCCACGCAAACGACTCACCTCTGAAGACTACGCACAGCTCAAGGCAAGCATCCAATCGCACCTTCCACCCCCGAAACAGTCCAGAAGAAAGAAGCCCTAGCCTCTTCCGAGAATCCTGTCCCTTAATGCCCGTCTAGTGCTCGTACCATGCACGTTTCCCGGGACCTGAAAAGGGCTTGAAACAAGCCTAGACCAGTGAGACTCGCCCAAAAACGGACGGTCCAACCCCCTCAAAACACTAGACCCCCTCTCAAGGGGGCCCCTATCACAAATCGCACGCGGCGAAATCTCTACATTATTTAAAATAGGGTCCAAATCATCAAGCGCACCGCATCCCTGCAAATCATAGAGAGACCACGAGCGAATGGAACATTACAATCATGACATTCTCATAATCGGCGCAGGCGCAGCCGGCCTACGCGCCGCAATAGCCGCCAGCGAGATCAACCCCAAACTGAACATCGCACTGGCCAGCAAGGTCTACCCGATGCGGTCCCACACCGTCAGCGCCGAGGGTGGCATGGCCGCAGTCCTCAAAGACTACGACAACCTCGACCTACACGCGTACGACACTATCAAAGGCTCAGACTTTCTCGCCGACCAAGACGCAGTCGAATATTTCGTCCAGCGGGCCCCACGCGAGACGATCCAGCTGGAGCACTGGGGTTGCCCGTTCAGCCGCGACCCGGACGGGAAGATTAGCGCGCGAGCCTTTGGGGGCATGAGCGTCAAGCGGACACTATTCGCTACTGACAAGATCGGTTTCCATTTGCTCCATACTCTCTTCCAGACGAGTCTGAAATATTCGAACATTCACAGGTACGATGAGTATCTAGCCACATCGCTCCTTGTCGAGAATGGTCGGGTCCACGGCGCAACAGCGATCAATATTCGTAACGGAGAGCTAGTCACCATACTTGCGAAAGCGACGATCATCGCCACCGGCGGCTGCGGCCGAGTCTTCCAGTTCACAACCAACGGCTGGATAAAGACAGGAGATGGCATGAGCCTCGCATACCAAGCCGGCGTCCCACTCAAAGACATGGAAATGGTCCAGTACCACCCCACACTCTTACCCAACACGGGAATACTCATCACCGAGGCAGCACGCGGCGAGGGAGGACACCTCCTCAACAAGAACGGCGAGCGATTCCTACAACGATACGTCCCCGGCAAGATGGAGTTAGGCCCAAGAGACATTCTCTCACGGTCCGAGATGACGGAGATTAACGAGGGACGCGCGTTCGATGGTCCCTATGGTAGCTACTTGCACCTCGACCTAACACATCTGGGAGAGAAGATTATCGATGAGAAGCTCCCATTCGTCAAAGAGCTTTCCGAGAGATACTTGGGCATTGACCCTGTTCACGAGCCAATACCCGTTCGTCCCGGCCAACACTACCAGATGGGCGGAGTCCACACGGACATACACGGGTTCACCGGACTGACCGGACTGTACGCGGCGGGCGAGGCTGCGTGCGTTAGCATGAACGGTGCGAACAGGTTAGGAAGTAATTCTTTGACTGAATGTTTGGTCTTCGGAGCAGCAGCTGGAAAAGCCGCGGCAGAATACGCGATGAAACAGCCAGCACCGTCATACGGCAACCCTGTATCGATAATGGCCTCGCAGGAAGAATCGAGAATCTACGACAACGTCCTCAAGCATGAGCGAGGCGAGAGAATCTCCACCCTCCGCGTCGAGATGCAGAAATCTATGGAGAAGTACGTCGGAATCTACCGTGACGAGAACAGCCTCATACAAGCCTGCAAGATCATCTCTGACCTGAAGAAACGGGCTGAGAATATCACCGTCGAGGACAAGGACAGAGTCTTCAACACGGACCTAGTATCGGCACTGGAGCTGGGATTCATGCTGGACGCTGCCGAGGCCATAGCATACTCCGCTGTCCCGCGCAGGGAATCCAGAGGCGCGCACGCCAGAACTGACTATCCAAAGAGAGACGACTTGATCTTCCTCAAACATACGCTAGCTTATCGTGGCGTTAGCGAGCCGAGGATCGATTACATGCCGGTGACGATAACCCGATGGCAGCCTGAGGCGAGAGTGTACTAACAATGGAACAAGAGACGAGAACGCTGAAAGTAGCGAGGTACAGGCCGGAGAAGGGCCCGAATCCGTACTATCAGGAGTACAAGGTCCCATACCGGCACGACACTGTTGTGCTGGACGCGCTGAACCAGATCAAGGCAGAACAAGACGGCACACTGTCGTATCGATGGTCCTGCAGAATGGGCGTCTGCGGAAGCTGCGGCGCCAACGTAAACGGAACCCCGCGACTGACTTGTGAAACATTCCTGCACGACTTCAAAGACCAAGAACTCACAATCGAGCCACTAGCAAACTTCCCAGTCGTGAAGGATCTTGTTGTGAACATTGATGATTTCATGCACAAGCTCGTCAGCGTCAGCCCTTGGATAATACGCGACAAGGAAACACCGCTGGACCAGGGAGAATACAAGCAAAGCTCAGCCGAGCTTAACCGTTACAGCCAATATTCTTCTTGCATCAACTGTATGCTCTGCTACGCTGCGTGCCCGATCTACGGGATGAACGAGGAGTTTCTGGGACCAGCAGCCACAGCGCTAGCCTACCGGTACTTAGCAGACTCGCGAGACCAAGGAGCCAAAGTACGCTTCCCCATCGTCCACGAGGTGGAGGGAGTCTGGGAATGCACCCTCGTCGGAGAATGCAGCGCAGTATGCCCGAAAGGAGTTGACCCAATGCTGGCAATACAGAAGACCAAGATTCTTGGGGCGATGGACGCGCCAAAGTCAATTCTGAATCCTCAGTCGCTGAAGATGATTCTTCCACGCGGAGGACCCTGATACCTTGCCTCAACCGAAGAAGTATCCTGAGCTGCCGCGGAAGAAACTTGGTCCCGGATGGTGGCTCGGCAACCGACACTACACAATGTACATGTTGCGCGAAATCACGAGCTTCTTCGTCGCAGCCTACAGCATACTATACATCTACCAGATAGTACTGCTAGCCAACAGCCCAGAATCATACACGCGATACCTAGACGTACTCAAGAACCCGCTAATGATCGGCTTCAACATCATTATCCTAGGATTCACCCTCTACCACGCCCTAACCTGGTTCATGCTCATCGGCAGAATCCAGCCGATCAAGCTAGGCAGCTTCAAGACGACTCCAGTCCAAGCACTAATCATCAACACAGTCTTACTCGTCGTCATCTCCGGCGCCATCATCACCATATTCTTCATGGGGAAGTGAGCAACTGATGAACGTCGCGGCGCGTATACACGCGTTGATGTGGGGCGTCTTCTCGCTCGGCGGCTTCATCGCCGCGTTCCTCCTCCCTGCCCTCATCTATGTGAACAACATCGCCTACCCGCTCGGACTCTG
>WNEW01000554.1_pt1 | contig 17972 bp, 17 predicted proteins | sample 5399891 | NCBI WGS metagenome assembly WNEW01 (sample SAMN13153336, study PRJNA577476) | soil metagenome | isolation source: 40 cm grassland meadow soil pre-rain plot 5 | place: USA:California | collected 2015-09-08 | reverse complement strand
ACGTCGCGCGCGTAGGCTCGCAGCCAGTCGCGCGACTCGGTCGTGTCGGGCACATCCACCTCGATCAGTGCCAGCACGTCCCGATCGACAACGCCTTGATCCCACCAGAACCCTCGCGGCGGGTCGTGGCGGAAAATGAAGAGCGTGCCGCCGCCGAAGCGGCGGGCGAGTTCGTCCGCCGTGTCCAGAAACTTGTCATCCTCAACCGACGCGCGATAGCCTGCGGCGTCCGGGTTGTAGAACACCGGGAGCCGGAGGAGCACGGTGATCCAACCGGTGGTACCGTTGCTCATCGCCTCCCTCCCGGCGCCGCCCCTGGCTGGCTTGGCTAGAATACTAGCATACTAGGGACGGCCGACGCGGCTGGCGCCCCCGACCGGGCGCCGATGAAAGGTACATGGCAATCGGCTCCGGGTGCACGCACGCTCGCGCTCCAGCGTAGCGAGCAGATCGGATGGGTCTCGAAGCAACTCGGCCATACGAGCGACGAGATCGTGATCTGGCACTACGCGAAGTTCATCCTAAACCTCACGCGGCAGGACGGGTCAGCGCTGGCGACGGTGATGGCGGAGCAGGGGTTGGGGCAGTGCCGCGACCAAGACGCGCGTGGCGCTTACGCCCGGATCACCTTCTTGTCGCGGTCGTGAGTCCTGTTCGAGCACAGCCCGTAGTCCCGATGAAAGCGTCCGGAGGCCGCGAGCCCTGATGTTGCGTTTCGAGCTTGGTGACGGTTGATCCCGACTTCGTCCGCCAGGCAGTCATCGCAGTAGGCTCGGCCCCTGTTCGCGGTCAGGAACTGAGCCACCCTCTCCTCGACGTTCATCGGCGACCTCCCGTGGTGAGTTCCCAGGCCCGCAGTGGCGCGACGTCGGCCCCCGCGGGCAACTCCCGGCTCCAGAAATGTCAGAAAAATGTCAGAAAACTCAAAGGGGGTTACGGGCTGTTCCCCGTAACCCCCTGAGTTGTTGGAGCGGCCGACCGGATTCGAACCGGCGACGTCCAGCTTGGGAAGCTGGCATTCTGCCACTGAATTACGGCCGCCCGGCGCCTCCTATATTACTCCGCCTGTCATTCACTACGTCGCCCTCGCTCCAGAAGCGTGGCAGAGAGGGCGAGACCGGCGGCCAGAGCGGCGGCGTGCGTCGTGAGACCCGTGTTTCGGGTATCGCGTCGGTTCCGGCCAAAAATCGGTGCTCGCTGGCAAGCGCAGCGTACAGTCGATTTGCGTGGTCGAACGGCGCGCGCCGCCGCCCTGGCCGCCGGTCTCACGCTACTTGCCGTCCTTGAGCGTCATCTCCGTGGCCTTGATGCGCTCGTCGCTGCGCGCCTTCCAGCTGATGCGCTTGCTCGCGCCGTAGAGATCGAGCTGCTGGTAGAGCGGCGCGGCGGCGGCGTCCTCGATCCAGAGCTTGTTGATCTGATGATAGAGCGCCAGCCGCTTCTTCTCGTCCATCTCCTTCTGGGCGGCGTCGAACAACCCGTCCAGATCCGGGTTGGAGTACGTCCCGAGGTTGCTGCCCGTGCGGAACAGCGGCCCATAGACCGTCTCGGCGTCGATGGTCGGCGTGCCCCAGCCGATCAGCCACACGGGCCCGCCCTTGTGCTTGTAGGTCAGGGTGTTGAGGTAGTTGACGAACTCGTAGGTCTTGACCGTGGTCTTGATGCCCGCCTTGTTGAGCTGGCCCGCCGCCGCCTCGGCCACTTCCTTGTCGCGGACGTAACGGCCCTGCGGGCCGTTGAGCGTGATCTCCACGCCGTTCGGATAGCCGGCGTCGGCGAGCAGCTTCTTGACCTTGGCGAGGTCCTGCTTGATCGGCTTGAGCGAGGCGTCGTAGCCGAAGTGCAATGGTGTCAGCATCGTCGCCATGCGCATGGCCTTGCCGTCGAGCACGCCCTTGATGATCTCGTCGACGTCGAGCGCGTACTGGATCGCCTGCCGCACACGCTTGTCCTTGGTCGGCCCGTCGTAGGGCCCGCTCACCTGGTGCGTCTTCTCGTCGAAGCTGTTCGTCTGGAACATCAGCTGGATGGTGCGGATCGACGGCGCCGTGGTGAGGAACAGCTTCGGATGGTTGGCGATCGGGTTCGCGAGGTGCGGCGGAATGTTGACCGCCACGTCGATCTCCCCGTTCTGCAACGCGGCCACGCGCACGGCGTCGTCGGGGATCGGCCGGAACACGACGGTCTTGATCTTCGGCGCCCCGCGCCACCACGCGTCGTTGGCCTCGAGCACGATCTCCTCGTCCTTGGCCCAGCGCACGAACTTGTAGGGCCCGGTGCCGATCGGCTGGCGCGAGATGTCGGCCGGCTGCTTGCCCGCGTAGGCCTTGGGTGGGTACATCGACACCTGCGCGAACGTCATGACCGTCAGGAAGGTCGGCCACGGCTTGTTCGTGTGCACGCGGATCGTGTGGGGATCGACGATCTCGACCGACTCGATCGGCTTGAAGTTCGACGAGGCGCGCATCTTCGGGTCTTTCACGCGCTCGATGCTGAACTTCGCCGATTCGGCGTTGAATTCCTCGCCGTTGGTGAACTTGACGCCCTTGCGGAGCTTGACCTCCCACGTGGTCGGCGCCACCAGCTTCGGCATCTCGGTGGCCAGCGCGGGAATGATCTTGAGGTTCGGGTCGCGCTCCCACAGCGTCTCGAAGATGTGCGCGCCGATGATCGAGGCGGGCGATTCCTGCTGGTTCATGATGTCGAGCGTGGTCGGATCGACGCCCTGGGCGATCACGACCTTGCCCGCCGGCGCCGCTGCGACCGCGACGGGCGCCAGCAGGACGGCGAGCAGTGCTGCGGTGGTACGCCACTGAATCATTGGTCCCTCCCAGCGGGGGGTGAATTTGCCGTGTGGTGCCGGTACTTTACGGGCCGGGGTCGAGCGAGTCAAGGTACGCCAGCGCCTCCTCGCGGCTGCGCACGCGTCCGAGATCCTGCGCTTCCCGCGCCTGAGCAAGCAACCATCCGACGCGCGGCCCCGGTTCCAGCGAAAAGCGCGCCATGACGTCTTCGCCGCGCAGAAACGCCGGCCGCGTCTGCGCCCGGTGCTGCTCGCTCCAGCCGGCGAAGAGCTCGCGGACGACGCCGGCGCGGCGCCACGTGGTCAGCGGCGAGGCGCCGGTGACGGCGGCGGCGTCGGCGAGGACCAGCAGCAGGAGGTCGCGCGTGTCCTCGCGCAGGTCGCGGTAGAAGCGGTAGCGCGCGCGCGGCGTGATCGCGCGCGCGTGACCGAGGTGCATCGGGCGCAGGTGATGGCGAACCAGACGCTCGACGACGGCGATCATGCGCTCCGGCAGCCGCAGCCGCTCGCCGATCGCGCGGGCCCGGCGGGCGCCGATCACATCGTGCTCGAAGAACCGCACCCGCCCCGCCACGCGACGGCGGGTCTCCGGCTTGCTGACGTCGTGCAGCAGCGCGGCCAGCTTGAGCGCCGCGCCGCGCCGCGCGCCACCGCCGAGCGGCTCGGCGACGTGCGCGGTCAGCTCCTCGGCGTACGGCGTCAGCGCGTCCAGACGCGCGAGCAGCCGATCGCAGCCGCCGACCGCGCGCAGCGAGTGCTCGAGCACGTCGAAGCGGTGCGGCGGCGGCTGCTTGGTGGCGCGCATCGGCTCGATCTCCGGAACCACGACGCCGAGCACGTCGAGCGCCTCGGCGCGTCGCAGCGCGCGTGCCGTCTCGGGCAGCGCCAGGAGGACCAGCAGCTCGTCGCGAACGCGCTCCGCGGACACGTGCTCCAGACCGCGCGCCGCCTCGCGCACGCGCCGCGCGGCCGATGGCGTGAGCCGCAGCCCCAGCGTCGCCTCCAGCCGCACGGCGCGCAGCGCCCGCAGCGGGTCGTCGTCCAGCACGCCGGGCCCGGCCGGCCGCAGGCGCCGAGCCGTCAGGTCGGCGAGTCCGCCCGTGGGATCGACGATCGGCGCCCGGCCGCGCGCGAGCAGCGGGGCGAGCGCCACCGCGAGTGCATCGACCGTGAAGTCGCGCGCGGCCAGGTCGGCCTCGAGCGTGGGCCCGCGAAAGTCGGTCAGATCCAGCGTGAGGCCACCGTCGATCACCACGCGCGCGGCGCCGCGCTCGGCGTCGAGGACGACGCGCGTGCCGCCCAGACGCTCGGCACACCGACCCGCCGCCTCGATGGCGCCCGACGGCACCGCGACGTCGACGTCCGCCGACGCACGCCGCAGCACCACGTCGCGGATGGCGCCGCCCACCAGCACGGCCTCACCGCCGGCCGCCTCGGCGGCCACGCGCAGCAGCGCCGCCTGCGCCGGCGGCAGACGATCGAGCCGCAGCTCAGCCACGGTCGAGCAGCCGCGCGGCGTTGTCGTGGAAGATCTTGCGCCGCACGACGTCGGGCAGCGAACGGTCCCACGCCCAGCGCCGTTCCTCGTCGTAGTCGTACGGGATCAGCGGAAAGTCCGAGCCGAACAGGATGCGATCCTGCCAGCGGATCAGTGCTCCGTCGGTGATGGCGGCCGGATCGCCGCCGACGTAGCGGCCGGCCGCGGGCGCCAGCGCCATCGTCGTGTCGACGTAGAGGTTCGGGTGCGCGTCGAGCAGGGCCAGGAAGGCGTCGCTCTCGAAGGCGCCCATGTGCGCGACGATCGCGGTCAGCCGCGGGAAGCGCGCGAGTACGCGGCGGAAGCGCGCGACGCCGGTGAACGCGTCGCGATAGGGCAGCGTGCCGACGTGCAGGACGAAGAGGTGGCCCGTGGCCTCGGCGCGCTCGTAGACCGCGAACAGCCGCTCGTCGTCGACGTGGAAGCGCTGCACCGAGTGGTGAAACTTGAAGCCGCGCAGCCCGAGCGGCCCCGTCGCCTCGGCGGCAATGGCGTCGACGTCGGGATCGTCGGGATGCAGCGTGCCGACCCCGATGGCGCCGGGCAGCGCGGCCGCCGTCTCGGCGACCCAATGGTTGAGCTCGCGCGCCATGCCGGGCTTGTGCGCGTACGAGAAGAAGCAGAAGCGCTCGACGCCCCGCTCGGCCAGCGTCGCGGCGACCTTCGAGGGCTCGAAGGGATGGCGCGCCACCCAGCCGTCGCGGGCGAAGTGCCGCTGGATGGCGTCGGCCAGGCGCGGCGGGTGCAGGTGAACGTGGACGTCGATGCAGGCAAACGGCGGGCGCCAGGGCGTGGCGGTCGCCACGGCCTCACCCGAGCTCGAGCCCGCCGCTCCCGATGCGGAACTCGACGATCTCGTCGCTCATCGCGCTGCCACGATGCTTGACCACCGAGAGCAGGCGGGCCACGCGCTGGCCCACGCGCTCGCTGCCCATCACCACGATCGTGTTGGCGGTGGCGCCGACGTCGCCGACGGCGACCCTGCGCGCCAGCAGGTCCTCGAGCCGTGTCTCCTCGGTCGTCACCAGCAGCAGCGTGGTGATCGCCGCATGGTCGTAGCGGTGCGCGTCGATGAACTCGCGATGCCTCCATACCGGCAGGCAGATCTCCATGCCGAGCGTCTCCGCGTCGCGATGGATCGTCTTGCGGTACAGCTCGTCGAACATCCAGAACTGGATGGAGTCGGCGGGCTGGCCCATCGGCTCGACGCCGTCCACCACCACCTGCCGGGTGCCGGCGCCGAAATGGAAGTAGAAGAACGGTCGCACCGTGTGGAGCGCGTGATTGTACGTCGCCTTCCAGTTCCAGTCGAACTCCCAGGCACCGTCGGACGTCGGGACCTGGAACTCGCGCACGCGGCCGACCCACTTCAGCGCGTTGCAGTAGAACGCCTCCAGCTGATCCGCCGAGGGATAGGGCTCGGTCATCGGCGGCACCGTGTGCGTCCACTCCTTCAGCGACCAGTCGAACAGCCGCGCCGCATACTCGTCGTGCTGCTGGCTGTCGCCGCGGCCGTTCATGTCCATGACGACGCCGCGCGCGCCATCGGCGACGCGCCCGTGGTCGGCGAAGGTCAGGCCGAGGTGGGTCTTGCCGATGCCGGTGGCGCCGTAGACCACCGACAACGTGCCCGGCAGCAGGCCGCCGCCCAGCATCGCGTCGAGCCTGGGGATGCCGGTCGAGACGCGCGCGGTCATTCGCTGAATTCTACACCGGGTCGGCGGCGCGCCCCTTCGTCTGGAACTGGCGCTCGTAGAGATGCCGCAGCTCCTCGAGCGTGATGGCCTGCCCCGGCGCTTTGTCGTCGCGCACGCGCGCGATCCGCGCGAAGCGCAGCGCGAGTCCCGATGGATAGGTGGGACTCTTCTGGATCTCGTTGTACTCGACCTCGACGACGACCTCGGGCCGCACGCGAACGGTATAGCCGTCGTCGGCGGTGGCCAGCGCCCACAGCCGCTCCGTCATCGCGACGAACTGCGCGTCGGTGAACCCCTTGAACGTCTTGCCGACGTCCGCGAACGTCTCGCCGGCGCGCACCGCGAGGTGATAGTTGGACAGCCAGCCGACGCGCCGACCGGAGCCCCGATCCGCCGCGACGATCACGCAGTCCACCGTCTCGGCCGCCTTGAGCTTGAACCAGCGCTTGCCGCGCCCGCCGGGCTCGTAGGTGCTGGAGAGATCCTTGGCCATGACGCCCTCGTGTCCGGCGGCGAGCGCGCCGTCGCGGAACGCCGCGGCGTCCGCGTCGGAGGTCACGATGCGGCGCTCGGCGAGGTAGCGCCCGCCGGTCACCCCGGTCAGCGCCTCCCAGCGCCGCTCGTAGGGCTCGTCGATGAGCGAGCGCCCGCCGGCCATGAGGCAGTCGAAGAAGTGCAGCGCCAGCGGCATCTCGCGCGCGAGCGCCTCGACACCGTGGACGCGGCGGAAGCGCCGCATCAGCTCCTGGAACGGCAGCGGCCGGCCGGCCGCGTCGAGCGCCACCACCTCGCCGTCGAGGATGAAGGGCTCGCCGGAGAGATCGCGGCGCGCGATCTCGACGACGTCGGGCAGGCTTCGCGTGACGTCCGACAGCCGGCGCGTCCACACCTCGACGCGATCGCCGGCGCGGTGCAGCTGGATGCGCGCGCCGTCGTACTTGTACTCGAGCGCGGTGCGGCCGCCGTGCGCCGCCAGCACGGCCGCGAAGTCGTCGGCGATCTCGGCGAGCATCGGCAGCAGCGGCACGAACGGCCGCGGGCTCGCGCCGGCCACCGCCGCCGCGCCGCCGGCGGCGGCCAGCGTGGCCACCGCGCCGACGTCGCCGAGGAACAGCGCGGCCCGCCGCGCCGTCGGCAGGTCGATGCCCCACGCGGCCGCGATCGCCTCCAGCAGGAGGCCCTCGGAGACGCCCGTCCGCATCTCGCCGCCGACGATCCGGTTGAGGAACTCGCGCTCGTCCGCGGAGGCGCGCGCGGCCAGCCGCGCCAGGCGCTCGTCGCGCGCGCGCCGGACGCCGGCGCCCGCCGCGGCCGCGACGTCCGCGAAGGCGCCCGAGACGTCGAGGAGGGTCAGGGGGGCCTCCTCGCCGCCGGCCGCGGCGTCCCTCGGCAGCCAGCGGACGCCCAAGACGCGGGGGTCGGAGGCCGGAAAGGCCCGCGCGGACAGGAAGGCGACGGCGATGGCGAGCTCATCGGGGGCGAGCGCCTTGAGGAACCGGGCGACCTCGTCCCGCTTCTCCAGGCGGCCCCGCGCGCGCTCGAGCCGGCGGCCCAGGGCCGCGAAATCCGCGAAAAGGGTCATCCCCTGTATTCTAGACAGGATGCGCAGACTCGTTCTGCACGAGGCCGACCCGGCCGTGAGCGCGGTCGCCGCCACGCTCGCCGACGCGTACGACGTGCGGCCGCTCGGGACGGCGCCCGCGGCGGACGCGGTCATTCTGGTCACCCCGCGCGCGCCGCGCCCGGAGGGCGAGGCGATCCGCGTGCTCGGTCTCGTGCCCGCCGCCGATGCGGGCCCCTGGCCTGCCGGCTGGCACGCCGTGCTGCCGCTGGCCGCGCCCTCCGCCATGCTCGAGCATGCGGTGGCGGCGGCCTTCGCCGACCTCGACGCCGCCGCGGAGCGCGCGCGGCTCGAGCGCGATCTGTCGGAGCTCAATGCCATCGGCATCCGGCTCTCGTCCGAGTCGAACCCGCGCTTCCTGCTCGAGACCATCCTCAGCAAGGCCCGCGAGATCACCAACAGCGACGCCGGCTCGCTCTACATCATCGAGGAGCGCGGCGAGACGCCGCACCTGCGCTTCGCGCTCGCGCAGAACGACAGCCTTGCGGTGCCGTTCCGGACGGCCACCCTGCCCCTCACCGACGAGAGCATCGCCGGCCACGTGGCGTTGACCGGCGACGTGATCAACCTCGCCGACGCGTACGAGCCGCCCGCGGATGCGCCGTTCATGCTCAACCGCCGGTTCGACGACGAGGCCGGGTATCGCACCAAGTCGATGCTCGTGGTGCCTATGCGCACGCCGCAGGGTCAGACGATCGGTGCGCTGCAGCTCATCAACTGCAAGGACGACCGGGAGGCGCGGCTCGCCGGCCCCGCCGACATCGAGCGCCACGTGCGGCGCTACGGCGCGCTCCACGAGAAGCTGGCCGGCTCGCTCGCGTCCCAGGCGGCCGTCGCCATCTACAACCGCCGCCTGTACCTGTCGATCCGCGAGCTGTTCGAGGGATTCGTGAAGGCCTCGGTGACGGCGATCGAGGCGCGCGATCCGACCACGTCGGGCCACTCGTTCCGCGTGGCCGACCTCACCGTCGCGCTCGCGGAGGTGGTGGATCGCTGCGAGACCGGGCCGTATCGTGAGCTGAAATTCCGCGATGACGAAGTGATGGAGCTGCGCTACGCCTCGCTGCTGCACGACTTCGGCAAGGTCGGCGTGCGCGAGCACGTGCTGGTCAAGGCCAAGAAGCTCTACCCGGCCGATCTCGAGCGCATCCGCCACCGCGTGGAGCTGCTCAAGCGCGATCTCGCCCTGCGCACAGCGCGCGCCAAGCTCGACCGCGCGGTGGCCCGCGCCGACGATTACGTCGAGCAGGCGGCACGGCTGGACGCCGAACTGGCGGCCGCGGTCGCCGAGCTCGACCGGCAGCTCGATCTCGTGGGCGTCGCCAACGAGCCGAGCGTACAGGCGCAGGCGTTCGTGACCGAGATCCAGCGCCTGGCCTCGCAGACCTGGGAGGACGCCGAGGGCCGACCGCGGACCGTGCTGACGCCCGACGAGGTGCGCGTGCTCGCCATCCCGCGCGGCAGTCTCACCGACGAGGAGCGCCTCGCCATCCAGGAACACGTCGTCCACACGTACCAGTTCCTCACGCAGATCCCCTGGACGAAGGAGCTGCGGCGCGTGCCCGAGATCGCCCGCTCGCACCACGAGAAGCTCGACGGCAGCGGTTATCCCTACGGCGCGCGCGCGGACCAGATCCCCGTGCAGTCGCGGATGATGGCCATCGCCGACATCTACGACGCGCTCACCGCCAGCGACCGGCCCTACAAGAAAGCGCTGCGCGCCGAGGAAGCGCTGGCCATCCTGGACGTCGAACGACGCGCCGGCGCGCTCGACTCCGCGCTGCTCGATCTGTTCCTCGAGGCCCGCGTCTTCGAGCGCGTGACCCGACAATCTTCTTAGCCCTGCGCCCAACGACCGCACAGAATCAACAGTTATGCTGGCTCACACCCTAGAACTTCAATAGCGTACCAGGCGGATACTGACCAGGAACGTTCTTCGCGCCTAGCCGCCGTCGGACCTGCAAAATCCCCTCGCGCTCCATCGGAGCGAGAGTCTGTCGCTTCAGATGAATGACCTCTGAGTAGACCGTGTCAGTAAGCACGTAGGCGAGTACTTCTTCGATCGGCACCCAGTCTGCACGATCAAAGCGCGCCTGCAGGGCATTTCTGAGCGGCGGTGGCGGCGTTGTTGCCGGAACCAAAAGCAACTGTGGATCCAAAGCAACGCGATCAGAGAAGATCTGTCCGCTCACTGGATCTACCTTCCACATGGCCTGTTTCAGGATGATGAGAGCGTCGCGCCGTTCCTCACCGGTCAATTCCGACAAAACCCGCCAATCCGATGCGCCGAAAAGCTCATCGAGATGACGTCCTAAGGACTCCTCACCGTGCCAAGCCCACCGATTGATTGGCTCGAGCATGAAGCTAATCAGTGCCTCGCATCTCGGATTCTTTGCGAACCTCGTGATCAAGTCCATCGGAACGCCGGAAAACCCGACCGGATCAATAAACGCGAAAGCCGGAGCGAGGCGGGAACCGCTTCTTTCAACGCTTGTGAGGATGCTATTTAGCGCGTCAGCAAAGGTGTCATTGATAATCCTTGTCGACGCACCAGTTGGCAGCGGATGTTGGTTGATGAACGCGGCGACCTCGCGCTCAAGATGGCGCGCACGATCCGAACGCTCCTCCACGAAGACGAAGCGGATTTCCTGCCCTGCGCGCAAGCGGCGAAGATGCGCATGTTCGGCCAAGGCACGCAAAGCAACGATCGGAGAGCCTTGTTCACCGCCCAGATAGCGTCCTGGGCCGGCAAAGAAGTCGAATACCATAATCCGATCGTTGGCGCTCGCCATGATCGGTAGCCATGCATCGAGGTGGCGACGAAGAATTTCGTGCTTCGCGCGCGTGTGCGGTTCGAGCGCCCAGAAGGTATCGTCAGGCAAAGCAGAGGTCAGAGAACAGCCGGAGTAGCCTCCCCGGGTCTCGGCATCTGATTCCACATCCGCCGGTCGAGTAAACGACCGCCAGCCCTCGGCGTCGGCCCTCCCCACTGCTTGTGGAAGAATGCGACGCTGCGGTCGAGGCAAAGATCCCGCAACGTACGGATCCACTCAATCGCTTCAGGCTTCGGTGTCCAGCCGGTCGCGGTGCGTTTCACCAATGCTCGTTCGGGTGGCCCTCCCGATTCGCCGCCGGTGATCACCCAACTGATTCCGCGGAGATCAATGCCGTTGAGTGGTCCCAGGAGAGGCTCAGCGCTGATAAACCTAATCGCTGCCTCTACCTGTCGAAGACGCTCTACACGCCATAGATACGCCGCCGACTCTACAGACACGCCGATCCATATGTGAGGCGGCAAAAAGCTTCGGTCATGTTCGACGTGCCAGGCTACGAGTCGATCGGCACGCTTGGTGAGCACTTGAAAGACGTGGTGCCGGGCGCGCAACATCACCGCGAACACTTGGTTAATGAAGTCAGTTGGCACGGTGTCGTGGAAGAGATCGCTCATACTGTTGACAAAGATCCGTCGAGGCGTGCGCCACCGGAGTGGTAGCTCAAGTCGATCGCGATGCAGCCGGATCTCGTTGAAGGGACCGCGTCCCCACCGCTCGGTAAGACGCTCCGCGTAACAGAACTTGCAACCGGGCGAGACCTTTGTGCACCCAGTGACTGGGTTCCACGTGGCATCGGTCCATTCGATCGCGCTGTTGTCACCCATATTTCCCCGGCGCCCACGAGCATACCGTACCTGACCCTGTCTACCTCTCGCAGCGCTCTGCGCATCACACAGCGCTCAGCGGTCACGAACGCGCCAGCATGGTCAACCCGAAGCTTCAGCCAGCGATCAACACCAGCGAGGCGCACCACGTGGCGAGCGCGAGCAGCGCGACCGCGGCCCGGGCGAGCTCGACGAGAACGCCGCGAGTCCCCACCACGTGTTGAGCAGTACGCGGCAAAAAAAGGGCGCGGTGGCGCCGGGTGGACATCAGCCGGCGCTGGAGCGCCGGATACGTGACGGTGTGTGCGTTCATGATCGCCTCCTCAAAAACCTCGAAGCACTCCGACGACCTTGCCGAGAATCTTCACGGGCGTGCGGCGCGGGTCGACCACGATCGGCGCCATCGTCGGATGCTCGGGCTTGAGCACGACGCGCTCGCCGTCGCGCGAGAAGCGCTTGACGGTCGCCTCGCCTTCCCCCGCCTCCGACTCCACGAGCGCCACCACGATGTCGTTGGGCGCGGCGCTGTCCTGCCGGCGCACGAGCACCAGATCGCCGTCGCAGATGTGCGCCGAGATCATGCTCTCGCCGCGCACGCGCAGCGCGAACAGATCTTCGCCCCGACCCGGCAGTGAGGCGGGCGCGATGTGCAGCTCGCCCTCGCGGTTCTCGCTGGCGAACAGCGGTTGACCCGCCGCCACGCGGCCGAGGATGGGCACCGCGTGCGTGGCGCGCGCCGGCGGCTCGGCCGGCGACAGCGCGCGCGAGGTGCGGCCCGCGCTCGCGCGTCGCAGCAGGGCGCCCTTGCGCTCAAGCGCGCGCAGATGGTCGAACGCTGCGCGCGGCGTCACCTTGAACCGATCGCCGATCTCGCGCACGGTGGGTGGCACGCCGTGCTTGCCGACGAACGTCCGGATGAAGGCCAGGACCTCTCGCTGCTTGCCGGTCAGCTCGCGCATCGCAGCTCCCCCGGCCGCTACGATACTCAACGGGTGTTGAGGAAGGCAAGCAAAAAAAGAGCGCGCGCTATGCCGGCTCCCAGGGCTCGCACACGGGGCACGTGCTCAGGCCCTGCTCGCGCGCCTCGGCCATGGTCTTCATGTAGATACGCTCGACCTCGGGAATGCGCGCGACCCAGCCGCAGTCGCGGCGATGGAACAATCGCGAGCCGCGCTGTGCGCAGTACGGCTCGCCGTGCTCGACGGCCTCGGCGGCGACCGCGACGGCGGTGGCGCTGGTCTCCGGCGCGAGCGGCTCGCGCTCCGACGGCAGCGGCGCGGGGGAGCTCTCGACGGCCGTCGATGTCGACGCGTACGACGGCGGCGGCGGATCGGGCTCGTTGATCTGGAGATTCGTCTCGACGGTCGAGCGGAACTCGTCGCTGGCGCGCCGGAACTCGCGCAGCGCGCGGCCGACCATGCGCCCGAGTTCGGGAAGCTTCGACGGCCCGAAGACGAGCAGGGCGAGCACCCCGATGACCAGCATCTCCTGGAGCCCGATGTCGAACATCGCGCTTAGGGTAACACGCGATCGCGAGCCTCCGGAGGTGCCCGAAGACGGAAAAGAATTCCCCTGCGTCGATGGCGGGCGCGCGACGCCCCGGCGTCGTGAACCGGGCACTTGACGCCGGCGCGTGGGCGGGGCACGAGAGTTGCTGCGTGGGTCGGCCTTGGGAGGCCGACCCGATGATCCTGCGCGTCCTACTCTACGTCGTTCTGATGTCGGGACTCACGCTGCGCGAATGGCTCGCCCCGGTCAGGACGCGATGACTTCCTTCTGCTTTTCCGGCTCCGTTTCCTGGACCACGAGGCCGCACTGCACGATCTTGTAGAGCAGCGCCTTGTAGCTGATCTGCAGCAGACGCGCGGCCTTCGCGCGGTTCCAGTGGACGCGGTCGAGCACTTCCTTGATCGCCACGCGCTCGGCCTCGCGGGCCGCCTGCCGGGCGATTTCCTTGAGGCTGATGGGCGCGTCGGGGCTGACGACGGCCGCGGCGATGGGCGCGCCGGGCGTGGTCACGCGGGGACCCCGGCTGATGTTGCCGACGATCTCCGTGTGGACGGGCCGGGCCGTGCCCAGCACGACGACGCGCTTGACGGCATTCTCGAGTTCGCGGATGTTGCCCGGCCAGTGATAATCGACGAACACGCGCATGGTGTCGGCCGGGATGTCGACCGCGCGGCCGTACTGCGCGTTGAACTTCTTGAGGAAGAAGTCGACGAGGCCCGGGACCTCTTCCCGGCGCTCGCGGAGCGGCGGGATGCGGATCTCGATGACGTTGAGCCGATAATAGAGGTCTTCCCTGAACTGATGCGCGCGCATGCTCGCTTCGAGGTCGCGATTGGTGGCGGCGATGAGCCGCACGTCGGTGTCGATGATCTTCTCGCCGCCGACGCGCGAGAACTCGCCGTCCTGCAGCACGTGCAGCAGCTTGGCCTGCAGCCGCAGCGGCATCTCGCCGATCTCGTCGAGGAGGAGCGTGCCCTGGTGCGCGGCCTCGAACTTTCCGGGCTTCTGCCGATAGGCGCCGGTGAACGCGCCCTTCTCGTGACCGAACAGCTCGGATTCGAGCAGCTCGCCGGGCAGCGCCGCGCAGTTGACCTTGAGGAACTGCTTGCAGGCGCGCGGCGACGCCTTGTGGATCGCGCGAGCGAGGACCTCTTTGCCGGTCCCACTCTCGCCCCGCAACAGGACGGTGGTGTTGGTGCCCGCGACTTTCGAGATCAGATCCCGGATCGGCTGCATCTTGCTGCTGGTGCAGAGGGCCATCAGGGGCTCAGTCATCGGCTGCTCTCTCCTCAGTGGTGTCGGCTGCATAATCCTCAAGTTTCTGCATGGAATTGCACTGGATATGCCATGGGTTTACCCACTACCCCATTCCAGTGATTACAAGCATTTGCGGCCTCTATCGGACGATTTGGGGAACGGTTTTTTGTAGAAAGTACACAGTAGATTGTAGGACTTACAAGAGGGAGGAAAACAAATGGAGATCATGATCGTGGACGACGAGCCGCAGGTGGCCGAGGTGCTCGCGATGTCGCTCAAGCGCCAGGGCCATTCGACCACCGTGGTCCACTCGGGGCGCGACGCGCTGGACCGGCTGAAGAGCACGGCGTTCGACGCGATGTTTCTCGACGTGTCGATGCCGGGCATGAACGGCCTCGACGTCATGGCCGAAGTGCGCCGAATGCGGCCCTCGCTGGCCATCGTGGTGATCACGGGCCACGCGACGCCCGAGGAGATCGAGGACGTGAAGAAGCTCGGCGCCGTCGACGTGATTCAGAAACCGTCGGCGCTGACGCACTATCACCAGGCCATCGAGCGCTTGCACACGAGCGCGCCGAAAAAGCCCTTTCCGCGCCTCGGCGACGTGTGATATTCGTTTGCGCGTGATCGTTCGCGTCCTCGTCGTCTGCGCCGCGCTCGTGCTCTGCCTCGGTCCGGGGCGCGCGGCCGCGCAGCAGGTGCCCATCGCGCCGCAGTTCGCGACGCAGGGCCCCGCGCAGGATCCGCAGAAGCTCCAGCTGCCGCTGCGCGCGCCCATCACGCTGCTGCCGACGATCACGATCAGCGAGGAGTACAACGACAACATCCTCCTCGACAATCGCAACCGCCAGTGGGACCTGATCACCGGCATCACACCCGCGATCAATCTCATCTGGGAGAGCCGCACGCACCGGCTCGTCGCCGGCTACAACTTCACGGCCGAGCTGTACCTGCGCGAGCCCGGACGCGACAACGCCTTCAACACGCAGAATTTCAACCTCGACGGGATGTGGCGACTGTCCGAGCAGCTCACGGTCACCCTCACCGACGGCTTCACGGCCACCACCGACACGAACCTCATCGCGCCGGAAGGCGTGTCGGTCGGACGCAATCGCTCGTGGGGTAACGCGCTCGCCGGCGGGGCCACCTACAAGCTCGACGACTTCACGTCGGTGCGCGGCGGCGCGTCGTGGGCCCTACAGCGGTTCTCGCGCAGCGAGCTCGACGACTCCGACGTCTATCACGGCAACCTCTTCCTCGATCGCGCGCTGACGCGCCAGCTGCGTGGCACCGTCGGCTACGACTTCGGTTACTTCGACGTCGAGCGCGAGGACAAGGTCTTCACCCACACACCGAAGATCGGGGCGAGCTGGCAAGTCACGCCGACGATCACGCTCGGTGTGCTGGGCGGGCCGACGTTCGAGCTGCACGACAACGGCGACTCGCGCATCACGCCGACCGTCACGGCGACGTACGAGCAAACCGTCTGGTTCGGCTCGGTCGGGCTCGGCTTCGACCGCCAGGTAGCGACGGCGGGCGGGCTCGGCGGCGTCACCGACAACACCTCGGTCTTCGGCCACGTCGACGTCATCACGTTCGCGCGCGGGCTGACGCTGTCCTTCGCGCCGCGCTACTCGTGGGTGAAGTCGGCCGGAAAGATACGCAGCGCCGACAACCGGGATATCGACATTTCCTCGATCACATTGCCGCTGCAGGTCACCTACCGGCTCACGGCGTGGATGGCCGCCGTCGCGCGCTACCAGTTCTACCAGCAGCGTACCGCGAAGGAGGTCCGCGACACGGCCGGTGACCTCATCGCCGCCGACGCCGATCAAAATCGGGTGTTCGTCGGTTTGCAATTCGGTTATCCCATCACGTTCGATCGGCCGTAGACGACTGCAGCCGCTTACTCACGCCGGTTGCAGCCGAATGCAGTAATTCTCCCGTAACGTCGCCCGCCATCGCGGCCGTCTGATCCGAGGCCTGCGGGAAAAACGCACCGAAACGCAGGCTTCTGCGACGTTGTGCACGGTTTGGCACTGACCTTGCCGCTGGCAAGATGCAGCCGGCCGATATCCGGCGCGACATGTCTCTCGCACAACGCCTTGCGTGGCTCGATGGAGTCTCGACCCTCGCGGTGCTCGTCACCGCGATCGCCGTGTGGTCGCCCGCCAGCGACGACCCGGCGACGAGTGTGTGGCGCGTGGCGGCGCGCGCGGGCATCGTCGCCGCCGTCTGCCTCGGCGCGTTCTACTACAACGACCTCTACGACTTCGAGGCGCCACACGAACCCGGCCAGCTGTTCACGCGCCTGTGCCGTGCGCTCGGGCTCGCCGCCCTCGTGCTGGCGGGAACGTATCTGCTGTTCCCCAACGCGATCATCGGCGGCAACCTGGCGCCCTACGCGCTGTTCGTCACGCTCTTCGCCGTGCTCGTCCTCCGCCTGATCGTCTACGCCCTCGCCAAGCGCGCGCCGTTTTCCGAGCGCGTGATCATCATGGGCGGCGGCCGGCTCGCCGCCGAGCTCGCGGGGCAGATCGGGACGCGTCCGGACCTCGCCATGCGCGTCGCAGGCCTGCTCGCGGCCGACGGCGACACCGTGGACGGCGTGCGGCGGCTGGGCGGCTACGGCGACGTCGCCGACATCATGCTGCGCGAACGCCCCGACCGCATCATCGTCGCGATGCCCGACCGGCGCGGCAACCTGCCGGTCTCCGCGCTGCTGGCCTGCCGGTTCCGCGGCGTGCGCGTGGAGGAGGGCACGAAAGCCTACGAGCGCTTCACGCACCGGCTCGCGGTGGAGTCGCTGACGCCGAGCGCGCTGATCTTCGGCGACGGCTTCCGCGTCTCGCGGGCGCAGCTCGCGCTCAAGCGCGCGATGTCCGTCGTGATCGCCAGCGTCGCCCTCGTGGCCACGGCGCCGCTCATCGCGCTCATCGCCCTCGTCATCACGCTCGAGTCGCGCGGGCCCGTGTTCTTCATCCAGGAGCGCATCGGCCTCGGCGGCCGGCCCTTCCGCCTCATCAAGTTCCGCACGATGCGGCAGGCCGAGCGGGGGGCCGAGGGCATCTGGGGGCGCGACAACGCGAGCCGCGTGACCCGCTTCGGCGCCGTGCTGCGTCGCTACCGCCTCGACGAGCTCCCCCAGTGCGTCAACATCCTCAAGGGCGACATGAGCCTCGTCGGGCCGCGGCCGGAAATGGCCTCCAACGTCGCGACGTTCTCGGCCGTGATCCCTTTTTACAATCTGCGCCACGAAGTGCGGCCTGGCCTCACCGGCTGGGCTCAGGTGCGCGCCGGTTACTCGATGTCGACCGAAGAGGTCACGCGCAAGCTGTGCTACGACCTCTACTACATCAAGCACCTCTCGCTCCGCTTCGACCTGTGGATCCTGTTCGACACCGTGAAGTTCGTGCTGTCCGGGAAACGTCCGGGATGAGCCGCGTCAAACCTTTTCCCCGATCGGGCACCGCCCCTCCCAGAGTGGAGCCGCGACACGTGACGAGCGGTGCGCGCATTTTCAACGTGCGCGCTAAAGCCGCGAAAAACGGGCCCGGCATGCCTCTTGCGATGGAAGTGCCTGCGCGATGGAAGAAAGATTCCCGATGAAGGCCTCCAGTTTCGACGCCGCGTCGCCGTACGCCACACCGATCGCCGGCCGTCCCGTCCTCGTCGTGGAGAGCGACCCCGACCAGCGTCGGCGCGTGACCACGCAGCTCGCGAGCTGGGGCTACACGCCGCTGGCCGCCGGCACCGCCGAGGAGGCGCTCGAGCTCCTCGCGCGCGCCGGCCGCGTGGCGTTCTCCGTGGTCGCCATCCGACTGCCCGGCATGTCGGGCATCGAGCTCCTGCGGCGCGCCGGCGAGTTGTCGGCCTCGGGGCCGGTGATC
>WNEW01000549.1_pt1 | contig 18054 bp, 16 predicted proteins | sample 5399891 | NCBI WGS metagenome assembly WNEW01 (sample SAMN13153336, study PRJNA577476) | soil metagenome | isolation source: 40 cm grassland meadow soil pre-rain plot 5 | place: USA:California | collected 2015-09-08 | reverse complement strand
TAGGTCAATTGGTCAACTACATTGGACATCGTACATTGGACAGCTCACATTCGACATTTTCTGAGCAAGCAGTTTCGCGACAGAAACTAGTTAGATTCCGATGCATTGCATGGTTTGACGCACAATCACTCTTGTCGTAGGATTCAGTACGTGCGGATCAAGACGATGAAACTGTTCACACTTTCTTGGCTATCAAGCGCGTTGATTTTGATGTTGGCAGCGCCGACGCCAACGAACGCACAAACAACGACCCGCCCGAAGATCGACGTTTCTAAATTGGGACCTCACGTTGGTCAACAGGTGCCCGATTTCACTCTGAAGGATCAGAACGGAAAGACCTGGACACTTCAGTCGATCATGGGTCCGAAGGGGGCGATGCTTGTCTTCTACCGGTCGGCCGATTGGTGACCGTACTGCAAAACGCAGCTCGTGGAGCTCGAAGGCCGGGTGAATGAACTTCGTCAAAAGGGTTTGGGCCTGGCCGCAATCAGTTACGATCCTCCGGAAATTATTGCCGCATTCTCGAAACAGCGCGGAATTACCTTCCCACTCCTTTCCGATGCCGGTTCCTCAACGATCAAGCGATACGGCATTCTGAATCCCGTTCCCCAATGGGCGATGGGGCCCGATAAAGATGACCCCGCTGTTAAAGCGGAAATCGAGAAATATGTCTCGGTCCGGACTCCGAATCCGTCGCAGGTAGGAATCGCGTTTCCGGGCACATTCATCCTCGACAAGGAGGGGCGAGTCACATCACGGTTTTTTGAAGATTTCTATATTGAGCGCAACACGATGTCGAGCATCATGATGAGGCTCGGTAACCGCGTCGCACCGGTTGCAGGCACAAAGGTCTCCACCGCACATCTGGAGATCACGACCTATCCCAGCGATTCCGCGGTGGCGCCGGGAAACCGCTTCTCCATCGCCTTGGATATTCGGCCGCGCAGCGGAATCCATGTGTATGCGCCTGGAGCGAAGAATTATCGCGTCATTGGCTTGAGCATCGGTGCCCAGCCGTTTGTAAGGACCATTCCGCTGAAATATCCGGCGTCGGAGATTTACTTTTTCAAGCCACTGAACGAACGGGTTCCCGTTTTTCAGAAACCATTCACGCTGATTCAAGAAGTCGTTCTCGAAGGAACGCCGCAAGCGCAGGCTGCATTACGTGAAAGGGATTCGGTGACGATAGCGGGAACTCTCGAGTATCAGGCGTGCGACGACAAGATCTGCTACAACCCGGCATCGGTTCCGCTCACGTGGACACTCAACTTGCGGCCGATTATTACGGAACGGCCCATCCCGACGCCGTGACATAGTCCGAGTGCGTTTTTTGATTTGGATTCTGGGATTAACGTTGCTCTCGCGGTCCGGCTTTGCGCAGTCGCTCGGAGAACCTTCTCCATCAACGTCGCCGCGTGTGATCCGAGTTGCGGGTTGGACGATTAACGGCAGCATCAGGTTTCGAGTCGAGGATTGGGATTTCTTCAAAGCGCCGCCTGCCGACAATGGTTACGGATATGGAGCGTCGTTGCTTCGTGTCTCCGCCGGCCGGCAATTCCGTTCTAACGATTGGCTTTTTGAATTCGCTCAGCCCTGGTTGATCGGTTTGCCCGCGCATGCGATTGCTCCGCCTCCTCAAGGACAATTGGGTTTTGGTGCTACCTACCACGCGGCGAATCCGGACCGTACCGCCGGCATCTTCCTGAAACAGGCGTTCGTCCGCTTCAAAGGTCTCGCTGGGGATCAGGCGAGTACGCTGCGCATTGGCCGGTTCGAATTCGGAGACGGCCTTGAATTGAATCCGGAAGGCTCGCTCGGTGCTGTTGTTCGAGACCGCGTGGCGAACCGTATCATCGGGAACTTTGGTTTTACACACGTGATGCGTAGTTTGGATGGAATCCATTTCTCGCGCGGCGCCGCGAGTTCGAACTTTACCTTCCTCGCTGTACGCCCAACCGAAGGTGTTTTTCAGGTCAAAGGAACGAAGGAGTTGAACATCGAGATGGTCTATGGCGCGTGGTCGAAGATCCATCGATCGGTTGGCGAAGGTGAAGGGCGGATCTTCGGCACCTATTATCACGATGGCCGTGATGTGCTGAAGACAGATGCGCGGCCGCTCCAGTCTCGTGCGCAGGACCACGAGGCGATCCATATCGCGACGATCGGCGGCAACTATGTCAACGTTTTTAATCTTGTAAACGGCAAAGCCGACGTCTTGTTCTGGGGAGCGATCCAAACTGGAACATGGGGAACAATAGCTCATGGCGCAAACGCGTTCGCCGCCGAAGCCGGTTACCAATGGAATAATGCACGATTAAAACCATGGTTGCGCGGCGGCTACTTTCGCGGAAGCGGAGATGACGCGTCCGGCCGCGTACATGGCACGTTCTTTCAAGAACTGCCGACACCACGCCCCTTTGCCCGTTTTCCTCTCTACAACCTGATGAACAATGAAGACCGTTTTCTTCAGTTAACCGTTACGCCGCATCCAAAGCTGATTCTTCGAACCGAGGCTCATTCACGCAATCTCGCGAGCGCCAGGGATCTTTGGTAGATCGGCGGCGGAGCTTTTCAGAAAGAGACTTTTGGATTCACCGGGCGTCCTTCCAGCGGCCAAAAGCGATTTGCCGATGTATTCGATCTGAGCGCAGATTACCAGTTCGATGCGCAGACGACATTCACGCTTTATGTCGCACACGCTTCCGGCAAGGCGGTTATTCGAAGCATTTATCCCGGCGGTCCACACGCGAACCTCGTCTACGTTGAACTGAACCGCCGATTTTGATTAGCCGAAGTCGGAATAAGGCCCGGGGGGGCCGCGGGTCAGGTTGCGATAAGCTGCGGCCGATTCCCAGAAGTTCCGTTTACAGTAAGTCGGAGAGCGACTGAACGGGTTGGGCAGGTGCTGTCATGGGAGCAGGTAGAGCATCAGGCGCGTGACCCAAGTATGGAAGATGACGGCGCCTGCGAAGAAGCCTGCGAGGTAAGCAATGGCTGTCGTCACGCCTTGCGCCGCGAGGACGTGCTGACGAAAGGGACAGCCGTTTGCCAAAGTCGAGACGTAGCCCACACCAAATCCGCCGATAATGGTGAGGACTACCGCTACAGCATCCGAACTATTCAAAGATGCAGGGTGTGAGCCAACGAGAAGACCGACGAGTGGAAATCCCAACCAGGCGGTAAGTCCGAAAGCAATCAGGCCACGGAGTAAGTAGGTATCGCGCACCAGCAGGAAATCGCGGATGCCACCGACGAAGCACATCCGCGAGCGCTGGCCTAAATAGCCGAGGATGACACCGATGACAAATGTTGCAATCGCGGCCGTCATCGAGTGGCCCTCCAACGTAACCACAAGGTTCCGATAATGATACCCGCGACCATTCCACTGAATCCGACGAAGCCAAGCGCCTCACCTGCGGCAGTCCGCAACAGCAAGCGGATCGAACACCCCCCGGCGAGCAAGGCGAAGTTCATGACGAGAATTCCATACACAAATGCCCTCCATGAATTTTCGGGATTTTGCCAGCGGAACTCGCGGTTGCTCTTCGCTGCAATTAACGCCCCCAATAACACGCCGATGGGTGTGAGGACGGGAAATACCAGCGACGCCGGTGCGACTTCCAGATGTGTGCGTCCAAGCAGATTCCATGTCCAGTTCACAAGATCCCGCGCGTGGCAGGCCATGCAGATGCCGTATGCCTCGGGAGGACGCACCTCGAACAGAGCGCCGGCCAGGACAGCCAGGAGGCCGGCGGTGATGCCCATAGGGACAGCCGTTATGCGAATCGGAAGACCCTCAGCCGGCGCTTCGCCCAGCGCTCTTCCAGAGGGCGAGGGTGCGGAGATTTCTTTAGTTCCAATCATCGGTTCGCGGTTTATAGAAATGAATGCCGTCTATGCGCACGCTCTTCGCGGCGAGAAGCGTGACTACGTTTTCGCGTTCGGCATACTGAAATCGAAGCGCAACTCCGCAATTGGGACTGAGGTCCTTCGGGCCGGGAATGAGTTTGGCCGCGAGCCCGTTGCGCGTCAGCAGCGTCTCGGCGCGGATTGCATGATGCGAAGCGAAAAAACTGATCAGGCCGTCCATGTTGTCGTCGCCTTGCTCTGGGCCCAGGCTGAAATCTTCCGCAGCGCTTCCAGAGCGGCTTCGACTTCCGCGGGCGTATTGGACCATCCAAAACTGAAACGCACGGTTCCGGCCGGAAAGGTGCCCAGCGTTTGGTGAGCGGACGGAGAGCAATGCAAACCCGTGCGTGCCATGATTTCAAATTGTTCATCGAGAATCAGGCCGACTTCCGATGGCAAAGCGCCATCAATATTGAATGACACGACGCCGCACTGCAGCACCGCGTCGCGAGGACCGTAAATCGTGAGGCCGGAAATCTCGCGCGCTCTGGCCGTGAATTGAGAAACCAGTTTCTGCTCATGGGCGCGTACGGTCTCGACGCAAATGTCCTGAAGGAAGCGTATGCCTGCCCCCAGGCCCGCGATACCCGCCACGTTCAGCGTTCCGCTTTCGTGCATATCCGGGAAGAACCCGGGCTGCGTCTCGTATGCCGACTCGCTGCCCGTGCCGCCGCGCATGAGCGGCTCTAGTGGTACGCCTTCACGAATGTAGAGCCCGCCCGTGCCCGTCGGACCGAGCAGACCTTTATGCCCGCTGAACGCGATCAAGTCCACGTCGGTTTTGAGGACATCGATCGGGACGGAGCCTGCGGTCTGTGCGGCATCGACGAGATACAGAATCCCCCGGCTGCGTGCCAGGGAAGCGACCGGGCGGATTGGCACAAGCGCTCCCGTCACGTTCGATCCGTGTGTCGTCACAAGAAGGCGTGTACCGGAATGTAGAACGTCGTTCAGACGATTGATGTCCAGAGTTCCGTCGGGCCTGCACCGAACAATGGTCAGTTCGACACCCATCGATTCGAGATGGCGCAGGGGACGCATCACCGAATTGTGTTCGATGCTCGTCGTGACGACGCGATCGCCACGATGGACAATACCGTAGAGAGCCAGGTTGAGCGCATGCGTGGCGTTTCCGGTGAAGACAATCCGGCTTGGATCTGGCGCGTTGAAGAGCTGCGCGAGGCTTTCACGTGCATTCTCGACCAGACGTGCGGCCTCAATTGACATCCGGTGGCCGGACCGGCCCGGGTTGCCTCCGGCATCCGAGAAGTACTCATCGAGAGCACGGCGCACGGCCGGTGGTTTAGGCCAGGAGGTCGCGGCATTGTCAAAATAGATTGCCATCAGAGCAACCGTTCATCGTTCAATAACGAGGGCCGGGGCTGCGGCGTGCGTAAGAGATCACTGCACTGGCCGAGTCCAAGGCGCGTTTGTCCGCCGAAGTCGAGTTGCACGGCCCGCACTTCCGGAAATTCGGTCAAGGTGGCGATCAAACCCAGGAGCACGGTTCGCATCCGCTCGGGTCTCTCGATCGCCGCCGCACGTAGCGAGGGCGTGTAGGAAAACTTCAATGTGAGTAGGCCGTCGGCGGAGTCGTACTCATGCGCTAGTAGCTGGACATCCGGCGGCAGTCCTGTCAGATCCGGTGCAGGAGGGCCAGCGAGATATCTTTCGAGCGCTTCGCGCGGCTTCGCGGCCGTTGTCGGGATTGCAACCAGGCCGTTCGCTGAAGCGAAATAGATGAGAGGAATGCGCGTGACGGAATGCCCTCGCGACTGGCCGTCGACGCTCAACTCGACCGAACTGATGCCCCGCAACGCAGTCATGGTTTCTATGAGGGCCGTCTCCGCGGCGTCACTTGGGATCCAGGACAGATTGATATGAGCGACACCTCCCTGGATCTTTAACGAACGAATTTGAACGCCGGACGGAATCGAGTTCCTCAGTCCGGTGCCGGGACGCGGACCGTCAAGCAGAGATTGAAGCGCCACCTGAGCAAGACCATCGCGGGAGGAGACGCGCCGCGATACCGGAAAAAGAAAACGGCCGTCATCGAAATACAACGTCACGATCGGTGTTGCCGCCCACGGCCGCCATTCCGGGTGGCCATTCGCGATCCTCGTCTGCAGATTCCGCAACCAAAGACCTAAGACAAAAAGCGCGGCCAAGAAAAGAAGCCGGGCTAGGAAACGGGGATGTTCCCTCACTGTCATAAACCGGCCGAATTATATCAGTTTAACCAGTGCGAACATCTCGTGGACCATGACGCACGTCCGTCCGGAAACTAGAATAATCGGTCGGGATGGGCTGCAACGCTGAGAAACCTATTCTGCGGCACTGCAATACTGCCGGACAATTACGAAATTACCGTCGAAGACCTCCAGGGGATTTCATTTTAGCCCGCGAGCAGATCGATATCCGGCAGGCGACGTTGGACGTACCGCGTTCTCGGAAACTTGGGCGGGGCTCACAACACGGAAAGTGCAAAAATCTGGCAAAATCGGCAAAAGTGCTCCTTTGCTGTACAAAGCTCAACACTTAAGTAGTTGAAAATAAAAAGTGCCGAGGGACGGAATTGAACCGCCGACGCCGGCCTTTTCAGGGCCGCGCTCTACCATCTGAGCTACCTCGGCACGAGGAACCTTATTAAATTAACGGAGGCGGGGTCCTCAGGTAAAGGGCGTAATTCTGTCCCCGAATTACGCCTTGGATATGCCGATCTCGCAGGGTTCGCCGTCGATGTCCCATTTCTCCCAGTGCTCGGCGCTGTCGCGGCCGGCAGTGACCTGGGTTGCAAGTGTCTCGGATTTGATGTAGTCGGATAGACGCTGGACGGCTTCGGCAACACGCGATGGCGCTTCGAAATGAATTCGGATGCGGTCGGTCACTTCGAAACCCGCATCCTTCCGCATATTCTGCACGCGGTTCACGAACTCGCGGGCAAGACCTTCGTTGATCAGTTCCGGTGTCAACTTCGTATCGAGCGCCACAGTCAGGCCATCGCCGGACTCGACCAGCCAGCCTTCAATGCTTTGAGCGGCAATCGTCACGTCCTCGCGAGTTATGGTGATCGGAGACCCATTGACTTCGGTTGTGAAAGTTCCTGCCTGATCGAGTTGGACAACTTCCGCGGGCGACATTTCTTTGATTCGCTTCGCGACCCCATTGACCATCTTACCGAATTTCGGACCGATGATTTTGAAGTTTGCCGTCGCGGTTTTGCGGACAATGGGTGACGACTCATCAATAAACTCGATGGCCTTGACGTTGATCTCTTCCAGAATGACGTCATTCATTTGTTCGATCGGCCGGCGAGTTTGTTCCGATGCCGGAATCGCGATGCGTGATAACGGTTGCCGCGTTTTCAGGTTTGTCCTCTGGCGCATCGATCGAACCAGACCGACGATTCGCTGCACGAGATCCATGCGGTTTTCGAGCTCAGGACTGATCAATTCCTTGCGGCTCTCGACCATCCTGGACGTGTGGACGGATTCGAAGGGTTCCCGCCGGGTCTCTTTCATTAATGCTCGATAGATTTCGTCGGGGACAAATGGTGCGATCGGCGCAGCCATCTTGGTAATCGCGACCAGGCATTCGAAGAGTGTTTGGTACGCAGCGGTCTTGTCTCGTCCCGGCTCGCTTTTCCAAAACCGCCGCCGGTTGCGCCGGACGTACCAGTTGGAAAGCTGTTCGATTGTGAAATTACTGACGAGGCGAGCGGCGCGCGTGGGATCGTACGATTCCAGCGCTTCGATATACGAAGCAGTCGTCGTATTGAGAAGCGAAAGAATCCACCGGTCGATTTCTGGACGCTCCGAGACCGGTACATCCGGTTCCTTATGCGTGAACCCGTCGATGTTGGCGTACAACGCGAAGAACGCGTACGTATTGAGAAGCGTTCCGAAAAACTTCCGTTGTACTTCGGCAATGGCATCGACGTCGAAGAGCTTTGGCTTCCATGTCGGACTGCTTGCAATCAGGAACCAGCGCACACTGTCGGCGCTGTATTTATCGATGACTTCGAATGGATCGACCGTGTTGCCGCGGCTCTTCGACATCTTCTGGCCGGTCTTGTCCAGAACCAGATCGCTGCAGATGACGTTCTTGAAACAAGGTCCTTTAAACAAAAACGAACTGATCGCGTGCAGGGTGTAAAACCAGCCGCGCGTCTGGTCGATCGCCTCGGAAATGAAATCTGCCGGAAACGAATGCTTGAACGTTTCCTGATTCTCAAACGGATAGTGCCATTGAGCAAAAGGCATGGAGCCGGAATCGAACCAGACATCCGCCAATTCAAGGATGCGCCGCATCTCGCCGCCGCATGAGCATTTGAGCGTTACCTCATCGATGTACGGCCGGTGAAGGTCCAGCGGTTCCGGCAGCTTTGCGCCTTCGCGTCGCAGCTCCTCAACGCTTCCGACCGACCGCTTCGCTTCACACTTTTCGCACACCCAGATCGGCAGCGGTGTTCCCCAATACCGGTCGCGTGAAAGCGCCCAGTCTTTGTTTTCTTCGAGCCAGTTTCCGAATCGTCCTTCACCGGTCTCCGGCGGGTACCAGTGGATCTGCTTATTGAACGCGATCATGTCCTTCGCGTAATCGGTGGTGCGGATGTACCAGGACTTGCGCGCGTAGTAGAGCAGCGGCGTGTCGCATCGCCAGCAGTGCGGATAGCTATGCGTGTAGGTCTCTTTCTTGAACAGAAGACCGCGAGCTTTCAAATCGGCTGTGATTTCGGGATCGGCGAGCTTGAAGAATTTTCCGGCGTAGGGCGGCACTGCTTCAGTGAATTGGCCGCGGGGGTCAAGCGCCTGGATCATGGGGAGGTCGTACTTGAGCGAAGCCTGGTAATCGTCTTCGCCGTATGCCGGCGCCATATGAACGATGCCGGTTCCGTCGGTGGTCGTGACGAAATCACCGGCGACAACGTACCAGCCCTTCTTATCGACTGGGATGAAGCCGAACCAGCGTTCGTATTCCTTTCCGATGAGATCGCGGCCGGGCATGGCGGCGACAACTTCGGCACCTTCGGACGGTATGACCGGGAGACGCTCTTTGGCGAGGATAAGGAACTCGTCTTTGAATCGAATCTTCACGTACTCGACATTCGGATTGACAGCCAGTGCGACGTTAGAGATCAGCGTCCATGGGGTAGTCGTCCACACGAGGAAGTAGGTGTTCGGTTCGCTTTTGACTTTTGCCTTGATATAGACGGACGGATCCTGGACGTCACGATATCCGAGGGAGACTTCGTGTGAGGACAGCGGGGTTCCGCAACGCGGACAATAAAGCTGAACTTTGAAACCTTGATAGATCAGCCCCTCTTTGAAATAACGGTCGAGCGCCCACCATACCGATTCGATGTAATCGTTTTCACAAGTGATGTATGGGTGATCCATGTCGATCCAATAGCCCATACGCCACGTGAGGTCTTCCCACATGTCCTTGTATTCAAAGACGGACTTGCGGCATTCGGCATTAAATCTGGCGATTCCGTATTTCTCGATTTCGCCTTTGTGCTTCAGGCCAAGCTTTTTTTCGACCTCGATTTCGACGGGTAATCCGTGGGTGTCCCATCCGGCTTTGCGGTGGACCTGATATCCCCGCATGGTTTGGTAGCGGCAAACGAGGTCTTTGATCGTTCGGGCAAAAACGTGATGAATTCCGGGTTTTCCGTTGGCGGTTGGCGGCCCTTCATAGAAGGTGTAGTCCGGCGCATTCTGCCGGCCTTCGAGGCTTTTCTGAAAGATCCGGTGGGTCTTCCAGTAAGCGAGAATCTCCTTTTCGAGATCCGGCAAGCTCACTTTGTCGGATATCGTTTTGAACATTTAGCTAATGTAGCATGAACGTAGTGAACTGTAGGCGCGCTCTATGAGCGCGCGATTTTGTTGAATGAACAAAATACGCGCGGTCACAGACCGCGCCTGCAGGAGACCGCCGCTAAAGTTACCGCCTTTTGTGGCCGTTATCGGCACTAGCGGCGGCTGCCTGGGCAGCGGGGACGGTAGGGATTGCCAGGCCCATAACTTCTCGCAGCGCGAGTTCGACCCGGCCGCGATAATCGGGATTGTCTTTCAAGAACTGACGCGCGTTTTCACGGCCTTGACCGAGACGTTCGCCCTGGAAAGAGAACCACGCGCCGCTCTTTTCGACGATATTCTTATCGACGGCAAGGTCGAGCAAGTCGCCCTCGCGCGATATGCCTTCTCCGTACAGGATGTCGAATTCGGCTTCACGGAAAGGCGGCGCGACCTTGTTCTTGACGATTTTGACTTTGGTTCGGCTGCCGACAACCTCATCGCCATCTTTAATAGAAGCGACTCTCCGCACGTCGGCGCGGACCGATGCATAAAACTTCAGGGCGCGGCCGCCGGTGGTTGTTTCCGGATTGCCGAACATGACGCCGATCTTTTCACGAATCTGATTGATGAAGATCAGACACGTTTTTGATTTTGAAACGATGCCGGTGAGTTTGCGCAGCGCCTGCGACATCAGGCGCGCCTGCAGACCCATTTGCGCGTCGCCCATCTCGCCTTCGAGTTCGGCGCGGGGAACGAGCGCGGCAACCGAATCGACGACGACGATGTCGATTGCGCCACTGCGGATCAAGACTTCGGCAATTTCCAAGGCCTGCTCGCCGCTGTCGGGCTGCGAGACCAGCAGATTTTCCACATCGACGCCGAGCTTGCGCGCGTAGTTCGCGTCGAGTGCGTGCTCCGCATCGACGAAAGCCGCCGTTCCGCCGAGTTTCTGCGCTTCGGCGATGGCATGCAGGGCCAACGTTGTCTTGCCGCTCGATTCCGGCCCGAAGATTTCAATGACACGGCCTCGTGGGAATCCCCCAACGCCGAGAGCCACATCGAGAGAAAGCGATCCCGACGAGATGGCATCCAGCGCGGCACTGCTATCGATGCCGCCAAGCCGCATGATGGACCCCTTGCCGAACTGTTTCTCAATTTGCGACACAGCCAGATCAAGAGCCCGACTTTTTTCGGTTCTTTCTTCCGCCATAACTATCCTTTCATTACTTAGCGTCGGGCCCACCGTTTATTGACGGCTGCGCCCTACCGGGCTTGCATTCGCAGCCGCTCATGCCAGATCGCTCGGTACACCGCCTTTGGCGGCCTTCTTACAACTGGCCGGTACCCCCACGCTGATCTATTTCATCCGCTTCGAATTCACCAGAAGCAATTCGTCACGGATGATTCTGTTGAGTTGGTCAGGGCCGGTCGCATCCTCAGAAAAGCTGCGCACGCGTTTGCGGTAGCGGCTTTCGCGAGGATTCAGGGCTTGCGCCGTTTTAAAACATTCCTGGGCTTTTCGCAGCCAGTTCATCTCCAGGCACAACAGTCCGAGCTGGTAATGAGCCTCACCGAACTGCGGATCCAATTTCGTGGCCTGTCTGAGATGCTCGATGGCGCGTTTATGTTGTCCCGCGCCGTAGTAAACCGCGCCAATCAAAAAGTGCACTGGCGCGCTGGGCTTCAGCTTGAGTGCAGTATGGAGATGTTTGATGGCCTGCTGTCGCTGCCCGCCCGCCGCCAGAAGCGAGCCAAGCATTGCGTGAGCTGCAGATGATTCTTTCTTCAGACCAACGGCCATTTCGAGTGTTGCTTGAGCCTCCTGCAAATTTCCTTTCCGCTGCTGAACCAGTCCCATCAGGAATATCGCTTCAAAGTGATGCGGATGCGCTTTCAAAACCTGCGCCAGACACTCTTTGGCTTTGGTGTATTCCTTTTCCTGAAAATAAACTTCAGCCAGCAGCAATCCCAGTTCGTAATTGGCCGGATCGTCCTTCAAGGCGGCCTTGAGAAAATGCAAACTTTCTTTCGCGCGATCCGCAAGGAACAGATCGTAGGATTTTTCAATCCAGAGTCCGAACTGCTTCCGGTCCGGGCCTTTGTAGGAGTCGATGACGCGCTGCATCCGGTTGCTGAGACGATCGACTTCTTCGGTTTCGAGGATCCGGGAATCGATGCGCTTTTTCCAGTCGGCTTCGAGATTTTTAAGATCGATACCGGCCGTTTCCAGCGAATCCGTCAGCGTTTCGATCATGGTGTGATCGATGAAATTGCTGGCTGCTACCCGCTCAATCATTTCCACGAGCCCGTCGATGCGCTTGGTCAACATGCTGATGGAGTTTTCGAGACCGCTGATTCTCTCCAGGACATGTTCTTCCATGAATGGAATTGAAGTATCCAGCGGCACCGCGCCCGAAGTCACAAGCAGCTTCGAGCCGCACTTCCAGCAAAATTCCCGCTCCAAGGAATTTCGCGACGTGCAGTTCTGACAATGAATCATAACGATAGCTTCCCGCTCTGACGGACAGGGGAGGTCCTTTTTAACAGGAAAAGGGAATAGCCACAAGAAGGCACAAAACTCACAAATCTTTTTAGTCTTTTGTGCCTTTTTGTGGCCATTTTCCCCTTTAATACCTATAAAATCCCTGGCCGGATTTTCGGCCGATATGTCCGGCATCCACCATTTTGCGGAGGAGGGGACAAGGCCTGTATTTCGAATCACCCAGGCCCGAGTGCAGGACTCCCATAATGTCGAGACAGACGTCCAGACCGATCAAATCCGCAAGTGCAAGCGGGCCCATGGGATGGTTCATGCCGAGCTTCATGATCGAATCGACGGCCTCCGCACTGCCGACGCCTTCCATCACACAATAAACCGCTTCGTTGATCATCGGCATCAACACCCGGTTGGACACGAAACCCGGAAAGTCGTTAACTTCAACGGCTGTTTTTCCAAACGATTCCGCTAATTCTTTCGTCACCCGGTACGTTTCATCCGACGTGGCCAGCCCGCGCACGACTTCCACCAGAGGCATAACGGGTACTGGATTCATAAAGTGCATCCCTATGACTTTATCCGGACGCTTCGTCTTCGACGCGATCTTCGTGATCGATAGCGAAGACGTATTCGAAGCCAGTATGACACCGGGACGGGCAATTCGATCCATTCCTTCAAAAACTCTTAATTTCGTTTCGACCTCTTCGATGACGGCTTCGATGACGAAATCGGCCGCTGAAAGCGCAGAATTCTGAGTTACCGCTGTAATGCGCGACAAGGCAGCATTTTTGTTATCCGCGGTGATCTTGTTTTTCGCGACTTCGCGATCGAGATTCTTCGCGATTGTCGAAAGGGCGCGATCGAGAAAGCTCTCCGCAATGTCATGAAGAATGACTCTGAACCCGGAACGGGCAGCGGTATGAGCTATACCATTGCCCATCGTGCCGGCGCCGATAACGCCGATGGTGGCGATGTTGGACATTTAATTATCGTTCAACGGCAAGAGCGACTGCATTGCCGCCGCCCAAACACAGCGACGCGATTCCGCGCTTCGCGTTGCGCCGGATCATTTCGTAAAGCAGCGTGACGAGGATACGCGCGCCGCTGGCGCCGATCGGATGGCCAAGCGCAACTGCGCCGCCGTTCACGTTTACTTTTTCAGGGTTCAGTTCGAGCTGTTCCATGACGGCGACAGCTTGAACCGAGAAAGCTTCATTAAGCTCGATGAGATCTACGGCGGCGAGATTCCAACCAATCTTCGTCACCAATTTCCGAACCGCCTTGACCGGCGCCATCATGACGAGCGCCGGCTCGATTCCACTCACGGCCTGGCCGACGATTCGTGCCATTGGTTTTTTGCCCAACGCTGCGGCGCGTTCGGCTGAAGTAACAACCACGGCGGCAGCGCCGTCGTTTACACCGGGCGCATTACCGGCAGTGACCGTCCCGTCTTTTTTGAATGCGGGCTTCAACGCGCGCAATGCTTCGACTGTAGCCTCCGGACGCGGCGCCTCATCGGTATCGAAGAGCACAGGATCACCTTTGCGCTGTGGAATGGGGACTGCAATGATTTCTTCGCGGAACCTGCCCGCGCGAATTGCAGCGACCGCCTTGCGATGGCTGTTCAATGCGTATTCATCCTGACGTTCGCGACTCACATGGTAGCGTTCGGCGACGATCTCACCTGTATTCCCCATATGAAAGTTTTCGTACGCGTCCCAGAGGCCGTCGTGAATCATCGAATCGACGATGGTGTTGTGACCTAGTCGATATCCGTCACGCGCGCCGGGGAGGAGGTACGGCGCGTTGGTCATGCTTTCCATGCCGCCCGCAACAACGATCTCAGAATCGCCGGTTTGAATGCCTTGAGCGGCAAGCCCGACAGCCTTCAATCCGGAGCCACAAACCTTGTTTATGGTCATTGCGGCAACATCCGGCAGAAGCCCGCCGCGGAGCGCGGCCTGGCGGGCGGGATTTTGCCCCAGGCCCGCGGAGACAACGTTTCCCATGATCACTTCATCAACCTGGTCTGGTGCCAGGCCGGCGCGTTCGACAGCCGCTTTTACGACAATGGCGCCAAGCTGCGTCGCGCTCATCGATTTCAGGCCGCCTTGGAATTTTCCGATAGGTGTCCGTACAGCGCTGATGATGACGGGGTCTTTCATGAAAAACCTCCAGAATCAACATACCATATTGTAAATTCCAAAATTGGAGGTTGCTTCATTTCGAAAGAAATCTGAAATAAAGCAACCTCCAATTTTGGAATCTACACTGGATTGAGTCTTCGGCTTACCTCAGATTGAAATTGACTTCGATGTTGAGGGATACGTCCACAGGCACGCCATTACGCATGCCGGGCCGGAAGCGCCATTGCTTGAGGGCTTGAATGGCATTTTCATCGAGCCCGAAGCCGAGACTGCGCACGATGCGCTGGATATCGACCGTGCCGTCTCGACGAACAATGGCTTCGAGAACAACGGTGCCTTGATAACGGGCTTTGCGCGCCTCTTCGGAATATTGCGGCTCGACGCGTTGCAGCACGGTTGGCGGAGTCACGCCGCCGCCAACATGAAACACGCCGCCCCCTGCGCCGCCGCCTTCACCCGGGCCGACGCCGGGCCCTTTGCCTTCTCCAACGCCCCGGCCCTGGCCGCTTCCAATGCCGCCACCGACGCCCGGTCCGGCAGAAGGCGGTCCGGGAACGCCGTTCGGATCTCCGAGGTTCAGCAGATTAATTCGCGGCAGTTGCGCCAATTGCGGAGCAACCACAGTGGGTTCGACGATCAATGTGGGATCGGGATTCTTGGGCGGCTCCGGATCCGGAGGAGTAAACTGCTTTTCAGCAGGCCGCGGCAGTTTTCCCAATGAAGGTGGGGTCACAGTTTTCTTGCCACCACCGCCACCGCCGGCGGACTTGTCATTGTCTGAAACCGGCAAGACGAGGTTGATCGGCCTATAAACAAAGACCGCCGTTTCAGTCGGCTTCGGAGTTTTCGGGAACGATGTCGCCCATGGAACCAACGCCAACGCCACCACCAGCACGTGAACGAAAACGGAGATCAATTTGGGCAAACCATCGTCGGGCTTGGACCAAATTTCTTCGACTTCCACCGGCGCCACGCTGCTTTCGATCTTCCGGGGGTGGAAGTAATCGTGAACGGCCTCGCGGAGATCGCCGAACAGTGACATCACCGGCGAGGGCATTTCAACCAGCTTATTCAATGCGCTCGGGTCGCGTTCTGCCGTGATTTCGACCCGAGGACGAGGATGTTGGCGCTCCTGGCGTAGCTCCCGTATTTGGGTGAGTAGCGATTGGAACCAAGACGCGGAGTCGGAAACAGCGGTTCCGGTCTTCAGGATACCGGGCGCCGGATCGTTAGTTGGGTTAGGTTTCATGTCTCGTTTGACTAAACCTCGGTGGAAAATGCATATCGAGAATACCATACGTGCATCGATGTGGCCAGCCCTGCGGGATGCGCTGATATAATCCTGGAAAGGATGCCACTTAGACTCCAAGGACGGCTACCGTACATTCTTGTAGCCGCCGCCACGCTGGGGCTCGACCGCTGGACCAAAACGTTGATCCAGAAACGCTTCGATCTCAACGAGTCGATCTCAGTCATAGACGGCTTCTTTAACATAACGTATGTGCGAAATACTGGAGTTGCCTTCGGAATTTTTGATCCGTTGAGCTTACCCGCCAAGTCCGTGTTGTTGTCCGTCTTCACTGCTTTTGCCGCCGTTGTGGTCATTACCTACAGTGTTCGAAGCTCTCTTCGAAATCGTCTTCTGCAATTTGCCCTCGCGCTGGTCCTCGGCGGGGCTTTGGGCAATTTATATGACCGGCTGGCCTATGGCTATGTCGTCGATTTTCTCGAATTCTATATCCGGACATATCATTGGCCTTCTTTCAATGTCGCCGATTCTGCAATTTCGATCGGGGTGATCCTGCTGGCTTTAGAGATTCTACGAAATGAAGCTCCAAGCCGGACCTGATGATCGAGGCCTTCGTCTCGACATCTTTCTAGCGCGGCACGTCGAAAACCTTACCCGGTCCCAGATCCAGCTCCTGAACCGATCAGGCGCAATCCGCATCGACGGCCGCCAAGATAAGGCAGGCTACCGGATTCGAGGCGGGGAAACCGTTGAACTGGACTTCCACGCGCTCGAGCCGGCGCCTATCTCCCCTGAGCAAATTCCGCTCCAAATCTACTTCGAGGACCAAGATTTGGCTGTCATCGAAAAGCCTGCAGGGGTGGTTGTACATCCCGGATCCGGCGTACGGGACGGCACGATTGCGAACGCGTTGCTTTTTCACTTTAAGAATCTGTCGGATGTCGGCGGAGAGAGCCGTCCCGGTATTGTCCACCGGCTGGATAAAAAGACGTCCGGCCTTCTGATCGTGGCAAAAAATAATATTGCTCACGCCCGCCTCAGCGCCGCATTCCAAAGCCGAGAAGTTCAAAAAACTTACTTTGCTCTGGTCCACGGCAGACCACCGCACGACGCGGCGGCTATCGACCTGTCAGTGGGCCGTCACCCGACAATTCGAACGAAGATGGCGGCCGGCCCGGCCAAAGGACGTGCCGCATTTACGGAATATAAGATCCTGGAACATTTGCGTGGCTTCTCGTTACTCGAGGTGAAGATCAAGACTGGTCGTACTCACCAGATTCGAGTCCATTTGAGTGCCATCGGTCATCCGGTTACAGGCGACGATGTTTACGGCGAGCGCACTTTCAAGCAATTCACCCGCAGGTTTGGCCCGTTCAACCGGTACTTCCTGCACGCTGCTGGTCTGCGTTTTCACCATCCGACGTCAAAACAACCGTTGGAATTTCACTCACCCCTGCCTCCGGAATTGCAGAATTTGCTAGAGAGCATAAAATCATAAGATTGGCAGGTAGACGGGCGATCGCGGCGGATTCGCCGAGGAAAGTCCGAACTCCACAGGGCAGCGTGCCTCGTAGCGCGAGGGCCCGTAAGGGACGGAAAGTGCCACAGAAAACATACCGCCGTTATCAACGGTAAGGGTGAAATGGTGCGGTAAGAGCGCACCAGCGATCCGGTAACGGATCGGCTTGGCAAACCCCACGCGGAGCAAGGCCAAATAGGGAAACGCGGCGTGCGCCGAAGGGCGAGCCCGATAGGGCGAAGCCTCTAACGAAGCGCGCCAGCGGCGGCCCGCCGTAGTTTCCGGGTAGGCTGCTCGAGCCTCTGGGAAACCTGAGGCCCAGACGAATGATCGCCGCGCAGCGATTATTGGCTGCGTACAGAATTCGGCTTATAGTCTGCCTGCCTAATTACGAGGCAATTAAGGTGCTCTGATCTCGTAGGAGGTTGTCCGATGCCGGTGTATGTGGTTACGGGAGGTGGGGGTTTTATTGGGTCTCATATCGTTGAAGAACTACTTCGCCGGAATGAAACCGTCAAGGTGATCGATAACTTCTCGACTGGCAAGCGCGAAAATGTGGAGCCCTTCAAGAATCGCGCCGAGATCATCGAGGCCGATCTTGCCGAAACGAAAAATCTCAATCGATTTCTCAAGGGAGCAGACTACGTTATCCATCAGGCGGCAATACCTTCTGTTCCTAAATCCATCATCGATCCACTCAAATCGCACCACGCCAACGTGAACGGCACTCTGAACTTATTGAATGCCAGCCGCGAGGCCGGCGTGAAACGCGTTGTTTACGCCTCCTCATCCTCGTTGTATGGCGACAGTCCGACACTGCCCAAACATGAAGGCATGATGCCCAACCCTCTGTCGCCTTATGGCGCGCAAAAACTTTTCGCCGAAATTTATTGTCAGGTATTCACCCGCGCGTATGGATTGGAGACGGTGTC
>WNEW01000544.1_pt1 | contig 18116 bp, 15 predicted proteins | sample 5399891 | NCBI WGS metagenome assembly WNEW01 (sample SAMN13153336, study PRJNA577476) | soil metagenome | isolation source: 40 cm grassland meadow soil pre-rain plot 5 | place: USA:California | collected 2015-09-08 | reverse complement strand
GTCCGCATGGCCTGAATATAGTTCGCATGCCCCCGCCGCGCACAGGGAGGCGAGGCCGATGTCACGCCGCTCGCGACTCGGGGGATGGTCGAGACCCTTCTCCAGTTCGCCATCAAGAAGCGCCTCGTGTCGCTCTAGCTGCCCCCGTAGGTCCTGCCGCGTTCAACCTGTCACTTTTGCCAGTAGCCTTTCGGGCTCGAGGACCGTCAGATTAGATGAATCGTGGAACTCGCGAGTGTCTTGCTGGCCGATGACCACAAGGACTTCCTCGCAACCGCCGCTCGACAGCTTGAAGGACATTTCCATGTCGTCGACGCGGTCGGCGACGGTCAGACGGTTCTCGACCAGGCCGCGAGGCTCGACCCGGATATCGTGGTGCTCGACATCTCTATGCCCGTGCTGAACGGCATCGAAGCAGCCCAACGACTGAGGGCGGCCGGATCAACGGCCAGAATCGTGTTTCTGACGATGCATGCCGACCTGGATTTTGTCCGTGCCGCTTTCGCCACAGGAGCTCTGGGCTATGTCGTCAAGTCCCGGCTGGCGTCCGACCTGCTCCCCTCCATCAGAGAGGCGCTGGCCGGCCGCCGCTTCGTTTCGCCCGGCATCGCCCTGTAGCCACGCAGAGGCGCGCCTCCGCCGGCGCGGGATGTCAGAGGCTACTTCGAAGAGGGGGCACCACTCGTCTGGACTATCGATATAAGGTGACCGGACCGTGAGATAGGCACCAAGTACGTTTTCATGGTTTCCCCCGCGTCGATTCAGCAGCTCTGCGAGCCGGGCTCTGAGCACGAGCCTTTCGCGAAACTCGGCCCGGCGGATCGCGTCTCGAGCAGCAGCTGCTTGGCTGTATTCGACGTCACCACGAAACCCTGCTGGTCGCCTCTGTCGCCCGTGGAGATGTTGTGGCTGACGATCCCGACGACCTCGCCCCTCAGGTTGAACATGGGCCCGCCCGAGTTGCCCGCGTCGATCGTGGCATCGGCCTGGAAAAACTCGGCGAGCGGCATGGTCCGATAGGCGGTGTTGGGTGCCCAGCGTGCGCTGATGGTGCCAACGCTGAGCGAGTGAGGGAGCCGGTAAGGGGCGCCGACGATGAGGACCGTGTCCCCGATCCGTACCCTGTTGGAGTCTGCTATGGGGGACACGGTTGAGCCCGGCGGCACCCGGTCTAGCTGCAGCAGAGCCAGATCGGCGGCAGCCGGCTCGGAGGCCACCACCCGCGCCGACACCTTCACACCGCCCGGAAACTCGACGGTGATCTCGTCCATGCCGTGCACCACGTATGCTGCCGTGAGGACCTGACCATCTTCGGAGATGAGGACGCCTGAGCCCTTTTCGATGATGCGGGTCTGGCTTCCCGACATCGCGTCCCGGCCCTGGGCTCGGATCGCCACCACCGACGGCGCGACCCGCTGGAACACCTGCTGAAATTCCCGAGCGCCGGCTGGCGGAACCTCACCGGCGTGCGCCGAGGCGACGCGAGCGATGAGGTAGGCAACGATGAGCCACGCAACCATCCACGCAACCTTCGACGTCGCCCGAGAAGTCCTTTCCATCCCCAACCCCCCCGTGAACAGTTTCGACACCGCGGAGACTAGGGCTTCTGGGGTGAGCGGACTACTGGTAGAAATACCATTCGCAGAGCTGGAAAACTGACAGGGGGATCGGGGGGCAAAGACGACGTACTCCCCATCGACGCCGCCCGCCTGCCCTTCACTCGCTTGGAGTGTTCGAAGGGCTGCCGCGGATCGGCCCAAGGTCTGATTGCCGAGGCGGACGACAACGGGATGCACTAACCACCATTCGCGTGTTCCCGGAGGACGAGACGTTCCACGTGGGGTTCCAAGGAATGAGAGACATTCGGCCGCCACGGATCGCCAGCAGTTTCGCCCTGGTCCTTGGCGGTTGCGCCCTCCTCCGCTGGCAGCTTGACCTCCCGCTTCTGCGGAGCATCCTGCCGGGGCCGGCGGCCATGAGCCCGTTGACCGCGGTGGCGTTCATGCTGGTCGCGAGTGCGCTGTGGCTGGAGACCGGGTCGTTGGACGGTCATCGGCGGATGCGGTGGCTGGCACGGGCCGCGGCCGGCCTCGCGCTGCTCGTCGGACTCGTCACGGTCGCCGGATTGAGCCCCAACGTGATCGCGCCCGACACCGGCCTCTGCTTTGTCCTCCTGAGCGCCGCGTTGCTATTGCTCGACTGGGAGAGCCGGCCGAGACTCTGGCCGGCACAGTTCATTCTCCTCATTTCCGCCGCGATCTCGGTGACCTCACTCCTCGGCTACGCGTACGGCGCGGAGGCCCGGTACGGCGTCGCCCGCTACATTCCCATGGCGTTGCCGACAGCCGCGACGTTCCTCGGGCTCTCCGTCGGTACGCTGTGGGCGCGCCCTGGTCGCGGCCTCATCGCCGCCGTGACCGCCGACGATCCGGGAGGCATTCTGGCTCGACGGCTGTTGCCGGCCGCCATTGTGGCGCCCGCCTTTGTCGGTTGGCTGAGGCTCGTCGCGGAACATCGAGGACTACTCTCGATGGAGATCGGGCTGGCGATCATGGTGGTGGTCAGCGTCTTCCTGTTCACCGCCCTCATCGTGACGACGTGCCGATCGCTGAACCACGCGGACCTGATACGCAAAGCGAGCGAACGTCGCCTCGCGATCCAGTACGCGACCACCGCCATCCTCACCCGTGCACCGACGTTGTCGGAGGCGCTCCCCCAGATTCTCGAGGCGATCAGCAAGAGCCTGGATTGGAGCCTGGCCATTCACTGGAGCGTCGATGCCGAACACCACGTGCTCCGGTGCGCAGAAACCTGGATGGCACCGTCCCGGACGGGGCAGGCACTGGCCGACCACAGTCGTCGCATGACGTTCGCGCGTGGTGTGGGCCTTCCCGGTCGCATCTGGAGCTCCGAACAGTCCGCGTGGATCGTCGACGTCGCGCGGGACTCGAACTTTCCGCGGGCCCCGAGCGCGGCGATGGACGGGCTGCACGGCGCGTTCGGCTTTCCCGTCGTGGGCCCCAGCGGGTTCCTCGGCGTCATGGAGTTCTTCAGCCCGGAGACCCGTGAACCTGACGACGCGCTCCTGCAGATGTTCGATGCCGTCGGGCGACAGATCGGGCAATTCATCGAACGGAAAATCGCGCAGGCCGAGCTCGAGCGTGCCCGTCGGGCGGCCGAGGCTGGCCGGCTGCTCCAGGCCCAGGAGAACGAATCCCGGCGGATCGCGCGGGAGCTGCACGACGACCTGGGCCAGGGCCTGGCGCTCCTGACGGTGAAGATGGATCTCCTGCGCCAAAGGCCCCCGGAGACAACGGGCGAGCTCGAAGCACGGATGCAGGAGCTCTTGGCCCAGGTCCGACACCTGTCGTCGTCCGTGCACGACCTGTCGCACCAGCTCCACCCGTCTAAGCTGGAGCAGCTAGGACTCGTGGCAGCGATCGGCGGCCTCTGCAGGGAGCTGACTCACAACCACGGCCTCAAGATCGAGTTCACCCACGATCCGATGCCGGAAGCGATCTCACCGGATACGGCCACGTGCCTCTATCGCATCGCGCAAGAGGGGCTGCGAAACGCCATCAAGCACAGCGGCGCCCGGCAGGCCGAGGTCGTGTTGAGTCGGACCGCGAACGCGCTCTCCTTGTGGATCATCGATCGCGGGCGTGGGTTCGACCCCCGGCGGGTCCAGGGCAAGAGTGGGCTCGGGCTCGTCAGCATGCGCGAGCGCGTACGCTATCTCGGAGGCGAGATCGCGATCGACTCACAGCTGTCGGGCGGTACCCGGCTCCACGTCCGTGTCCCGCTGAAGGAAACCGTGCAGCCGCCGGCGGAGTGATCGCCGAGGGCCTGGGCGTCAGCGCGCGTCGCGCTTGCGGCCGGGCTCGATGATCTCCCTCACTCCCGGAGCGCCGCGTCCACCAGCGCGTCCATCATCCAGCGCACCACCGCCTCGGTCTCATGATCGGTCGCCCCGCAGATGTCCTTGAGGATGATCATGGGCTCGATGCCGTAGACGACCGCCAGCGCCTTCAGCAGGCGTCGATACGTGCGGGGCTGCATTCTTTGTCTCAGGGGTTGAAGCGTGGTGGCGAGGATTTCGGTCCTCTGCCCACGGCGGAAGGGCTCCTCCTCGAGCAGTCCCGCGGCCTCCAGCGACTGGTGCTCGAGCGCCAGCTGGAGCGCGGCGCGCATGTGCGGCTCGTACTCGGCGAAGCGCGAATAGGTGCGGTCGAGCAGCTCGTGCAGCCGCTGCTTGGCGTCGCCGTGCTGCGGCACCGCGCGCCGCACCGGTCCCAGAGCCTCGGCGATCACCGCGCTCACGAGCTTGCTGCGCGAGGGAAAGTAGCGATACGCCGTCGCGCGGGACACCCCGGCGCTTTGCGCCACTTCTGCGACCGACGGGATGGGGCCGCGCCGCACCATGGCAACCGCCTCGTCGAGGAGGCGGCGGAACACCCGGCGACGGTGAGCCGTGCCGAGATCGGGGAGGGCGTAGAAGGGTCTGGCGCCTTTCTTCACTTGGCGGTAGTCTGGCACACCTGTTTGAGACTGGTGTCTCAAACAGGCCTCTGGCGCAAACCCGGCACTCCGGGAGGGACGATTGTTCGTCGAGCGCATGGCCGTCGAGATCGAGGGCGAGGGCGAGCCCGTGCTCATGATTCACGGCCTGGGTGGAACCGCCAATACGTTCACGCCCCTGCTCGGGGCCTTCACGCGCCACCGGACGATTCGCTTCGATCTGCCCGGCTCGGGGCGCTCGCATCGCGTCGAAGGCCCGCTCTCCCTCCCGCTCTTCGTCGAGCGAGCGCTCCTCGTCATGCAGCGGGCAGGTGTCGAGCGTGCGCATGTCGTCGCGCATTCGATGGGCACCATCGTCGCGACGCATCTCACCGCGCGCGAGCCCGGCAAGGTCACGAGCCTGGCGCTCTTCGGCCCGCTGCTGGCGCCGCCCGAGCCGGCCCGCACCGCGATCCGCGCCCGCGCAGCGAAGGCGCGTGAAGGCGACATGCAGCCGATCGCCGACGCCCTGCTCCAGACCAGCATCTCGGCCGAGACCAGGGCCAGGAGACCCGCCGCCGTCGCCTTCGTCCGCGAGTCGCTGATGCGCCAGGATCCCGAGGGCTACGCGCGCAGCTGCGAGGCGCTCGCCGACATGGCGCCCGCCGATACGTCCAGGATCGAATGCCCGACGCTGCTCGTCACCGGCGACGAGGACGTCGTCGCTCCGCCGCAGGCGGTGCGCATGATGGGCGAACGGATCACGGGGAGCCGGGTCGAGGTGCTGCGGGGCTGCGGGCACTGGACGCCGGTGGAGAAGCCCGAGGAATGCACGGCTCTGTTGAAGCGCTTCCTGCTCGAGAGGAGATCGACATGGCGAACGTCCTCTTCACGAACGTACGCATAATCGACGCGACCGGCGCTCAGCCCTACCAGGGCGAGGTGCTCGTCCAGGGCAACCGGATCGCCCGCATCGGCCGCGGCACGCGGAGCGTTCCCACGACCGGGGTGACGGTGATCGACGGGGCCGGCGCGACGCTGATGCCCGGAATGTGCGAGGCCCACACCCACTTCGGCTGGACCAACTCCAAGACGCTGGACGCGATTCAGAAGATGCCGCCCGAGGAGCACACGCTGTGGGCGGCGCAGGTGGCCAAGCTCTATCTGGACTACGGCTGGACGTCGTGCGTCGGCGCGGCCACGCCGAAGCCGCGGCTCGATTGCGTGATCCGCGACGCCATCAACTCCGGGCAGATTCCGGGACCGCGGTACCTTGCGGCGAGCCAGGAGATCACGGTGACCGGCTCGCTCGGCGACGACATGCTGCCGCACCTGCCCTTCCCGGAGATGTCGTTCGGCTGCGTGGTGGACGGCCCCGACGGGATGCGCAAGGCCGTGCGCATGTTCCTCAAGTACGGCGTCGACCAGGTGAAGCTCAACCTCTCGGGCGACAACCTGGTACCGGGCGCGGATGCGCGCACCAGCTGGATGAGCGACGAGGAAGTGGCGGTCGCCGCGCACGAGGTGAAGGTGCGTGGCAAGCGCCTGGCGTCACACGCGCGCTCGAGCGAGTCGGTGAAGCAGAGCCTGCGCCACGGCGTGGAGGTGATCTACCACGCGAGCTTCACCGACGACGAAGGGCTGGACATGCTCGAGGCGCGGAAAGACCGGATCTTCGTCGCGCCCGGGCTCTCCGTGATCATCCGCCTGCTCTACGAAGGCGAGGTCGTCGGCGTCACGAACGACATCGCGAAGCGCATGGGCTACGAGCTCGAGCTCGAGGCGGCGGTGAACAGCATGAAGGCGATGCTCAAGCGCGGCATTCGCGTGCTGCCCGGCGGCGACTACGGCTTCGCCTGGGCCCCGCACGGCGAGAACGCGAAGGACCTCGAGTACTTCGTGAAGTACCTCAACATGACGCCGATGGAGACGATCATCTCGGCCACGCGCTGGGGCGGCCAGATGATGATGCGCAAGGATCTCGGCGAGATCCGCGAGGGCTGGCTGGCCGACCTGCTGCTGGTCGACGGCGACCCGCTCGCGAACATCTCGCTCCTTCAAGATCGCTCCAGACTGCTCGCGATCATGAAGGACGGCGAGTTCACGAAGCCGCCGGAGATTCGCTCGAGCCGGAGCCGCTTCGTCGCATGACGCGATCCTGGAAGGTGTTCTGGGTGCTCGTGATCGGGCTGCCGATGGTGGCCCTGGCCGCCTGGGGGCTGCAGGACAACGCGCGCCTGTTCGTCGTCACGTTTCTCAACGGCCTGACCCTCGCGTCGCTGTACTTCATCGTGGCGAGCGGGTTCACGCTGGTGTTCGGCCTCATGCGCAACGTCAACCTCGCGCATGGCTCGCTGTACCTGCTCGGCGGCTATCTCGGATTCTTCACCGCGCAGTTCACCGGATCCTGGCTGCTCGCCCTCGCGGCGGGCTTCGCCGCGGCGGCGGCGGTCGGCCTCGTCATGCAGGTGTCGATCTTCCGGTTCATGCCGGGCCAGGATCTCAGGCAAACCCTGGTCACGATCGCCCTGTCCATCGTCATCGCCGACCTCCTGATGTGGGCGATCGGCGCGCAGGTACACCAGATGTCGCCGCCGGCGTGGCTCGACGGGCCGCTCCGAAACCTGCCGGTGATCAGGGCCTACTCGACCTACCGGCTCTCGCTGCTGCCGATCGGCATCGTGATCGGCGTGGCGCTGTGGCTGTTCCTCAACCGCACGCGCGTCGGCATGATGATCCGTGCCGGCGTCGACGACCGCGCGATGCTCGCGGCCGCCGGCGTCAACGTCAACCTCGTGTTCGCGACGACCTTCGCGATCGGCGCCGGCCTCGCCGGCTTCGGCGGCGTCATCGGGGCGGTCGAGCTCTCCATGGTGCCCGGCGAGGACACGCGGCTGCTGCTCGCCTCGCTCGTCGTGGTGATCGTGGGCGGTATGGGCAGCGTGGTCGGAGCGGCCATCGGGGCGGCCATCTTCGGCCTCGCCGAGACGTATGGCCTCGCCTATGCGCCCACCTACAGCGTGGTGTTCACCTTCGTGATCCTGGTGCTGGTGCTCGCCTTCCGCCCGCGCGGCATCCTCGGGAGGCCGGCGTGAGCGCGGCCGACTGGCGCAGGGCGATGAACGTCCAGCATCGCGGTCAGCTCCCGAATGCGAGTCGCGCCCCCGCGCCGATCGCGCGTGATTCCCGCGGAAGGCGCCTCAGATTCGAGAATCCGGTTCGCGCGCGGCATGTCATCGTCCTCGCGTTCCTGGTCGCCTACCCCTGGTTCGCGACGCCGTTCTTCACGTACCAGATCGGCGCTCAGGCGCTCGCGCTGGGATTGATTGCACTCTCGCTGACCTTCCTCGGCGGCTACGGCGGCATGATCTCGCTCGCGCAGATGACGGTGGCCGGCATCGCCGGCTACATGGTGGCGATCTTCGGCACCGCCGCCACCGACGGCGTGAGCCTGGGCTGGCCGTGGTGGCTCGCGGTGCTGCTCGGGATCGCCGTCGCGACCCTCGCCGCCACCTTCATCGGGTGGCTCTCGGTGCGCACCGAGGGCATTTACACGATCATGATCACGCTCGCGATCGGCATGGCCTTCTACTACCTCGTTCTACAAAACTATGCCGTGTTCAACGGCTTCCAGGGCAAGCAGAAGGTGTTCCCGCCGACGCTCGCCGGCATGTACTGGCGTGACCCGACGCCGTTCTACTATCTCGCGCTGTTCTGGGCGCTCGCGGGCTACTTCTTCGTGGTCTACCTGGCGCGCGCGCCCTTCGGCATCGCGCTGCAGGGGATCCGGGACAACCCGCGGCGCATGCACGCGCTCGGATTCAACGTGACCGCGCACCGCGTGGCGGCGCACGCGGTCGCCGGCGCCATCGCCGCGGTGGGCGGCGTGCTGTTCACCTGGTACAACGGGCTGGTGACGCCGGGCTCGGTGGGAACGAGCTGGCTCATCAACATCCTGATCATCGCGGTGCTCGGCGGCTTGCGTCACCCGGTCGGCGCCTTTCTCGGCGCCATCGTCTTCGTGCTGCTGCAGAACTTCGCCATCGACGTCATCGACCGTGAGCGGTTCAATCTGGTGATCGGCGCCGTCTTCCTCGCGATCGTCCTGTTTTCGCGCGACGGCCTGCTCGGATGGTGGACCGCCCTGAGCGTTCGGTTGTCAACCCAGAGAGGAGGTACCACATGGAGAGCAGCAAGAGGACGTTCGTACGCACGCTAGCCGGCGCCCTGGTGGTCACCGCGTTCGCCGCCGTCGCGTTCGCGCAGGCGCCGCCGGTCAAGATCGGCCTGCTCGCGACGCTCGAGGGCCCGTTCGCCGCCGGTGGCCAGGACGGCATGCGCGGCGCCGAGCTCGCGGTGCGCCAGCGGAACGGCGTGGTCGCCGGCCGCAAGATCGAGATCATCAAGGCCTCGTCCGACGCCAAGCCCGACGTCGCGGTGAACGCAACGCGCAAGCTCGTCGAGCAGGACAAGGTCGACATCATGGTCGGCCCGCTGTCGGGCTCCGAAGGCATCGCGGTCAAGGAGTACTCCAAGACCCAGCCCAGCATCACCTTCATCAACGGCTCGTCGGGCGCGCAGGCGACGACGCTCGTCAATCCCTCGCCGAACTTCTTCCGCTTCAACACCGACGGCGGGCAGTGGATGGTGGGCGTCGGCAAGGCCGCGCTCGACAAGGGCTACAAGCGGGTGATGGTGATCGCCGAGGACTACGCCTTCCCGTACTCCCAGGTGCAGGGGTTCATGACGGAGTACTGCCGGCTCGGCGGCAAGGTGCCGGTCAAGGCGTGGGTTCCCCTCGGCGGCAAGGACTACGCCTCCGTGATCGCGCGGATCCCGAAGGACGTGGACGCGCTGGCGGTGGTGCTCGGCGGGGCCGACGCCGTGAACTTCCTGAACCAGTACGAGCAGGCGGGCGGCGACAAGCCGATCGTCGGCGGCTCGATCACGGTCAGCCAGGACATCCTCAACTACAAGGGCAAGCGCCGCGACTCGCTGGTCGGCACCATCGCCGGCGCGCCGATCGCGGACGCCTACGAGGCGCCCGAGTGGAAGGCGTTCGTCGCCGACTACAAGAAGAACTTCCCCGACGGCTACCCGAGCCCCTCGCTGTTCGCGCTGGTGTACTACCTCAATATGAAGGCGACGCTCGATGGCCTGGAGGCCGTGAAGGGCGACCTCTCGGACGGCCAGAAGAAGTACCGCGACGCGCTCACGAAGATGGTGCTCAAGACGCCGGTCGGCGACGTCAAGCTCGACCAGAACCGGCAGGCGATCGGCACGACCTTCGTCACCGAGGTGGTGAAGGACGCGCAGGGCAACCTCTACAACAAAGTTCTGAAGAAGATCGACAACGTGAACCAGACGCTCGGCCTGCCGCCGGCCGAGTTCAAGGTCGGTTCGCGCGACGAGCCGAACTGCCCGTAATGATCGCCGCCGGCTCTCTCGGCCGACCGTCGGGCGCGGATGCGCCCCGACGGCAAACATAATGGCAACAAGCGGCCCCGCGCCGGGTGACGCGCTCCGACTGGAGGGCGTCACCCGCGTCTTCGGCGCGCTCACGGCGATCGAGGACATCTCGTTCTCGGTCGCCGCGGGCGAGCGCCGCGCCGTGATCGGCGCGAATGGCGCGGGCAAGACGACCCTGTTCAACGTCGTCACCGGCGACTTCCCGGCGACCCGCGGCCGGGTGCTGTTCTTCGGCGAGGACGTGACGAGCATGCCGTCCCACGAGCGCATCCGCATGGGGATGCGACGCACCTACCAGTCCTCGCTGCTGTTCCGCGACCTCACGGTGCGCGACAACCTGTTCCTGGCGGTGCGCGGCGTCTCGCGCAACCGCTTCAGCTTCATCCGCGCGTCGAGAAACGGCCCGGCCACGGAGCTCCTCGAGCGGATCCGGCTCACCCACGTCGCGACGCACCCGGTGGCCGCGCTGTCCCACGGCCAGCAGCGCCAGCTCGAGATCGGCATGGCCCTCGCGGGCGCGCCGCGCATGATCCTCTTCGACGAGCCCGCCGCGGGACTGTCGCCCGGGGAGCGCGCGGAGCTGGTGGCGCTGCTCAGGAACCTGCCCACGCACATGGGCTTCGTGCTGATCGAGCACGACCTCGATATCGCGCTGCGCGTGGTCGACCGCGTCACCGTGATGCACAACGCGCGCGTGCTCAAGCACGGCAGCCCCGCCGAGATCGAGAACGACGCGGAGGTGCAATCGATCTACATGGGGGAGAGAGTCCACTGATCCTCGAGATCCGGAACCTCGACGTCTATTACGGCCGCGCCCATGCGCTGCAGGGCGTGTCGCTCGCGCTCGACCATGGCGTGCTGGCGGTCGTCGGCCGCAACGGCATGGGCAAGACGACGCTGTGCAACGCCGTCACCGGGCTGGTGCGGGCCTCGGGGAGCGTGAAGCTCGCCGGCGAGGAGATCCTGGGGCTGGCGCCGAACGTGATCACGGGCAAGGGCGTCGGCTACGTGCCGCAAGGGCGGCGGCTGTGGCCCTCACTGTCGGTGGACGAGCATCTCCGGCTGGCCAGGCGCCGGGGCCCGTGGACGGTCGAGCGCATCTATCAGACGTTTCCGCGGCTCGCCGAGCGCCGAGCCAACGGCGGTGCCGAGCTGTCCGGCGGCGAGCAGCAGATGCTGGCGATCGCACGCGCGCTGCTCTTCAACCCCAAGCTGCTGGTCATGGACGAGCCGACCGAAGGCCTGGCCCCGCTCATCGTGCAGCAGGTCGTCGCGATGCTGAAGGCGCTCGCCGCCGAGGGCGAGATCTCGGTGCTGCTGATCGAGCAGAACCTCGGCGTCGCGATCGACGTCGCCGATACCGTCGACGTGATGGTGAACGGCCGCATCGCGCGCTCGATGAGCGCGGCCGAGCTCGCGGCCGACCGCGAGCTGCAGCAGCGCCTTCTCGGCGTGAAGATGGACACCGATCTCCCACCCGACACGACCGTCGAGGAAGACGTCAACCCGCCGATCCAGGTGCTGACGGTCAAGCGGGCCGCCGACTCCGTGGTGGTTGAATCGCCCGCGCCCCGCGAGGAGCGCACCCTCCGCGGCATGACGCGGTGGGGGTCCACCAATCGGGACCACGTCGCGGGAGTGGACGCGCCGAGCGAGGCGAGAACGCCCGAACCCCGCGTCGTGGAATTCCCCGTGGCGCAGACCATCGGGCGCGCGGCCTACATCGCCGGCACCTTCGACACCAAGGGGCGCGAGCTGTTTTATCTGAAGACCTGCCTGGAGAGGCTGGGGCTGCGCACGGTGACCGTCGACCTCGCCACGTCCGGCAAACCGTCGCCGGCCATGGTCCATCCGCGCGAGGTGGCGCGCCACCATCCCGGGGGCGAGCGCGCCGTCTTCACCGGAGACCGCGGCTCTGCGGTGACCGAGATGGCCGTCGCCTTCGAGGAGTTCGTGGCGCGCCGACGCGACCTCGGCGGCCTCATCGCGGCGGGCGGCTCGGGAGGCACCGCGCTCGCCACGCGCGCGATGCGCCGCCTGCCGATCGGCGTGCCCAAGGTGATGGTGTCCTCGGTGGCGTCCGGCGACGTGAGGCCCTACGTCGGGCCATCCGACATCTGCATGATGTACTCGGTCACGGACGTTGCGGGCATCAACCGCATCTCCGAGAAGGTGCTCGCGAATGCCGCGTACGCGCTGGCGGGAATGCTGGCGTTCTCACGTCCGCCTTCTGTTGCCGACCAGCAAGGCAAGCCCGCCCTGGGCCTCACGATGTTCGGGCTGACCACGCCGTGCGTCCAGGCGGTGTGCAAGCAGCTGGAGACGGAGTACGACTGCCTCATCTTCCATGCCACGGGTACCGGCGGCCAGACCATGGAGAAGCTCGCGGACTCGGGCCTGCTCGCCGGCGTCCTCGACATCACCACCACCGAGGTGACCGACGAGATCGTGGGCGGCGTGCTCACCGCGGGTCCGTCCCGGATGGACGTATTTGCGAAAACCGCGATCCCCTACGTCGGTTCGTGCGGAGCCCTGGACATGGTGAATTTCTGGGCCAAGCCCACCGTCCCGGCGCGATTCAGCGAGCGGAATCTGTACGTGCACAATCCCAACGTCACGTTGATGCGGACGACGCCCGACGAGGCGACACGCATCGGCCGGTTCATCGTCGACAAGCTCAATCGCATGGAGGGTCCGGTGCGCTTCCTCATCCCCGAGGGCGGCCTCTCGGGTCTCGACCGCCCGGGCGGCCCGTTCTGGGACCCGCCGGCCAACCGGGCCTTGTTCGATGTCATCGCGTCGAACTTCCGCGCCGGGACGAACCGGAGATTGCTGAAGGTCCCTCACCACATCAACGATCAGGCGTTCGCCGACGCGCTGGTGGCCAACTTCCTTGAGATGCGCGCCTCGGATGGTGGGGCCCCAGCCCCACGAAATCCTGACGTCCGCTACTCCAACGAGATCAGGACCTGATGGCCAGAATTGCGCGCAAGGACATCCTGACCAGGCTGCGCGGGATGGTGAGCCGCGGCGAGCCGATCATCGGCGGCGGCGCCGGCACCGGCCTGTCCGCGAAATGCGAGGAGGCCGGCGGCATCGACCTCATCGTGATCTACAACTCGGGACGCTATCGCATGGCGGGGCGCGGATCCCTCGCGGGCCTGCTGGCCTACGGCAATGCCAACGAGATCGTGCTGGAGATGGCGCGCGAGGTGCTGCCGGTGGTCACGAGGACGCCGGTGCTGGCCGGGGTCAATGGAACCGATCCCTTCCTGCTGGTCGACTCGTTCCTGCAGCGCCTGTGCGACCTCGGCTTTTCGGGAACCCAGAACTTCCCGACCGTGGGGCTGTTCGACGGGGTGATCCGCACGCAGCTCGAGGAAACCGGCATGGGCTATGGCCTCGAGGTTCAGCTCGTCGAGCGCGCCAGCAAGCTCGAGCTGCTCACCACGCCCTATGTGTTCTCGGAGCAGAACGCGCGCGACATGGCCCAGGCCGGCGCCGACATCGTCGTCTGCCACCTGGGCCTCACCACCGGCGGCGCCATCGGGGCGCGGACCGCGTTGCGACGGGAAGACTGCGTTGCCCTGATCGACTCCTGGGCCGCCGCCGCCCGCGCCGTGAATCCGGACGTTCTCGTGCTGTGTCACGGCGGACCGGTCGCGACCCCCGAAGACGCCGCCTATGTCTTGAAGACGGCCAGGAATTGCAACGGCTTCTACGGCGCCTCCAGCATGGAGCGCCTGCCCACGGAAACCGCATTGACCGAGACAACTCGCATGTTCAAGCGCATCGGCACGAGGCGGAAGGAGAACGAATCATGACAGGAGCTCACCTCGGACAGGTCATCCTGGCCGTCATCATAGTCGCGGCGCTCGTCGCGATCGTCGTCTGGCTGCTCAACTGGCTCTATCTGCGCTCCTCGAAGGAGCGGGCGTTCGTGCGCACCGGCTTCGGCGGCCAGAAAGTCGTGCTGAACGGCGGCGCGCTGGTGTTGCCGATCATCCACGAGGTGATCCCGGTGAACATGAACACGCTGCGCCTCGAGGTGACGCGGGGCCGCGAGCGCGCGATCATCACCAAGGACCGCATGCGCGTGGACGTCACCGCGGAGTTCTACGTGCGGGTGCAGGCGGCGGCGGAGGCGATCGCCGCGGCGGCGCAGACGCTGGGCCAGCGCACCATGCAGCCGGAGATGCTGAAGGAGCTGGTGGAGGGCAAGTTCGTCGACGCGCTGCGTACGGTGGCCGCCGAGATGACCATGGAGGAGATGCACGAGAAGCGCGGCGAGTACGTGAAGCGCGTGCGCGCCGTGGTGTCCGCCGACCTGCTGCAGAACGGCCTCGAGCTCGAGACGGTCTCGCTCACCCAGCTCGACCAGACCGCGATGGAATTCTTCAACCCCTCGAACGCCTTCGACGCCGAGGGCCTGACGCGGCTCACCGAGACGATCGAGACGCGCAAGAAGCAGCGCAACGACATCGAGCAGGACACCATGATCCAGATCCGCAACAAGAACCTGGACACCGAACGCCAGGCGCTCGACATCGACCGAGACCTCGAGTACGCGCGCCTGGAGCAGGGGCGCGAGCTGGAGGTGAAGCGCGCCGCGCAACGCGCCGAGGTGGCGCGCGAGAAGGCCATCCAGGAGCAGGAGGCCGAGCGAGCGCAGATCCAGGCGCGCGAGGTGGTGGAGCGCGCGCGCATCTCCGCCGAGCGCGCGATCGAGGAGGAGCGCATCGCGCGCGAGCGTCAGATCGAGGCGCTCGAGATCGAGCGGCGCAAGACCGTCGAGCTCGCCGAGCAGCAGCGCGCCATCGCCGTCGCCGAGCAGTCGAAGCTCCAGTCCGAAGCCCAGGCCGCCGCCGACCAGGCGCGCGCCAAGGCCGTGGCCGAGGAGGAGCGCGTGTTCACCGCGCGCGACACCGAGACCGCCGAGCGCCGCAAGCGAGTCGAGATCGTGCAGGCCGAGGCCGAGGCGGAGGCGAGCCGCATCCGCGCGCTGTCGGCGAAGATCCGTCACGAGGTCGAGGCGGCGGGGCTCACGCTCATGAACACGGCGGCCAACCTCCTCACGCCGGAGGCGCGCCAGTCGGCGCTGCGCCGCCAGCTCATCGACAAGCTCGAGGGCATCATCCGCGAGACGGTGAAGCCGATGGAGCGCATCGAAGGCATCCGCGTCCTGCACGTCGAGGGGCTGGGCGGCGGCGGGGGCGGCGGGCAGGGCAACGGCGGCAACGTCGCCGACAGCGTGGTGAACTCGGCCCTGCGCTTCCGCGCGCAGGCGCCGCTCATCGACCAGCTGCTGCGCGAGATCGGCGTGCACGGCGGCGACATCGGCCAGGCGGCGAAGGCGCTGCTGGAGAACCGCGAGAAGGAATGATCAAGGTCTACACCTCGAGCGTCATCGACGCGCCCGCGGACGCCGTCTGGGCGCGGGTGCGCGACTTCAACGGCCTGCCGCAATGGACACCGTTCGTCGCCGAGTCGCGTATCGAGGAGCGCCAGCCGGCGGATCGCATCGGGTGCGTGCGCAACTTTCGGCTGAGCGATGGCGGCGTGATCCGCGAGCGCCTGCTGACGCTCTCGGACTACGACTACCAGTGCAGCTACTCGATCCTCGAGAGCCCGCTGGGGGTCGAGAACTACGTCGCCACCCTCAAGCTGACCCCCATCACGGACGGCAACCGCACGTTCGCCGAGTGGTGGGCCGAGTTCGACTGCGCCCCCGAGCGCGAAGCGGCCCTGGCCGAGCAGATCGGGCAAGGCGTGTTCCAGGCGGCCTTCGATTCTCTGAAGAAGCTCGTCGGAAGATAGGCAGAGACGGCGCCCGTGGAGTCGTGTAGATGATTCGGGTTCGCCGGTCCGCCGTGATCGACGCGCCGATCGAGCGGGTGTGGTCGGTGCTGCGCGATTTCAACAGCCACTCGGCCTGGCATCCCGCGGTCGGACCCTCCACGATCGAGAATGACGAGGCGCCCGAGCGGGTCGGCTGCGTGCGCGCGTTCACGCTCAAGGACGGCAACGTGATCCGCGAGCAGCTCCTCGCCCTGTCAGACCGCGACCACGTCTCCACGTACTGCATCCTCGACGCCACGCTGCCGATGCGCAACTACGTCGCGACGGTGCAGCTCAAGCGCGTGACCGATGGCGATCGCACCTTCTGGCACTGGGAGTCGACGTTCGACGTGCCGCGGGGGCGCGAGCGCGAGTTCGAGCAGGTCGTCGGCGGCCAGGTGTACGAGGCCGGCTTCACCGGCCTCGCGGCATACCTGAGAAGGGACGGCCGCTCATTCTCTCATCTGCACGCGGTGGACTCGCAGGGCGTGGTGGCGACGTCCTTCGGCGGTCCCGAAGTGCTGCACGTGAGACGGGTCGACTCGCCCGCGCCGATGAGCGGCGAGGTGCGGCTGCGCCAGACGGCGATCGGCGTGAACTACATCGACGTCTACATCCGCAAGGGACTCTACCGGATGATCGACCCCCCGGCGCCGATCGGCATGGAAGCCGCCGGCGTCGTCCTCGAAAGCAACGCCTCGGGGTTCAGCCCCGGCGACCGCGTCGCCTACGCCTGCACACCGCCGGGGGCGTACGTGACGGTCCGCACCCTGCCGGCGGCGCAGCTCGTTCCGCTCCCGGACTACGTGAGCGAAGAGACTGCGGCCGCGCTCATGCTGAAGGGCATGACGGTCGAGTGTCTGCTGCACCGCACGCACCGCGTGAAGCCCGGCGACGTCGTGCTGGTGCACGCCGCGGCAGGCGGCGTCGGATTGCTCCTCTGCCAGTGGGCCAGCGCGCTCGGCGCACGTGTCGTCGGGACGGTATCGAGCGAAGCCAAGGCCGAGCTGGCGCGCGCGAATGGTTGTGAGCATCCCATCGTGACCCGGAGCTACGCCTTCGCGGAGAAGACGAAGCAATTCACCGGCGGGCGCGGCGCCGACGTGATCTACGACGGTCTCGGGTACCAGGCGGCGCAGGAGAATCTCGCGGCGCTCGCCATGCGCGGCCACTGGGTCAGCCACGGGCAAGCGACCGGCGCCCTCCCACCCATGAGCCTGAGCGAGAAGTCCGGAAGCTTTTCGCAGCCGGCGCTCTTTCACTACACCGCGGAATTCCTGCCCCAGATCGCCGGCCACGTGTTCGCCGCGCTGCGCGACGGGATCCTCAAACCCGACATCCGCCACCGCTATCCCCTGGCCGCCGCGGCCGACGCCCACCGCGACCTCGAGGCGCGACGCACCAGCGGTCAGATCCTCCTGCTCGCCTGACCACCCCGCGTCGCGGAGTGCGCCTACGACGCGCGCTGCATGAACGAGCGATCTTCCACCAGGATGACGCCGGCCTGGGCGGCGCGCCGCGCCACGTCCGCGTGCTCGGAATCGGCGGCCAGAGCCTCGCGGTACCGCTCGTAGGCGGCGAGACTCGGGAAGTCGATGAGCGAGAGCCCGACGTTGGTGGGCCCGGCGAACTTCGTCGGAGCGAAGTAGCCGACGACCTTGCCGCCGCAGCGCTCGATGGGACCGGCCACGCCGCGCGCGTAAGCCTCGAAGTCGGCGAGCTTGGTGGAGTCCAGCGTGTAGCGGATGCACAGTGTGAGCATGACGCCCTCCTTTTCCCGGAGTATGGCCACGCGCCGCGCGCCCGTCCACGCGGAACGCTTCGATCCAGCCCGAAGCATTCAGACTTGCGGCGACTGTGCCCGCCCTCTAGTCTGTCGTCAGTGATGGGCGACACGGACATGCTCTCGACGGTGGCGGCGCTCCTGGGCGAGCCCGCCCGGACCCGCATCCTGACCGCGCTGCTCACCGGCCGCGCGATGACGGCGAAGGAGTTGGCCTACTTCGCGCGGGTGACGGCGGCGACGGCGAGCAGCCATCTGTCCCGTCTGCTCGCCGGCCACCTGCTGGTGATGGAGAAGCAGGGCCGCTGCCACTATTACCGGCTGCGCTCCGCGGACGTCGCCCGGGCCATCGAGGGGCTGATGACGGTGGCGACCATCCCGTCCAACGGCTGGCCGCCCCACCATCACGTCGAGCCGGCGCTCCGGGAAGCGCGTATGTGCTACGACCACATGGCGGGGCGCCTGGGGGTCGCCGTGTGCGACATGCTCCTGCGCCGTCACCACGTCGTGCTCGTCGACGGCGGCGGGG
>WNEW01000543.1_pt1 | contig 18116 bp, 19 predicted proteins | sample 5399891 | NCBI WGS metagenome assembly WNEW01 (sample SAMN13153336, study PRJNA577476) | soil metagenome | isolation source: 40 cm grassland meadow soil pre-rain plot 5 | place: USA:California | collected 2015-09-08 | reverse complement strand
TCGCTGGACGGCGGCCGACGGCGCCGTGCACTACACGAGCGATCCCCAATCCATTCCCGAGGCGTACCGGGCCGGCGCGGTCGATGTCGGCGCGCCGGCGCCCAGTCCGGCGCCTCCGGCCCCGCCACCGTCCGCGGGGACCGTCCTGCCGTTCGCGGGCGGCGGGCCGGTGGTGGTGCAGGCGCGGCTCAACGGCGTGCCGCTGAGCCTGCTGCTCGACACCGGCGCGGATCGCACCGTGATCGCGCCCGCCGCGCTCGCGCGCGCGGGCGTCAATCCCGATGGCGGCACGCCGATCCGCATCAGCGGCGTCACCGGCTCGGCGGCGGCGACGCTCGTGTCCGTCCCGCTCCTGGAAGTTGCGGGGGCTCGGGTCGGCCCCCTGTCCGTCATCGTTCACGCCGTGCCCAGCGATTCACTCGACGGCCTGCTCGGCCGCGACGTTCTCGACGCGTTCACGGTCACCTTCGACGCGGCGGCCGGTCGAGTCACGCTGCTTCCGCGCTGACCACCGAGTAGGCTTTACCCGCAAAACTGGGAAGAAGGTTTCCCTCGCCCATGAAGGTCCTGCGCCCATGCACGCGTCAGGCGCGCGGTCAGACCATCGGGAAACCCCGGCATCGTTGTTGCTCCAAAGCGGGTGTCCGAAGTCTCGGACGGGCACCACATCAGATCGGAGGGCAACGCATGCTCACGACCCCAACGCCCCCGTGGGCGTTGCTGCTGGCAGGCGGCGACGGACGCCGTCTCAGGCCGCTGACCCGGCAGATCGCCGGCGATCCACGACCGAAGCAATTCTGCCCCATCCTCGACGGCGAGACCCTGCTGGCGCGCACTCGGCGCCGTGCGGAGCTCTTCACACGGCCCGACCAGCATGTCGTCGTGGTGAGCCGCGAGCACGAGCCGTACTATCGCGGCCTTGCCGGCGAGCTCGCGCCGGCCCGTCTGGTGGAGCAGCCGCGCAACGCGGGCACCGCGCCGGGCATCATCTATCCGCTCCTGCGGATCCGTGAGCTGGCGGGCGACGACGTGCCGGTCGCCATCTTTCCCTCCGATCACTACGTCTCGGACGACGGCGCGTTCATCACGGCCGTGGTGCACGCGCTCGCGGTCGCTCGCGCGCGGCCCGAGCGGATCGTGCTGCTCGGCGTGGAGGCGACCTCGGTCGAGACCGAATACGGCTGGATCGACCCGCATCCCGAGCCGCTGCCTCTGCCCGGCGACCCCGCGTTCCCGATCCGGCGTTTCTGGGAAAAGCCCTCGCTCCGCCTGGCCCAGCGGCTCTTCGAGCGCGGCGCGCTGTGGAACAGCTTCGTGATGGCGGGCTGGGTCGATACCTTCCTCGGGCTCACGCGCCGCGTGGCCCCCAATCTCCTCATCGCCTTCGATCCGCTGAGGGCGGCCCTCGGCACCCCGCGGGAAGCGGAGGCAGCCGAGCGCGTCTACGCGGCGCTCGAGTCCAGTGGCTTCTCCGAGCGCGTCCTCGTGCCCGGTGCGGACAGCCTTCTCACGGTGCGTGCGAAGAGCGTGGACTGGAGCGACTGGGGCCATCCGCAGCGCGTGATGGCCACGGTGCGACGGATCGGATGGCGGCCGGCATGGCTCAACCGCGTGGAGCTGGCTTCGGCGGGCTAGCGCAGACGGGCGGCGGCGTGGGTCCGATCCTCGTCGTCGAAGACGATTCGGATACCCGCCGCGCCCTCGGCGAGCTGCTCACCGTTCTGTTTCCCGGCTCGCGCGTGCTGATGGCGGAGTCGGGCGAGGCCGCGCTGGAGCTGATCCATCGCACGCGTCCCCGCGTGGTCATCCTCGATCTCCATCTCGGCGGCATCCAGGGCTTCGACTTTGCCGCGCGCGTGGCCTCCATGTCGGACAACCGGCAGCCCGCGATCGTCGCATTGACCGGCGATGCGAGCCCGGATACGGTGAAGAGGGCCGAGGCCGCCGGGTTCGCCGCGTTCCTGCGCAAGCCCGCCGATGCGGACATCCTGATGGCGGTCCTCCGGCCGATTCTCGAACCGTAAGACCGCACTGCGAGCCGCAGGACGTCGCGGGGCTGGGGCCCCGCCGTCCGAGGCGAGCCTATGATCGTCGGAGGGGCGCGCGTGGAGCTGAGGAGCCGGACGGCCGTCGTCACGGGCGGCGCGAGCGGAATCGGGCGTGCGTTGATCCTGCGCTTCGCGCGTGACGGCGCCAACGTCGTCGTCGCCGACCTCGACGAGGCGGCCATGGCGGCGGTGGTCGGCGAGGCGCAGGCGCTGGGCGTGAAGGCCCTCGGCGTCCGCACCGACGTCGCCGACCTCGCCCAGGTGGAGGCGCTGGCCGCGCGCGCCTTCGAGACGTTCGGCGCCGTGCACGTGCTCTGCAACAACGCCGGCGTCGCCGCCTGGGGCGCGCTCGAGGCCGCGACCCATCGCGACTGGCAGTGGGTGCTCGGCGTCAACCTCTGGGGCGTCATCCATGGCGTGGAGGCCTTCGTGCCGCGCATGATCGCCCGCGGCGAGCCCGCTCACGTCGTCAACACCGCCTCCATGGCCGGCCTCATCGCCAGCAAGGGCCTCGGCGTCTACAACACCTCGAAGTACGCGGTGGTCGGCCTGTCGGAGACGCTCGCCAAGGACCTCAAGCCGTACCGGATCGGCGTGTCGGTGCTGTGTCCGCTGGGGGTGCAGACGCGCATCCGCGACTCCGAGCGCAACCGGCCCGCGGCGCTCCGCAACGAGCGCGCGGAGCGCGCGGCGCCGGTCGAGCTGATCGGCCGCTCGCTGCCGCCCGACACCGTGGCCGACATGGTGCTCGCCGCGATCCATGCCAACGAGCTGTACGTGATCACCCACGACGAGAGCCTCGAGCCGCTGCGCCGCCGTTTCGAGCGCATGGAGCGCTCGATCCTCGACCGCCGGCGCTGAACGCGCCCGCCTGGACCCGAGACGCCGCCGCGCTGGCGGCGACGGCCCGAACGCTCGCGGCAGCGCCGGAGGTCTCGCTCGATACCGAGGGCGACAGTCTTCATCACTATCCCGAGCGGCTGGCGCTCATGCAGCTGGCGACGCCCGAGGGCGTGTGGCTGATCGACCCGCTCGCGCTGCCCGACCTCACGCCGCTGGCGCCGGTCTTCGCCGGGCAGTCGCCCGTGGTGGTCGTGCACGCGGGTGACAACGATCTGTCGCACCTCAAGCGTCGCTACGGCTTCGCCTTTCGCTCGATCTTCGACACCTCGATCGCCGCGCGCTTCCTCGGCGGCACCTCGCTCGGACTCGACACGCTGCTCGACACGTGGCTGGGCGTCACCCTGCCGCCCTCGCGCCAGCGCGACGACTGGTCGGCGCGTCCGCTGACGCCCGCGCAGATCGACTACGCGGCGGCCGACGTGCGGCATCTGTTCGCGCTCAAGGAGCGCCTCACGCACGAGCTCGCCGAACGCGGCCGGCTGCGGTGGGTCGAGGAGGAGTGCGCGGCGCTCGCCGCGCAGATCGTGCCCGAGCGCGTCGTCGACCCCGACGCGTACCTGGGCGTCAAGGGCGCGCGCGAGCTGTCGCCACGCGGCCTCGCGATCCTGCGCGAGCTGTGGGCGCTGCGCGAGTCGCTCGCGCGGGCGGCCGATCGCCCGCCGTTCAAGATCCTCTCCGAGGACATCCTGCTGGCCATCGCGCGAACGGTGCCGCGCGACACCGCGTCCCTGGCGACGCTGCCCGGCGTCACCTCGCGTGTGCTGGGCCGCTGGGGCCAGCCGCTGGCGGCGGCCGTCGAGCGCGCGCTCGCGCTGCGCGAGGCGGACCTGACGCAGTGGCCGCAGCGACCGCGTCCGCGCATTCCCGGCGCGGTCAGCCGGCGGATCGAGGCGCTGCGCCGGTGGCGCGCCGGCGCCACCCAGCGCATCGGCCTGGCGCCCGGCGTGCTGCTGCCGAACCGGCTCATCGGCCAGATCGCCGAGGCGGGGCCGCGCACCATCGAGGAGCTCGCCGGCGTCGACGGCGTGCGGCGCTGGCGGGCCGAGGCGTTCGGCGCCGAAATCATTGCAGCCCTCGGCGGCCCGTGAGAGGCTGACGCCTCGTATGGATTGGCAGGCCAATCTCGTCGCGGACGACGCCGGGCTCGCGCGCATCCTGCGCGAGGCGCGGACCATCGCGGTGCTCGGCGCCAAGGGCGAGGCGGCGCAGCCCGCGTTCTACGTGCCCGCCTATCTGAAGACGCACGGCTATCGCGTGCTGCCGGTCAACCCGACGCGTACCGGCGAGCGCATCCTCGGCGAGCCCGTGGTGGCCACGCTGGCGGATCTGCGCGACGCGCCCGACGTCATCGAGGTGTTCCGCCGCCCGCAATTCTTGCAGGCGCACGCGGCGGAGATCGTGCGGCTGCCGTGGAAGCCCGCGGTCGTGTGGTTCCAGCTCGGCATCCGCGACGACGACGCGGCGGAGACGCTCGCGCGCGCCGGCATCCGCGTCGTGCAGGACCGCTGCATGATGCCCGAGCACGGCCGCCTGCTCGGAGCCGCCTGACACATGCCCGGTGAATACGCGTTCGTGATGAAGGACCTCCGCAAGGTGGTCCCGCCCAGGCGCGAGATCCTCCGCGGGATCTATCTGTCGTTCTTCCACGGGGCGAAGATCGGCGTGCTCGGCCTCAACGGCGCGGGCAAGTCGTCGCTGCTGCGCATCATGGCCGGTGTCGACCGCGACTTCCTCGGCGAGGCGTTTCCCGCCGACGGCCTGCGCATCGGCTTCCTGCCGCAGGAGCCGCAGCTCGACGCGACGAAAGACGTGCGCGGCAACGTCGAGGACGGCGTGGCGCAGACGCGGGCGCTGCTGACGCGCTTCGAGGAGGTCTCCGCGAAGCTCGGCGAGCCGCTGTCGGACGCCGCGATGAACAAGCTCCTCGAGGAGCAGGCGCGCCTGCAAGATCGGATCGACGCCTCGAACGCCTGGGACCTCGACCGCACGGTCGAGCTGGCGATGGACGCGCTGCGCGTGCCCCCCGGCGACGCCGACGTCGCGAAGATCTCCGGCGGCGAGCGCCGCCGCGTCGCCCTCTGCCGGCTCCTGCTCGCGCGTCCCGACATGCTGCTGCTCGACGAGCCGACGAACCACCTCGACGCGGAGTCCGTGGCGTGGCTCGAGCGCTTCCTGGACGACTACCCGGGCACGGTCGTCGCGATCACCCACGACCGCTACTTCCTGGACAACGTGGCGAAGTGGATCCTCGAGCTCGACCGCGGCCACGGTATCCCATGGGAGGGCAACTACAGCTCCTGGCTCGAGCAGAAGGAGCGCCGGCTCGCCCAGGAGGAGAAGTCCGACGCCGCGCGGCAGCGCACGCTGGCCCGCGAGCTCGAGTGGGTGCGCATGGCCCCGCGCGCGCGCCAGGCCAAGAGCAAGGCGCGGCTCGCGGCGTACGACGCGCTGCTGAGCGAGTCGTTCGAGCAGCGCGTGGCGACGCTCGAGATCGCCATTCCCAACGGGCCACGGCTCGGCGACGTGGTGGTCGAGGCCGATCACGTGAGCAAGGCGTACGGCGACCGCGTGCTGATCGACGACGTGTCGTTCAAGCTGCCACGCGGCGGCATCGTCGGCGTCATCGGCCCCAACGGCGCCGGCAAGACGACGCTGTTCCGCATGATCGTGGGCCAGGAGCGCGCGGACAGGGGGACGCTGCGGGTGGGCGAGACGGTGAAGCTCGCCTACGTCGACCAGAGCCGCGACGCGCTCGACGCGAAGAAGACCGTGTGGGAGGAGATCTCCGGCGGGCTGGACCTCATGACCGTCGCCGGCCGCAGCCTGCAGTCGCGCGCCTACGTGGCGTCCTTCAACTTCAAGGGCACCGATCAGCAGAAGCGTGTGGGCGAGCTGTCGGGCGGCGAGCGCAACCGCCTGCACCTGGCCAAGGTGCTGACCGCCGGCGGCAACGTGCTGCTGCTCGACGAGCCGACCAACGATCTCGACGTCGACACGCTCCGCGCGCTGGAAGACGCGCTGCTCGACTTCGCCGGCTGCGCCGTCGTCATCAGCCACGATCGCTGGTTCCTCGATCGCATCGCCACCCACATGCTCGCCTTCGAAGACGAGGGGCGCGTGGTGTGGTTCGAGGGCAACTACCAGGACTACGAGGCGGACCGCAAGCGGCGTCTCGGCACGGACGCCGAGCGGCCGCACCGCCTGCGCCACAAGAAGCTGCGCACCGCGTGAGTACGTTTCGATTCCGATTTGGCTGGACACCCAGCCATCGCTGACTCCGAGCCTTCTGCAGAGGCGGCGGGCTACAACGTTGGGACCGCCGAGCGAACGGCGAGATTTGCCCTCCGAGTCGTACTGTTGGAATCAAAGTTGGCCGTCGCCAGATCCAGCCTGCCATCACCATTGAAGTCGCCCACGGCCACCGAGTCGGGAGATCGTCCGGCTGCTAAATCTCTCCGGGCGATGAACGATACCGTCTGGGCCGGCGCGGGGTCTGGAAACGCCGACAAGAAAAATAACGCTGCGGCGACGAGCAGGGATAGCCGCGTTGAGTATCCGGTCACACCGGGGGGGTTCTCTCGAGCCACGGGAGAGCATCCACGGAGCGCGTGACTGCACCGGCAGGGAGAAGGCGGTGCCGCGCAACTCATAGGTTCCTCCTCGGGAGGCTCCCGTTTCGAGGCGGCAAATTTGGTGCACGTATCAGACCGCGACGGCAGCGCGCCGTATACCCTGAGCGGGGGGAATTCAGGACCCGAAAACGGGCGGGGTCCCCCTGAAACGGGGGTGGAGGCTTAGATCAGACTCGTGCGGAGAAGCGCCGGCCGATCCTTGAGAACCACGCGAGATTAATCCGCCGCTGACGGCCTGAGAATTTGCGCTTGGGACGAATCGATACGCCGGCGCGACGCGTAGATCAGGACGTTCTCGCCCTCTCGGCGCACGCGCTGCGTTCGCACGGTCTCGAAGCGGCGGCGGAGCATGCGGACGAGCGCGCCCGCGTCGCCGCGGCGATGGCGGTTGACGACGAGCGTGCCGTCGGCGCTCACGAGCGGCACCACCGCCTCCACAACCGGACGTGAGCGCTCCAGGTCGGCGTAGGCGGCGTCCTCCATCACGAAGTCGAAGCGCCGGCCGGCGTCCCACAGCGCCGCGGCTACCGTCTCGGCGTCGCCGCAGTAGAACTCCATCGGCCCGAGGTCGGCGAGGCCGAACCAGCGGCGCGCGACGTCGAGGATGACAGGATCGCGTTCGATCGCGGTCACGAGGCACGGCGTCGTGAGCCGGTGAACGAGGTGCGCCTGCGTGCCGCCGCCCAGGCCGACGAGCAGCACGCTCGGCTCCGGCGGAAAGCGGACGGCCGCTACGCCCTGCCACCAGTACTCGCGCTCGATGGCCGACCAGTCGCCGTCGAGCGGGTAGGCGGAGAGGATGGCGCCGCCGACGATCAGCCGGCGCTCCCGCCGATAGTCCACGACGCGGATGCGGCCGGAGATGGCAGACCAGCCGGTGTGCGCCGTGGTCGAGCGTCGCGCCCGCCTCATCGCCCGCGGGGCGCCGTCAGCGCGGCGCCATCCGGATGGCGCCGTCGAGCCGGATCGTCTCGCCGTTCAGCATCACGTTGGTGATGATGTGGCAGGCGAGCGCGGCGTACTCGTCCGGCTGGCCGAGCCGCTGCGGGAACGGCACCTGCTTGGCGAGCGACGCGCGGACCGGCTCCGGCAGCGTGCCGAGCAGGGGCGTCTCGAAGATTCCGGGCGCGATCGTCACCACGCGAACGCCCAGCTCGGCGAGGTCGCGTGCGACGGGCAGGGTCATGCCCACGATGCCGCCCTTGGACGCCGAGTACGCCGCCTGGCCGATCTGCCCGTCGAACGCGGCCACCGAGGCGGTGTTGATGACCACGCCGCGCTCGCCGTCGCGGCTCGGCGCGTTCTGCGCCATGTGGACGGCCGCGAGCCGGATGCAATTGAAGGTGCCGATCAGGTTCACGGTGATGACGCGCGTGAACTCTTCGAGCTTTGCCGGACCGGACTTGCCGAGCGTCTTCATGGCCGTGCCGATGCCGGCGCAGTTCACGAGCACGTTGATGGCCCCCAGCCGCGCGCGGGCGGCGTCGAGGGCGCCGGCGACCTCGTCGGCGCTCGTGACGTCGGCCGGCGTGAACACCGCGGCGTCTCCGAGCGACTTCGCGACGTCCGCGCCGGGAGAGGCCGGGCGATCGAGGATGGCGATACGCGCGCCGGCGCCGGCCAGCCGGGCCGCGGTCGCGCGGCCGAGGCCCGAGGCGCCGCCGGTGACGACGGCACGAACGGATGCGAGCTCCATGGACGATCCTCCTGGGCGTAATGGTATCCTCGAAACCGACGCCCATGCGCACGCCCTACACCCGGGCCGCCCGGCGCCGGATCCTCTGCGTGTATCCGGTGTACGCGCGCTCCTTCGGCACCTTCCAGCACGCGTACGGATTCTTCGGCGGCCGCGTGCGCGCCTTCATGCCGCCGCAGGGCCTGCTCGCGGTGGCCGCGTACCTGCCCGAGGCGTGGGACGTGCGGTTCGTCGACGAGAACTCGCGTCCGGCCACCGACGACGACTTCCGGTGGGCCGACGCCGTCTTCGTCTCCGGCATGCACGTACAGCGGCCGCGCATCCACGACGTGATCGCGCGCGCCCACGCGCACGACCGTCCCGTCGTGCTCGGCGGGCCGTCGGTGTCGGGCTGCCCCGAGTACTATCCCGACGCCGACATCGTGCACGTCGGCGAGCTGGGCGACGCCACCGACCGGCTCATCGAGTATCTCGATCAGCACGGCGGTCGCCCGCGCCGCCCACTGCGCTTCGAGACGGTCGAGCGGCTGCCGCTGGCGGACTTTCCGACGCCCGCGTACGACCTGATCCAGCTGCGCGAGTACTTCATCGCCAACATCCAGTTCTCGAGCGGCTGCCCGTACTCGTGCGAGTTCTGCGACATCCCCGCGCTGTACGGCCGCAATCCGCGGCTGAAGACGCCGGCGCAGATCTGCCACGAGCTCGACCTCATCGCCGCCGCCGGCTGCACGTCCGTCTACTTCGTCGACGACAACTTCATCGGCAACCAGAAGGCCGCCCTGGCGCTGCTGCCCCACCTCGCGGCGTGGCAGGAGCGCAACCGCTACCCGCTCCGCTTCGCCTGCGAGGCGACGCTCAACATCGCCAAGAACGAGCGGGTGCTGGCCCTCATGCGCGAGGCCGGCTTCATCACGGTGTTCTGCGGGATCGAGACGCCGGAGCCGCACGCGCTGCGCTTGATGTCCAAGGACCAGAACCTCCGGATGCCGATCCTCGAGGCCGTCGAGCGCATCAACGCCCACGGGCTCGAGGTCGTCTCGGGCATCATCCTCGGCCTCGACACCGACACGCTGGAGACGGCCGATCACATCATCGAGTTCATCCGCGCGTCGCGCATCCCGCTGCTGACGATCAACGTGCTGTACGCGCTGCCGAAGACGCCGCTCTGGCGCCGGCTGGAGACGGAGGGCCGGCTCGTGCCCGACGCGGGCCGCGAGTCCAACGTGGCGTTCCGGCTGCCCTACGAGACCGTCATCGACATGTGGCGGCGCTGCATCACGGCCGCCTACGAACCCGAGGCCCTGTACGAGCGCTTCGCCCACCAGGTCGCGCTCACCTACGCGCGTCGCAAGGATTACCCGGCGAACGCCCAGCGCGCGTCGTGGGCCAACATACGCATGGCCCTGGGCATCCTCGCCCGGTTGTTCTGGAACGTGGGCCTGCGCGGCGACTATCGACGGACGTTCTGGCGGATGGCGTGGCCCGCGCTCCGCGCCGGCCAGATCGAGCCGCTGATCCACGTGGCCGTGGTCAGCCACCACCTGATCGAGTTCACGCGCGACTGCCTGCGGGGGCTGGGAGAGTCGTCGTTCTACGCGCCCGGCGCGACGCCACCGGTGCCGGAGGCCGACGCGACGCGGGTCGCGATGGTGTGACCTACGCGGCTTCCCCGGTGTGGGCCCAGAAGTCGTCGTCACGCTCGGGCTGCGTCAGACGCGGCGGCACTTTCTTCCGATGGAAGAAGTCGCACATGATCTTGTTGGCGACCGCCCAGTCGTCACCGTAGACGCAGTGATGATGCGGGCACAGACCCGCGTCTCCCGAGAGCTGCAGACCGCACGATGCGCAGAGGCTCATGTCCCGACTTCAAAGCGAAGGCCATGCCAACCCCAATTCGCTCTTGGCGAGGCAATTCGCTCTTGGCGAGGATAGACGAATGCCGTAGAGTGGCAAAGTTCGCGCCGGTCAGAAATTTTACGAAGGGGACTTGTGCATGCGCCTCGCCCTCTGGATCGCCTTCTTCGTCATCTCAAATCTCCTCGGCATCGAGGCGTTCAAGGCGGCGGTCACACTGCCCTCCGACGAGCGACTGCTGCCGAGCTTGCTGACGTTCCCGCTCATCGGTCTCACCGCCCTCAGCGCGACGCGCGTCCTCGAGGCGTGGCGTCGTCGCAACGACGAGTAAGTTCTACAATCACGCGCGGCCGAGCCGCAAATCCGCGGTGGCGGCGCGCTCCGCGATCGCGCCATCGTGGCATCGGGTGTGCAGCCGGCTCCATCGTGTGAGGCGCGCCGTTCCTCGGGCGCCGGTGAAAGGAGTTCACCGATGGACATTCTGCTGTGGATCGTGTTCGGCCTCGTGGTCGGGCTCGTCGCCAAGCTGATCATGCCGGGGAACGACCCGGGAGGGATCATCCTGACGATCGTGCTTGGCATCGTGGGCGCGATGCTCGGCGGCTGGCTCGGTCGCGTGCTGGGTCTGTACCGCGAGGGAGACGCGGCCGGGTTCATCATGGCCGTCGTCGGCGCGGTCATCATCCTCGGCCTCTACCGTCTGGTGCTGCCGGGCCGCACTCGGATCTAGTTAAATTGGGGGGCCCCGAAATGGCCCCCCAAACCCCCCAGCGTTCGTCGCGCCCCGGCAAAGCCGGGGCGCTCCTCTGAAGCCGGGGCGCGCTTCTACAACAGGTCGCGGATCGGCAGCGCGAGCGTCTCGAGGAGCTTGGCGGTGATCCCGCGGCTCTTCCAGTCCTTGTACGTCACCTGGCGCGAGTGCGCGATGTCCTCCGCGAACACGGTTTCCATCCGCTGCGCCACCTCGCGGCTGTAGACGATCACGTTCAGCTCGTCGTTGGCCGCGAACGAGCGGTTGTCGAGATTGGTGCTGCCGATCGTCGCCCACACGCCGTCGATCACCATCGTCTTGCTGTGCAGCAGCGCCGGCACGTATTCGTAGATCTGGATGCCCGCCTGGAGCATGGTTCCGAACTGGCGACGGCTCGCCTGCCGCACGATGTTGTGATCGATGGCGCCGGGCACGAGCACCATCACGCGCACGCCGCGCCGCCGCACGGCCAGGAGCGAGTCACGCATCCGCTCGTCGATCACGAAGTACGGGTTGGTGATGTGAATGGAGCGCCGCGCCGAGTTCACCGCGAGGAGAAACGTCGTGTACATCGCGAAGCTGCCCGCGGCCGGCGAGCTCTTCACCACCTGTGCGTACACGTCGCCGTTCGGCTCGATCGGCCGTGGAAAGTACGCCTCGCCGCCCAGCACGACGCCGGTGGCCTCGAGCCAGTTTTCCACGAAGGCGGCCTGGAGGTATTCGACGGCCGGCCCCTGGATGCGGACGTCGGTGTCGCGCCAGTGATGCTCGGTGCGGCCGTTGCCCATCCATTTACGGCTGACGCCCGAGCCGCCCGTGAAGCCGATGCGGCCGTCGACGACCAGGATCCGGCGATGGTTGCGGTTGGTGTAGCGACCGAAGATGTACTGCGTCAGCGGACGAAACCACGCGACGTGGCAGCCCGAGCGCGACATCGTGTCCGCATACTCCCTCGGCATGTACAGCGTGCCGAAGGCGTCGAGGAGCACGTTGACGCCGACACCGGCGCGGCAGCGCTCGGCCATCGCCTCGGCGAGATCCCGGGAGATGGGCCCGTCCTCGTAAAAGTATTGCGCATACGTGATGGTGCGTTGCGCGCCGCGGATGGCCTCGAGCATGGCGGGAAAAATCTGCTCGCCGTTGAGCAACAAATCCGCCCGGTTGCCGCCAACGATCGGGGCCGTCGCATAGGCTTCCAGGGTGGGAAAGAAGGAGGGCTCGCCCAGGGCCAGGGACGGGAGCGCTATGTGGGGATGAACGCGGGCACAAGCCGCCGTTGCCAGGATCACAAGCAGGGTAGACAGGAGCGGGAGCGACAGGCGCCTCGACATGACGCGCACCTTGTGTGCTTTTGCCGCGAACGGGTCGCGGGAAGAAGATTGCACGCCACCGTCGCCCCCGCAGCCGGTGGCGCATCGTTTGCTCGCTTGGCTCCCAGCATACCGCCATGCTGGAAGGAATGCTCCTGCTGCTCCTGGCTCTCGGCGGCGGCAACGCCGGATCGCCGGCCGCCGCGGTCCCCGCGGCGGCCACGTCCGACGCCGTCGTGGGCGTCTGGCGCGGAACGTGGGCGACGCGGGGGGCGGAGAGCCCTGTGCCGGTCGAAGCCATCGTCACCGCGCCCTCGAGAGAAGGCCAGGTCCTCGCGCTCTTCGTGATCGGCGTCGGACGCATGAGGCGCACGACGCGCATCGCCGGTCGGCTCGAACCGGACGGCGCTCGGTTCGCGCTGCCCGGCGGCGGCAGCCTGCGACTGGCCGCCGCGTCGGCATCCCGACTGATCGGTGTCGTCAAAAACGCCGGCGCCGACCGATCCACGCCTGGAGACGGCACGCTGGAGCTGGCCCGAGTCCGGCGGTGATCGAGCTGTTCCGGGTCAGGGGCATCCCGGTCCGGATCGACGCCGGCTGGCTCGTGATCTTCGGTCTCGTGACGTGGAGTCTCGCCGCCGGCTATTTCCCCAACGTCCTGCCGGCGCGCTCCGCGGCCGCGTACTGGCTGCACGGAGTGCTCGCCGCCTTCCTGCTCTTCGCCTCGGTGTTCTTGCACGAGCTCTCGCACGCGCTCGCGGCGCTCGATCAGGGCGTGCCGGTCGGCGGGATCACGCTGCACGTATTCGGCGGCGTCTCACAGCTCGACGCCGAGCCGCCGACGCCGCGGGCGGAGGCGCTCATCGCCGTGGTCGGCCCGCTGACCAGCTTTGCGATCGCAGGGCTGTGCCTGGCGGCCGACCGGCTGGTCGAGGGCGCGCCGGCGTTCCACGCCGTCGCCGGGTACCTCGTCGCGATCAACCTCATGGTCGGCGTCTTCAATCTCGTGCCGGGCTTCCCGCTCGACGGCGGCCGCCTCCTGCGTGCGGCGCTCTGGTGGTGGACGGGCCGCCTCGCGCAGGCGACGCGGATCGCGAGTCGCTGCGGCATGGCGGTGGCGGCGCTGCTCGTCGGCCTCGGCGCGCTGCGCGCGGTCGTCGGCGATCTCGTCGGCGGTCTGTGGCTCGTGCTCATCGGCCTCTTCCTGCAGCGGGCGGCCCGCTCGTCCTGGGAGCTGATGCGCGTGCGCGCCCGCCTCGAGCGGCTGCGCGTCGAGGAGATCATGACGCGCGCTTCGCTCATCGCGGACGTCATCGCGCCGCTCGCGGAAGCGGGCGCTGCGCTCGGCGCCGAGCACGTCGTGCGTCCCCGGGACTCCGCGTGGACGGCCTTCCTCAAGCTCGGCCGCACGCGCGGCGGGCGCGTCGCCGTCGTCGACGGACAGGCGCTCGTCGGCGTCGTCACGCAACGCGATCTCCAGGCCGCGCTCGCGACCAACGGCGCCGGCCCCGCTGACCTCGCGCGGCGCGCGGCGTGAAAGCCCTCGTCGCGCTCGTGGCGTTGGTCGCCGCGGTCTTCGGCGGCGCGGGCGCACTGCCGCTGGTGCTCGAGGCGCGGCTCGCCGCGCTCGCCCCCGGCGGCCTGGCGGTGGCGGGCCTGCACTACAACCCGCTCACCGGACGGCTGACGCTGCGGGCGGTCAGCGCGCACGACGAGACGGGGCGCGAGATCTTCCGCGCCGACGAGGTGGACGCGACGGCGCCGCTCGTCGACCTGTTCGTCGGCGCGCCGCTGACGCTGCAGCGCGTCCACGTGATCGCTCCGCGGCTCGTGCTCGCGCACACGCCCGCGCTCACCCTCGTCGGGCTCGGCGGCGCGGCGCTGGTCGCCCCGCCGGTGGTGGTCGACGGAATCGCCGTCAGCCGCGGCGCCCTCGTCGTCGAGGAGCCGGGCCGGCGCGCGCTCGTCGCGCGCGACCTGACGGCGCGGCTCGATCGTTCGGCCGGCTTCGGCGACGGCGATGCCGCGTTCGCGGTGGAGACCGCGCTCTATGGCGCGAGCGTGAGGATCACGGGCCAGCCCCTCGGCCGCGGGACCTACGCGCTGCGCGTGCGCGCGAGCGGGCTCGACGCCGCGGCGCTGCTCGAAGATTTCCCCCAGGCGCTGCGTGCCGCCGGCGTGCGGCTGGCCGAGGGCCGGGCCGAGGTCGACGCCACGCTCGTGGTCGCGGGCTCGCGCGTGCTGGCCTCCGGTCAGGTCCGTCTCCAGCGTGTGGTCGCGCGCTTCGTCGAGCCCCGCAGCGCGCCGCTCGTGGCCGAGTCCGTCGTGCTCGCGGTCGACCGCTGGGACGTCGCCGCCGGGGCGGGCCGTATCTCGCGGCTCGAGCTGCGGCAGCCGCGGCTGACGCTCGATCGCGGCACGCCCGGCGCGATCACGGCGCTCGTCGATTGGCTGGCGGGACCCGACGTCATGCTGCGGCGCCTGCGTATCGTCGACGGCACCGTGCGCCTGTCTACCGGCGCCGAGCCCGTCACGCTGCGCGGCCTCACGCTCGGGCTGCAGGCCGCCGGCGAGACGGGGCCGCGCGCCGGCTTCGTGCTGAACGCGCGGGCGGGTGTGGGCGCCTCGGGACGGCTCACGCTGGATGGCGCGCTCTCGCGCGACTTCAGCCGCGCCGAGGGCGCGGTGCGCGCGATCGGCGTCACGCTCGAGGGCTGCGGCCTCGAGGACATCAGCATGCCGCTGCCCGTGCAGGCCTCGCCGCGCGCGGTGCTCGACACGCTGGCGTCCGCCTGTAGTCCGTAATACTGGCCCCCCCCCGACATGGCCCCCAGCCCGTTCGTCGTACTGGGGCCCCGGCATGGCCCCCAGACCCCCAACGTTCGGGGCGCCCCAGGAAACCTGGGGCGCGTTCGTGATACTGGGGGCCCGAATGGCCCCCAGACCCCCAAACGTTCGGGGCGCCCCAGGAAACCTGGGGCGCCCCTCTATATCCCGCTGTAGGTGACCGCGGTTACTTCTGCTGCTTGGAGTCGCTCGGCTTGGCCGAGGTGTCGGCCTGGCTGCCCGACTTCGAGCCGGAGTCCGACTTCATGCTCGTGTCGGCCTTCGACTTCGTGTCGGACGAGGCCGGCGCGCTCGTGCTCGGCGAGGCCGCCGGGCTGCTGCTGCCGGACGGCGCGGCCGACGTCTTGGCCTCGACGCCCAGCTTGGCCGAGGTCTCGGAATCCAGACGACCGGTGGCCTTCAGACCCTGCTTCTGCTGGTAGTCACGCAGTGCCGCCTGGGTCTTGGGGCCCATGATGCCGTCGATCTCGCCCGGATCGTGACCCTGCTCCTTCAGCGCCTGCTGGATGGCCTTCACCTGCTCGGCGTTGGCCGACATGCCGGCGCCGCCGCGAGCCGCGCCCGCGGAACGGCCGCTCTTGCTGTCGTACTCGCCGGCAGACGCGCCGCCGGACGACTTCATCGAATCCGACGACTTCGTGTCGGACGACTTCGTCGCGTCCGACGACTTCGTGTCGCTCGGGCTCGCCGACGGCGAGGTCGTGCCGCTGCCCTTCGCCGAGGGCGAGCTGCTCTTGGTGTCGCCGCTCGTCGAGCCGGTGTCCGCGGCGGCGCCCGACGACGACTTGTCGGTGGACCCGCTCGGCCCCTGCGCGAGCGCCGGAGCCGCCACCAACGCGAGGGCGACGGCCAGCGCTAATGCGCCCGTGAATGTCTTCATCGCTCTGCCTCCCACTGCTGTCTGTTAGAGGTTTCCCGCGCCGGCCTCAGCTGGCCTGGCGACGGTCGGCCACCGGCTTGCGCAAGTCATGCTCGCCGGGTGGCGCATCGACCCGCGCGACTCTCGGCAGCGTCACCGGACGGCCGTCGCGCGCGGAACGGTAGATCGCTTCGACGATACGGACGTCGGTCAGGCCCTCGATTCCCGAGGGCTCGGGCGCGACGTCCTGAACGACGAAATTCGAGAACTTCGCGAGCTCGGCCGCGACGGCGTCGACGGGCTCGAAGGTGATTTCCTCGTGCTTGCCTCCGCGCACGACGTCGAGCGTCGAGGCGCGCTGAAGGTCATACGCCCCCGTGACGCGGATGGAGCCCTCGTCACCGAAGACCGTCAGCACCGACGTCGGCTGCTCGCCGAACGACGTGTGCAGGTGCGCGAGGCGGTCGTCGGGGAAGCGGATGAGGGCGACCGTGCTCTCGTCGACGTCGCCGCCATAGCGTCGGGTCATGCGCGCGGTCATCGCCATGACCTGCGCCGGCTCGGCGTCGAACACGGTGCGCGCGACGAAGATCGCCGGCACCCCGAGGTCGTACACGGTGCCGCCGCCGAGACGCCGCTGCAGGCGCGCGTCGTCGGGATCCTGTACGCGAATCGTCGCGTCGCTGCTGAAGGTCTTCGGCGCCCCGATGGCGCCGCCGCGCACGAGCTCGAGCAGCTTCGCGTGCGCGGGGTGCGCTTGCACGTGGTACGCGACCATCAGCTTGACGCGGTTCGTCTGGCACGTGCGCAGCATGCGGCGGCACTCATCGGCCATCACCGCCATCGGCCGCTCGCAGACGACGTGCGCGCCCGCGCGCGCGGCCTCGACCGCGTAGTCGCAGTGCAGGGAGTTCGGCAGCGCGAGATAGACGGCCTGCACGTCGTCGCGCTGCAACGCCTGGCGGAACTCGTCGTAGTGATAGCCCGTCGCGCGATGCTCCTGGGCGAGCGCCTGGGCGCGCGTGCGGTCGGCCGAAACGATCGCGGCCAGCCGTGTCTCTCCTCCGGCTCGCGCGAAGGCCGGCAGCAGCGCGCGTTCAACCAGCGGCCCTGCGCCGACGACGGCATAGCCGATCTGCTTGGCCATGAGCCCTTCTCCCAATTGGTTTTCCGAGGGGGAAGGGTGCAAGCGCGAGGCCATGGAATTTTCGTGAGATACGGCCTTGTGACGGCCTGCACACCCCGTATGTAGGGGTTCAGCGCAGGCCCACGCACGACATGTGCGGTCTTGCGAGATACTCAACTCGTGTTTAGCCTCGACCCATGACGCCGACTTCGTGGGTACGGGCGGGGACGATCACGGAGATCGTCGGCGCGCTCTCGTCGGGACGCACGAGTCTCATGATCGCGTCCTTGCGCGACGTCACCGCCGCCGCCGGCACGGCGGCGCTCGTGGACGCCGACGGCGCGTTCGATCCCGCGTCCGCCGCGCGCGCGGGCGTCGTGCTCTCGCGTCTGCTGTGGGTGCGCTGCGGCGGGCGTCGCGACGCGGCGCTGGCGGCCACCGATCTGCTCGCACGCTGTCCGGGCTTTGCCCTCGTCGTCCTCGACGCGGGTGAGACGCCGCCGCGCGTGTCGCTCGGCGCGGCCTTTCGCCTGCGCCAGGCCGCGCGCCGCGCCGGCGTCGCGGTGCTGCTCGTCGGCCGCCGCCGCGTCGCCGGCGCCGGCGCGACGCTGGCGCTGCGCACGCGACGGGACGCGCTGGCGTGGGCGGGCTCACGTCGCGCGCCGACGCGGCTGGCGGGCATGAGCACGCGCGTTCAGGTACTCCGCAACCAGGGTGCGGCCTGGGCGCCGTCCGCCGTCGCGGCGGCGACGCACGAGCGCCGGTGGTGGACCGCGTGAGCCGCGTGGCGTGCGTGTGGGTGGACGCCTTCGCCGCCGCCGCCGCCGAGCGCGCGGAGCCGGCGCTGCGCGAGCGGCCCATGGCGGTCGTCACCGGCGCCGCGCCCGCCACGCGCATCGTCGAGGCCAACGCCGCCGCGCGCGAGCACGGGATTCGCGCGGGGATTCCCGAGGCCGAGGCGGTCGCGCGCTGCCCCGGGCTGCTGCGCCGTCCGGCGTCGCCCGCCTGCGTGGAGGCGGCGCGACGCGCGCTCCTCGACGCCTGCTACGGGGTCTCTCCGCGGCTGGAGGACCTCGCGCCCGGGCTGGTC
>WNEW01002294.1_pt1 | contig 18118 bp, 13 predicted proteins | sample 5399891 | NCBI WGS metagenome assembly WNEW01 (sample SAMN13153336, study PRJNA577476) | soil metagenome | isolation source: 40 cm grassland meadow soil pre-rain plot 5 | place: USA:California | collected 2015-09-08 | reverse complement strand
CCGACCTCGCCCTTGATCGTGACGCCCTCGTACGTGAACGGCACCATCCGGTTGTCGTTCGGGTTCACGTAGCCCTCGTCGACCAGCTGGCGGTAGCCGGTGACGAGCGCGTACTCCTTGTAGCGGAATTGCGCGTAGAGCTGGCCGAGCGTGAGGATCGGATCCTGGGGCGGGTGCAGGAGATTGGTGCCTGGGCTGTCCTCCGGCGCGTAGAGCGGCTGGGAGGTGTAGCCGACCCCGCCGAGCCTGAAGGTATCCAGGAGCCATCCCGACTGGTACTCGAGCCAGCCCCCGAAGGCCCACGCCTCGTTCTGGCTCTCGTCGGAGTTGAGGCGATTGAAGTAGAACGAGCGCAGATGGAGCCTGACCGCCGTGTCTCGCAGGAATGGTGGGAGGTCCTTCATCCAGTCCGCCAGGCCGGGGACGAAGCGCCTCAGCAGCGGAATGTCGCCGGAGGGCAGCGGCTCGCTCGGGGTCAGCAGCTGCTCTTGGGGCTCCGGCCGGGGCGGGCTGAGCGGCGATAGCGGCGACACCGGTGCCACGGGGGCCACCGGCGACATCGGCGTCTGGGCCCCCGCTGGCGCGGACCAGACGAGGATGACCGCCACGAGAACTGCGCCGAACATCGGGCATCCCTGCCGGCGGAAATCGCGCACGATCTCACCTCCGAAATGGGGTGCGAACGTTGGAGACGGATAGCAGCAATCGCTTGACGGTCCTATCGGACCTTGGTCCGATAGGTCGGACCAGGGTCCGATAGGCGGACGCTGGACGGCGCTACCCTTCTCCGAGCGCGGCGGATTTCCCCCTCAGCACTTCGGCGCCGACTGATGATGACCGTGGAGCTTCGGCGCGGTCGCCGTCCCGCCGTGCCGCTCGAGGTACTGGCAGGCATTGACGATGTCGTTCGCGAGCGTGTCCATCACGGTGCGATTCAGGTGCGGGCGCACGACGATGCGCAGGCTGCGCACCTCCTCCGCGTCCGGCGGCATGGTGTAGGCGGAGAGCACCCAGCCGCGCTCGCGCACCTTGTTCGAGACGTCGAACTCGTTGAAGTTCTTCGCTCGCTGATTCAGCGTGAGCGCGACCACGGGGATGCGCTGCGTCTCGTTCATGATGGTGAAGTACCCGGAGTCCACGAGCCGCTGGCGCAGATGGATGGCGTTGTAGAGGGTGTGCCGCATGATCCGCGTGTAGCCGTCCCGCCCGAGCCGCAGCATGAGATAGGCCTGCACGGCGATCGGCGCCGTGCCGCGGCTGAAGTTCAGCGTGGCGGTGGGCATCTCGCCGCCGAGGTAGTTCACATAGAACACGAGATCCTCGTTGAAGATCTTCCGCTCCTTGAAGACCACCCAGCCCAGGCCGGGCGGCACCAGGCCGAACTTGTGCCCCGATGCGTTGATCGACTGCACGCGTGGCAGCCGGAAATCCCACTTGTAGTCGGGAAAGAGGAACGGGTTGACGAAGCCGCCCGAGGCGCCGTCGATGTGCATCGGGACGCTGATGCCCGTCTTCTCCTCATAGGCATCGAGCCAGTCGTGGATCTCCTGGATGTCGTCGTCCTCACCGGTGAAGGTCTGGCCGGCGATGGCCACCACGCAGATCGTGTTCTCGTCGACGACCTTCTCGAGACGCTCGGCGGTCAGGCGATAGTTCCCCCGCTTCAGCGGCACGATGCGCGGCTCGATGTCGAAATAGCGCATGAATTTCTTCCAGACGATCTGCACGTTGCCGCCCGTGACCATGTTCGGCCGGCTCGTGTCCTTGCGAGCCTTCGCCCGCGCGGTGCGCCAGTTCCACTTGTGGGCGAGCCCACCGAGCATGCAGGCTTCGGAGGAGCCGATGGTGGCGGTGCCGTAGGGCTCCACGCCCTTCGGGCCGTTCCAGAGGTCGTGGAGCCATTTCACCATCTGGCCTTCCATCGCGAACACTTGGGGATACATGTCGTGGTCGATGTAGTTCTTGAACATGTGCTCGCGGGCGATGTCGATCGCCTCGGGCTCGGCGAACGTCGTGACGAACGAGGACAGGTTCAGCATCGGGTTCGCGTCCGTCCAGGCGAAGCTGTTCACGATCGCCTTGGCGGCGCGGGGCGACATCCCTTCGGCGGGAAACGCGTCGCGGTCGATGGTGATGTTGAACTCGTCGTAGCCGGTGATCTTCTCCTGAGCCGCGAGATCGTCCCGCGTGTTTGCCATACGAGCCTCCTTGGATGAGGTCCCTTTCCCAACATGGGGGCTGCGAACGTCGTAACGGATAGCAGCAAGCCATGGCCGGGCTCCATCGGACCAAGGTCCGATATGCGGACGCCGAAACGGCGCTACTCTTTTTTCGGCGCGGCGGAGTCGTCACCGCGGGCGCGAGAATTGCCCGGGAACTAAAGGGGATCGAGGAGATGCCATGATTCGACGTCGACGACCGATCGCTCTCGTCCTGGCTGCAGCGGCCCTCATGTTCGCCAGCGGTTGCGCGAAGCGTCCTTCGGTGAGCGTCGCCGCGGCGCCAGCCCCAACCGCACCCGCTCCGGCGGCTCCAGCGGCTCCGCCGCCGGCGCCTCCGGCGGTCACGCCGCCCGCACCCGCACCCGCGCCGCCCGTCGCCGCCCCGCCGCCCGCGGTCGAGACGGCGCGTCCGGCGCCGCCGGCCGAGTTTGTGCCGAACGACGCCTTGAAGCCGATCCATTTCGATTTCGACAAGTCCGATATCCGCACGGACGACGCCGAAATCCTGACAGCGAGCGCCAGATGGCTCAACGACCATCCGGGTCATCTCGTGCTCATCGAGGGACATTGCGACCAGCGAGGCACGAACGAGTACAACCTCGCGCTCGGAGAACGTCGCGCCCGGCAGGCCATGAACTTTCTCGTGGCCCAGGGTGTGGCGGCACGTCGTGTGGCGATCATCTCGTACGGCGAAGAGCGACCACTGTGCACTGACGAGAACGAGGCGTGTTGGGCACAGAATCGGCGCGCGATGTTCCTCACGAAGGCGCAATAGCAGGAGACTCGAGCATGAAGCCGAGCATGACGACCCGTCTGGCTGCTCTCGCGGTCGTACTGACGGTGACCGTTCCGGCGGCCGCGCAGGCGCCGCCGAAATCCGCCGACACGGCGAAGCCCGGCATGGTGCTGGCGGACGTCGTGAAGCTGACCGCGACGGTGGAGGGGATCGATCAGGGCAACCGGACCGTCACGCTGAAGAGTGCCGGTGGCCGCAGCACCACCCTCAAGGTCGACAAGGCGGTCAAGAACTTCGACCAGGTCCGGGTCGGCGACAAGCTGGCGGCGGTGGAGAACATCAACTACGACCAGCGCCTGGTCACCCTGCGCGGTCCGGCGGGCCACGCGCGGACCCTCAAGGTGGATCCGCGCGTGGAGCGCCTGCGGGAGGTGAAGATCGGCGACGAGCTGGTCATTCGCCACACGGAGGCGCTGGCCATCGCCGTGATGAAGCCCGCGTCGTAAGACGAGGCCCGCGACGCCGCCACGACCCCGGAGACCTGCCCATGACTGAAGAGGGACGCCGTCTCGAGGAAGCCCGTCAGGCGCAGATACCATGGAGGAAGTGGGGCCCGTATCTGGCCGAGCGACAGTGGGGCACGGTGCGCGAGGACTACAGCGAGGGCGGCAACGCCTGGGACTACTTCAGCCACGATCAGGCCCGCTCGCGCGCGTACCGCTGGGGCGAGGACGGCCTGGCCGGGATCTCCGACGACCAGCAGCGGCTCTGCTTCGCGCTGGCCCTCTGGAACGGCGTCGATCCCATCGTGAAGGAGCGCCTGTTCGGCCTCACCAACAGCGAGGGCAATCACGGCGAGGACGTCAAGGAATACTACTTCTATCTCGACAGCACGCCGACCCACTCCTACATGAAGTACCTGTACAAGTATTCGCAGGCGGCGTACCCGTACGACTCGATCGTCGCCACCAATCGTGGTCGCGGCCGCCACGAGATGGAATACGAGCTGCTCGACACCGGCGTCTTCAACGACAACCGGTATTTCGACGTGTTCGTGGAGTACGCCAAGGCGTCGCCCGACGACATCCTCATCCTGCTCACCATTACCAATCGCGGCCCGAAGCCCGCCTCGCTGCAGGTGCTACCGACGCTCTGGTTCCGCAACACGTGGTCATGGGGCGGCGAGGCGCCCAAGCTCGGACTGAGGCGACTCGAGGGCCCACGAGGCATGAGCGTGGTGGCGGCGTCGCACGCCGAGCTCGGCGAACGGTACCTCTACTGTGACAAAGGGCCGTCGCTGCTCTTCACCGAAAACGAGACCAACGCCGAGCGGGTCTTCGGCACACCCAACCGCAGTCCCTGGGTGAAGGATTCGATCAACGACTATCTCGTGCACGGCCGGGCCGATGCGGTCAATCCCGCCCAGACCGGCACCAAGGTCGCCGCGCATTACCGCGTCACCGTGGACGCGGGTCAGAGTGTCGGGATCCGGCTGCGGCTGTCGGGCGACGACCTCGTCGCGCTCGCGCGGGGGCCCTTCGGCGACTTCGACGCGGTCGTCGAGGCGCGTCGGCGGGAGGCCGACGCCTTTTATGCCTCGATCACGCCGTCGAGCCTCACGCCCGATGCTGCGCGTGTCATGCGCCAGGCGCTGGCGGGCATGCTCTGGAGCAAGCAGCTCTTCCACTACGATGTCGGGCGCTGGCTCGACGAGCACGGTGTCGGTCCGTACGGGTCCCGCGGCGCCACGATCCGCAACGCGCAGTGGGCGCACATGGTGAACACGGACGTCATCTCGATGCCCGACAAGTGGGAGTACCCGTGGTACGCGGCCTGGGATCTGGCCTTCCACGTCATCGCGCTGGACATCGTCGATCCCGACTTCGCCAAGCATCAGCTGCAGCTGGTGCTGGGGCAGCACTACCTGCACCCGAACGGGCAGATCCCCGCCTACGAGTGGAACTTCGGGGACGTCAACCCACCCGTCCACGCCTGGGCGTCCTGGTTCGTCTATCAATACGAGAAGTCGCTGCGCGGGGAGGGCGATCTCCCGTTCCTGAAGGAAATCTTCCAGAAGCTCCTGATGAACTTCACGTGGTGGGTCAACCGCAAGGACCGGGACGGCCAGAACGTCTTCGAGGGCGGCTTCCTCGGGCTCGACAACATCGGCGTTTTCGACCGGAGCGCCCCCCTGCCCACCGGCGGCCACCTCGAGCAGGCGGACGGTACCGCCTGGATGGCCTTCTATTCCCAGTGCATGCTCCAGATCGCGCTGGAGCTGGCGCTGCACGATCCGGTCTACGAAGAGCTCGCCGCCAAGTTCTACGAGCATTTTCTCTGGATCGCCGGAGCCATGGATCGCGTGGGGATCCACCACGACGAGCTCTGGGACGAGGAGGACGGATTCTTCTACGACGTGCTGCGGCTACCGGATGGCCACGCCGTGCGCCTCAAGGTCCGATCGATGGTGGGATTGCTGTCGGTCTGCGCCTGCACCGTGCTTCAGGCCGAGGTCGTCGAGCGCCTGCCGCGATTCATGGCGCGGGCCCGGGACTTCGCGCGCCGGCATCCGGAGTTGCTGGCGAACATCCAATTCGGCCGGCCGGGCCATGGCGGTCGGCGGCTGCTCGCGCTCCTGACCGACGACAAGCTGCGCCGCGTGCTCGGCTACATGCTGGACGAGAACGAATTCCTCAGCCCATTCGGGATCCGCTCGGTGTCACGGCACCACCGCGACCATCCGTACGTCTTTTCCGTCGACGGCGTGGTGCACCGCGTCGACTACGAGCCGGCGGAGTCGACGAGCGGACTCTTCGGCGGCAACTCGAACTGGCGGGGACCGATCTGGTTCCCGGTCAACGTGCTCCTCGTCCGCGCCCTGCTCAACCTGTACGCCTTCTACGGCCCCGGCTTCACCGTCGAGTGCCCGACGGGCTCGGGCGTCCAGATGAACCTGTTCGAGGTGGCCCGCGAGATCGGACGGCGGCTCACGAGCATCTTCCTCCGTGACGAGCACGGTGCGCGCCCCGTGTACGGCGGCAGCGCGAGATTCCAGTCCGACCCGCACTGGCGTGAGCTGATCCTCTTCTACGAGTACTTCCACGGTGACAACGGGGCGGGACTCGGCGCGAGCCACCAGACGGGCTGGACCGGCGTCGTCGCGATGTTGATCCGCGTCTTCGGTACGCTGGACGCCGAGACGTTCCTGGAGCGCTGGGGCCGCGAAGTCATCCAGGATCGAGTGGTCACGGCGCCGACCCCATCGCGATGATGGCGCGCCACCCGTCGCTCTACCAGATCAACACTCGCGTCTGGCTCCACGAGCTCGGAGTCTCCCGCGGCCGCCCGACCACGCTCGGTGACGTCGACGACGCCGTCCTCGACCTGATCGCCGCCGACGGTTTCGACTGGGTCTGGCTCCTCGGCGTCTGGCAGACGGGCCAGGCCGGGCGCCGCGTCTCCCGGAGCCGCGCCGAGTGGCAGCACGAGTACCGCGAGGTCCTGCCCGACTTCGCGGCCGACGACGTGTGCGGCTCGCCGTTCGCCGTCAGTGAGTACGTCGTCAACCGTGAGTTCGGCGGGCCGCGCGCGCTCGAGCGTTTTCGCAAGCGGCTCGCCGAGCGGGGTCTCCAGCTCATGCTCGACTTCGTGCCCAACCACACGGCGCTGGACCATGCCTGGGTCCGCGAGCGCCCGGCGTTCTACGTCCACGGCAGCGAGGAGGATCTCGCCCGCGAGCCCGCGAACTACTGGCGGGTCGGGACGCGCTCCGGCGCGCGTGTGCTGGCCCATGGGCGCGATCCGTATTTTCCCGGCTGGCCCGACACCGCCCAGCTCAACTATCGTCACCCGGGGCTCCGGGCCGCGATGCTCGAGGTGCTCGAGACCATCGCCGAGCAGTGCGACGGGCTGCGCTGCGATATGGCCATGCTCGTGCTGCCCGACGTCTTCACGCGCACGTGGGGTGACCGCGCGAATCCGATCGATGGACGGCCGCCGAGTGACGAATCGTTCTGGCCGGCGGCCATCGCGAGCGTCCGCGAGCGTCGCCCCGACTTCCGCTTCATGGCCGAGGCCTACTGGGACCTGGAGTGGACGCTGCAGCAGCAGGGCTTCGACTACACGTACGACAAGCGGCTCTACGATCGACTACGCGCTCAGGACGCCGGCGCCGTGCGCGGTCATCTGCTCGCCGACGCCGACTATCAGCGGCGGTCGGCGCGCTTCCTGGAAAACCACGACGAGCCGCGCGCCGCGGCGACGTTTCCCCCGCCGGTGCACGCGGCCGCCGCCGTCCTGACATTGCTCGCACCGGGACTGCGCTTCGTCCACGAGGGACAGCCGTCGGGCCGGCGCGTGCGCGCGTCCAATCACCTGCGCCGTCGCGTCACCGAGCCCGTGGACCGCGACCTGGAATCTCTTTACACGCGGTTGTTCGCGTGCATGCGGCGGGTGGAAGCGCGCGAGGGCGACTGGCGCCTGCTGGAGCGCCAGGCGGCCTGGGACGGGAACCCCACCTGGGATCGCGTCATCGTGTTCTCATGGGAGACGTCGGAACAACGGCTGCTCGTCGCCGTCAATTACGGCGCAACGCAGAGTCAGTGCTACGTCCGGCTGCCGTGGTCCGACATCGACGGACGCGCGGTCGTCTTTCGGGACCTCATGAGCCCGCGCGTGCGATACAAGCGGCACGGGGCGGACCTGTGGCGGCGGGGCCTCTACCTGGACCTGCCGCCGTGGGGCTATCACGTGTTCGAGGTGACCACGTAACGCCACCGCGCCGGCGGTGGGCTCACGACGACCGCAGCCACACCTCCCGCTGCGGCAACGGCATCTCGATCCGCGCGTCGCGCAGCGCATCGTGCACGGCCATGGTGAGCTCACTCTGCGTCCGCAGCCAGGTATCGAACTGATCGGTCCAGACGCGGACCTCGAACTGGAGCGCGCTCTCACCGATGGCACGCATGAGCACGGTCGGCGCCGGCTCGAGGAGCACCTGCTTGTGCGCGCGGGCCACGCCGAGCAGGATCTCGACGACGTTCTCCAGCGCCGTGCCGTAGGCCACCGCGACCGAGATGTCGACGCGGCGCAGGCGATCGGACAGCGTCCAATTCGTGACCTTCTCCGACGTGAGGCTCGCGTTCGGCACGATCACCTCGGCGCCTTCCCACGTTCGCACCGTGCAGGCGCGCATACCCATGTGTTGCACGCGGCCTGCGACGTCGCCGATCTGGACGGCATCGCCCACGTCGATCCGCCGCTCGAATAACAGGATCAGTCCCGAGACGATGTTGTTGACGACGTTCTGGAGGCCGAAGCCGATTCCGACGCCGAATGCGCCGGCGAGAATGGTGATCTTCGTGAGATCGACGCCGAGGGTGGCCAGCGCCACGAGAAAGCCGGTGAACACGAGCACGTAGTACAGCAGCCCCGACACGGCGTGGGGAAAGCCGCGGCCGGTCGCGAGGCGGAGATACACCTCCTCTTCGAGGACGAAGCGCAGGAGCCTGGCGACGACGAATGTTCCTCCCAGCGTGAGGGCGAACACGAGAATGTCGCCGACCGACACGCTGAGGCTCCCCCGCCGGAACTCCGCGCTCACCGCCGCGCGCGCGAGGTCGATCGCGGGAGCACGGAGACCGAAGTAGCGCAGGGTAAGCGCCACCCAGCCGCCGATCGCGATCAGGTGCAATACGGCGAGGAGCCGGCGCTCGACGAGAGCCCTGTGCCGTCGCGCCATGGCGAGGTTGGCCAGCGGAGGCAGCCGCAGCCCCACGGCGACCAGGCCGTCCGCGACCCACACGCTGGCGTAGGCCGTCAGGGCGAGATAGCCGCTACCGACGACGCCCGCACCAAGGACCAGCCCGACGCCCGCGGAGCCCAGATTGCGGAGCACGTCGACGAAGAACAATGCGCCGAGCACGTGAAGCGCCGGAACGTAGCGCGCGGGCACGGACAGGCGCATCAGCCGCAGGGCCGGGACGAGCGCGAGGAGCTGAATCACGCCGACGGCGGCGCGCGGTGCCGTCGGCAGGAACAACAGCGCGGCCGCCGCGATGGTCAGCATCGACGCCGCGGACATCGGGCGTTCGAAGACCGCGGCGGCCGCGGCCGGCGTCTCACCGGCCGCCGTCCACTCGCGCGTTCGCCGTCGCGCCGTGTAGGTGACGAGCACCAGGACGACGAACAGCACACCGAGCACCGCCGCTCTCGAGCCCCGGGCCCGAGTGAAGTACCGAAGCTGCGTGGCGTCGGCGGCGGTGGCCTCGCCAACGCGGCCAGGCAGATCGGCGAGCGCGGCGGCCAGCGATCCCGTCCTCCAGAACGGCACGCCGGTGCGCTCGAGCAGCTGGCCGGCCGTCCCGCGGCGAAACGAGGCGATGCGGTCGATCATGATCTCGCACTCCGCCAGCTCGCGAGCCACCGTGTCCTGGAGCACGAGCGTCGCCGCACGCTGCGTTTGCATCTGGCCGGCCGCGGTCGCCACGGCGGCGAGCACGCTATCGATGCGGCCGATGACCTGCGCGGGTGCGCGCGAGGCTCGTGCGTCCGCCCGCGCCCGAGTCCAGACCTCACGCAGGCGCGTGAGGCGCTCCTGAGCCTGTTCGATCGCGGTGGCGCGCTGCCCGAGGACGTTGACATGTCCCGACAGGACGGCCCGCGTCATCTGCCACTGCTCGGTCAGTCCGTCGAGCGTCGCCGCCGACGGCTCGCCGTCGAGCTGTCCCACCGTGTCGCCGCTCAGGACCTTGACGCGGCCGGTGCTCTCCGGAAGTTGCTTCTGGATCGCCTCGATCATCGGCCCAGGGGTCAGGAAGGCGTCGAGGTCGCGGATGAGCTTGGCGACCTCGTCGGCTCGGCGCGCCACCTCGGGCACGGGGATGGTGGCGGCAGCCGCGTCCTCGGTCGGTGGTGTCAATACGGCGCCCGACGGCGCCGGGCGGGTTGCGGGCGCGTCTTTCGGCTCCGCGGCGAGCGCAAGCGAGGCCGCCAACGTGATCAGAGCCGCGAGGAGTGACGTAACGCGCCGGGACAGCATGTGCGCCGACGGAATGGTATCGGGATCGGCGAGCCGGGGTATTGGACAAAGGTCTTATAGAGGCCGCTCTCCCTTGTCGATAGCGTCGCGTCCGTGCTGCGCTTCGTGCTACTCCTCGTCCTGCTCACGGTGGCGGGCGCCTGCGCGACGCCGGTGGGGGTGACACGTGAGGACCCGAAGGTCCTCTATCGCGCGCTGTCCAAGAGCGTGCTGTCGGCGGATACTCCCAGCGCGTTCACGGAGCAGCTGCTCCGGCGCCAAGGGCTGGATGAAGCGTTCGAGAAAGATCCCGAGGCCCTGCTCGCCGAGCTGCATCGGACTCGGACGAGCCGCGACAGCGACCGTCTGTTCGCCCTGGCCGAGCTGAGCTTCGTCCACGGCCGTGAGCACAACAAGCGCGAGTACATGCTCGTGTCCGCCGTGTACGCCTATGCGTATCTCGCCAACGCAGAACGACGGGCGCAGGTCGCGCCGGCGGCCGATCCCCGTGTTCGCTGGGCGGTCGACCTCTACAACGTCGCGCTGACGTTCGGACTCATGCAATCGCCTCCGCCCGCGAACGGCACGGATCCGCCGCGAGCGGAGGTGCTCCTGACGGAGCGCACCCTCGAGCTTCCCTTCGGACGTCTCCAGCTGCAGAACCATCCCGATCAGTTCCTGTGGGGGGGCTACCGCCTGACGCGCTTCATTCCGCTCATCGACTACCAGGTGCGCGGCCTGCGCAACCGGTTTCGCCAGCCCGGGATCGGCGTGCCGCTCGCCGCCGAGGTCACGCCCGTCGACGGCCCGGAGGCGGACAAAGCGCGCAAGCGCATTCCGCCCACGATCAAAGTCCCGGTCACGGCGTTCGTGCGCTTCGAGAACATCGCGCAGAGCCTCTCGGACGGTCACGTTCGCGGCATCGTCGAGCTCCACGCGGTCGACGAGGCGACGACCGTGGAGGGAGAGGGTCTCCTCTTGCCGCTGGAGCTGGACCCGAGCGCAGCACTGGCGTTGGGGCTCGAGGGGGCGCCGGTGTGGGACAGCGAGCTGGCGGGTTTCTTACGCGCGGAGCGGAGCATCTTCGGGGACGGCCTCATCATGATGCAGCCGTATCGGCCGGGCCGCGTGCCCGTGATCCTCGTCCACGGTACGGCTTCGAGCCCGGCACGATGGGCCGACATCGTCAACGAGATCCAGAACGATCCGGCGCTGCGCACGAAGATCCAGGTGTGGCTCTTCATGTACAACACGAGTAATCCGGTCCTGCTGTCCGCCGACCGTCTGCGAACTGCGTTGCAGACCGTCATCACCGACCTCGACCCGGACGGGCGGGACCCCGCGCTGAGACGGATGGTGGTCATGGGCCACAGCCAGGGCGGCATGCTGACGCGTTTGATGGTGACGGACAGCGGTCACCGCTTCTGGGCGAACGCCTCCTCCATTCCGCTCGAGAATCTGAAGATGACGACCCAGACGCGCGAGCTGCTGCAGCACGCGATGTTCTTCAAGCCGGTGCCGTCGGTCACACGCGTGGTGTTTCTCGCCACGCCTCATCAGGGCAGTTTTCGCGTCAGCTCGTTCGTGCTGGGCGCCGTGCGTCGCCTGGTCACGCTGCCGCTGACGCTGATGCGAGATTTCCGCGACCTCCTGCAGCGCAATCCGGATCTCGCCGTGCACCTTGCGGGGCGGCACCTGCCGACGGCCGTCGACAACATGCAGCCCGGGAACCCATTCGTCCGGACGCTGTCGGAGAGTCCACTGGCGCCGGGCGTTGTCGCGCACTCGATCGTCGCGGTGCAGGGGAGGGGGGATCCGCTCGGCCTGAACGATGGCGTGGTGGCCTACCGCAGCGCGCATCTCGAGGGGGTCGAGTCCGAAAAAATCGTCAAGTCCTCACACTCGCTGCAGAGCAATCCCGCGACGATCCAGGAGGTTCGGCGAATTCTCCGCGAGCACGTCGATGCGATGAGGTGAGGTCGCGGACGCACGGCGCCTGATTCACTGCATTTTCCCGCGAAGGTCCGTCAGTGCCTGGTCGAAGGCCTCGAGCCGTACCCACCCCAGGCGTGGAAACTCGATATCGATGATGACGGCAATGGTGGCCGCAACCACGACGACGAAGCAAATGATGTGAAGCCAGCTGCCCGACTTGCCGGCGGCCATGCCATAGCCCGAGAGCAATGCGCCCGTGAGCGCCAGGACGAACAGAAGGGCGAAAACAGCCAGCGGCATGTGTATCTGAGCCGTCATCGTCCGCGTCGTCGCGATGTCGAACATCGCGTTCAAGGCGGGCACGAGGATGACCGCGGCGTAGTGTGGAGCATCGCGCGTCCGGATCGCGGCCAACGCCTGCGTCCAGATTTTCTCCTGCAATGCGTCCCCGGCGGCGAGCTCCTGCTTCACCGCCGCAATGTCGGGTATTCTCCGAAATGCCGCGAGACGCGTATCCAGATAGCGACGAAACGCTTCCCGCAGGGCAGGTTGCGCGGCCGCCGGGAGCACATCCAACCGCAGATACGCGGTCCCAATGGCGTTGGCCTCGTCCACGATCTGCGTTCGGCGGGTATCAAACCTGCCGGCGGCTCCGGAGATCGTGAAGGCGAGGACCAGCCCCAGCAGGGCCAACACCGCAGCTTCGAGTGCACTGAACGCCGACTGCGGTCCTTCGGCGTCTCTCGCCAGGTCGCGCGCTCCGATGCGCCGGCCGGCGGCGAGCATGAGGAGCATGCCGACGACCATGGCAGCATCCAGAAGCGCGAAATAGAGTCCGTAGATCATCGCACGTCGCGGATGCGCTGCGAGAAGGCGGGATCCCGCCCGGCGGCGTGCGCGCGCGCGTTGACCCACACCCGGCGCTCCAGCTCGGCGAAGGGGAGCGTCCGGTCCAGCTTTCCGCGGTCGTAGGCGTACTGGGGCACGTACCCGGACAGCAGGACCTTCCACGACATCGGAGCGGCGTCGGGGTTCACGTGCGTATGCGTCGCGATGGTCGTCGTACAGTTCGTCGTGAGCGTGTTGTAGAAGCGCGGGTGCTCGCGCATGTCGTTCATCGCGCGCAGGTAGTCCAGGAAGACGCGTTGGATGTTCTCGCGCGGCACCTGGAGCCGGTAGACGTATACGTCCTCCTGCGGCTGCCGGTAGGTCGTCCGCACGCCGATCACGTCGCGTTCGTCGGCGGCAATGTAGACGAGCTCGTATTGCTTGAAGAAGCCCGCGATCGTCGAATAGCTCTGGCCGCGCGCCTTGCGCGTCTCGATGGACACGGCGAGGTAATCGCGGCCCCCGAACCCGAAGCTCAGCATGATGTGCGCGATCGCCTTGCCCGCCCAGTACACCGCGATGAGATCGCCGGAGTCGAGCGCACGGAGATCGTAGGTGCGGTCCTCCCAACGGGCCGTGAAGTCCGTCTCGGTGCGATAGTCGAAGTTGCGGACGCCGTGGATGGTGACGAGGTCTCCGGCGCGGCTCGCCCAGGGCGTGACCGACACCTCGGGCAGCCAGTCGCGATCGTTCGAGGCGGGCAGCCAGAGCCACCAGACGAGCACCGCGCCGAAGGCCACGAAGAAGCCCACCAGCGTGCGCCGGCGGCGTGGCAGCAGGACGAACGCGACGATGGTGGCCAGCACGAACGTGATCGCAAGGACCGCGCCCGTGCGCGAGCCGCCGCGAGACGAATAGTAGAGGGCGCCGGCGCTCCAGGCCGTCATGCCGGCCACGACGAGCCCGACGACGACGACGCCCGCGAGGCGCGCTACCCCACGTCCGCGTCCGGTAGACGATTCGCCGCGGCTAAATCCAGCCCTGCCTTTGGAATGCGCCCCGCAGCTCCTCGGCGATCTTTTCGGCCGTCCGCTTGCCCGCGCCTTCGATCGTCGTCCTGCCCGACACCTGGCCCTCGATCTTCGCCGCGCTGCTGATGGCCAGACCGATGGGGTTTCCGCTTGCGATGGCGACGGCCAGAGGGATCGCGACCCCCGGGGCCTTGCCGCCGGCCGACTGCACGTCGCCGCTGCCGAGCAGGCGCGGCCCTCGATTTGTCATCTGATAGCCTTCGACCGTCGTCGTTAGCTCGGCCGCCCCGGAGCCGAAGCCGAGCACCATGCGCTTGACCGCGCTGCCCGAGTCGACCGACTCGAAATAGCCGACGAGCAGGATGTCGTTGGGCCGCGGCGCCGGCTGACCCGCGACTCGGACGGCCGGCAATCCCATCTCCTGGATCTTCGTGACGAGCTCGGCGGCGACGGTGGAGCCCAACTGGCGGCCCGTGTCGATCGCCTCCGTCGTCGGCGTGTCGACCTGCTGGCCGTAACGACTCGCGGCCTCGGACCAGGCGGGAAGGTCGGCCCGCGTCGTGGCGAAGTCATACACGATGATGCGATCGGGCCGGGGGAGCTTCCCACCGGTATACATTTGGCGATCCGTAACCTCGGTCGTCGCGCACCCGGCAATGACGACCACGGCGAACAGCCACGGAACGACACGGGACGCTGATGTCATAACGGACCTCCCGCGGAGCATTGAAACGGTGGGCACAGCGTGTCAGGTCACGGCCCTGGTGCACCATGGGGCCTTGGTCCTATGGGCCTCGCCGCGGCGGCGAGATAGAAGACGGATTGGGAGGTCGTCCGTGTCCAATCCGAAGGTCGAGGCCGTCGCCGCGATCAGCCGGGCGCAGGCCGATCTGGACGCCGCGCTCGCGGAGCTCGACAGGCTGCCTGCGCTCGACGCGCAGTCCATCGCCCTGTCCGCCCATGCCCTGAACAACTTCCTCACCGTATTGATGGCGGTGATCGATTTGCTCCTGAAGGAGTTGCGTGACCACCCCGAGCCTCGGGTGCGGATCTGGCTCGAGGGTCTGTCGCACACGTCGAATCTGATGACCCACACGGTCAGTCAGCTGATGAACAACTCGGCAGCGCCGGCGGTGAGGCCACGCCTGGAAGACGTCGAGCTGCCCACGCTGGTCGCGTACGCGTGCGCGTATTACCGGCGCGCCGCCGAGGCCAAGGGCATCCGGCTGACCTTCGACGTCGGGCGCGACGTCCCTTCGGTGCGGACGGACCGGGTGCTCGTCGCCGCCATCCTCGACAACCTCCTGTCGAACGCCGTGAAGTATTCGCCGCACGACAAGCGCGTCTGGGTGCTCGTGGACGGCGTCGGGGACGGCGTGCTCTGCAGCGTCCGCGACGAGGGCCCGGGACTCAGCAAGTCGGAGCAGGCTCAGCTGTTCGTCCCAGGCGCGCGACTGGGGCCGGTGCCGTCGGGCGGCGAGACCTCCAGCGGCTACGGCCTCTCCATCGCCAAGCGCTTCGTCGAGCAGCTCGGCGGCGAGATCCGCTGCGCGAGCGCGCCCGGCGAGGGCGCCACCTTCTCGTTCTGGCTGCCGAGCCACGCTCCCGACGACGTCTAGTCGATCGTCCCGCGAAGCGTCTCGACGTACGTCTTCCGCTGCGCCGGCGTCAGCGCCCGGAAGAGCTGGTTGCGCAGCTCGAGGCGGTTTTCCATGCGCCGGGCGACGACGTCGGCGACCTGCCGGGCGAGGCGGTGCGCCTGGCCGGCCACGAGCCCGATCATTCTGGCAGGCCGTTGATCAGGTACATCACCGCGATGATCGGGCCGGCCGTCGACATGTCTCCGAACCACTTCTCGAAGATCGGGACGACGTCGCGCGAGCGGTACAGCTCGGCGAGCGTCCGGTTCACCGACAGGCGGAAGCCCGCGTCGCCCCGGCGCAGCATGAGGCCGTACGGCTCGTAGGAGAAGAACTCGCCGAGGAGCGAGAGCTTCTCGGGGCTCTTCGACGTGCGGCCGATGCCCGTCAGAATGACGCGGTCGGAGGCGTAGGCATCGGCCGCGCCCTCGTCCAGCGCCGCCACGCCCGCGGCGTGGTCCTTCACGGTCACGATGCTGGCCGTGACGTTGCGCTTGGTGAGCACCTCGGCCAGCCGGGTCTGCGTCGTCGTGCCGGGAATGAGAGCCACGCGCTTGCCTTCGAGGCTCGAGACGCCCTGGATGCCGGAGGCGTCCGTGACCAGCAGGCTGGCGCCGTCGATGAAGGTCATCAGACTGAAATCCACCTGCTCGTGACGCGAGAGCGAGGCCGTCGTGGTGCCGCACTCCAGATCGATCGCGCCGTTGGCGACGGAGTGGATCCGGTTCTCCACCGTGACCTTCACCCACTTCACCTGGAGATCCGGCAGTCCGAGCTGCTTGCCGACGCCGGCGGCGACGAGCGTGCAGAGGTCGACCGAGTACCCCGCCGGCTTGCCGTCGGCATTCGCGAAGGAGAACGGGCGAGCCGACTCGTGGTAGCCGAGCGTGATCGTCTTGGTGCGCTTGATCTTCTTGAGCGTGCCGTCGAGGTCGGCCGCGCAGGCCGGCCCCGCGGCGACGCCGACGAGCAGGACGACGAGCAGCGCGAGCCATCTCATTACGGAGACCTCCGTTCTCGGATCAGCCGGCCCGGGACGCGTTCCGTGCAGCGCCTGTCGCGGGAGAGTTCCACGCGGCCTTCGAGGGCGCCATTGGACTTTCGTCCTACTCAGGGACGTCGGGGATCGCCGGATCTGCACCCCGACAACTATGCCGCGGGCTTTCCAGCACCAGGGAGCAGTTCGAGCCACGCGCGCGCGTCCCAGTCGAGACCGCCGAAGCGGACGAAGACGGTGCGCCGGCCGGTCGCCCTCTCCGCGACGGTCATCACCTTGCTGTCGAGAGCCTTCGGGATCCCCGCCTGCGCAGGCAGGATCACCTGCACGGCATCGAACATCGCCAGCGGACATTCCGTCTCGAGCTCGGCTCCCGAGGCGCCCAGCTTGATGAGCGTTGCCGGGTATGTCTCGGTTCCGATCTGCTTGCCCCTGAGTGGGCGGAGGCTCACCTCCATCGCGTGGGCCAGAACCGCGAGATCCGACAACGGGGAAGGGAGCTCGAGCGACCGCTCGCCCTCCAAACGGCGCACCATCCACATGCGGACGGGCTCGCCGATCCCCTTCGCCTCGGCCTCCAGCGGGCCATCGGCGCCGAGCCGCCCGGCCAGAACCTCGCGAGTCGAGTCGGAGACGAGTACCTCGCCGCCGACCGTGAATGACTCGATGCGTGCGGCGACATTGACCGGGTGGCCGACCACCCCGTACTTGGTCCGGAGGTTGGAGCCCATGTTCCCGACGACGACGGGTCCGGTGTTGATGCCGACGCCCATGTCGAGCGGCGGCCACCGCCGGGCGAAAAATTCGGAGTTCTGAGCGTCGCGCGCGAGCTGCATCTCGATGCCGCACGCGACCGCGCGTCCCGCGTGATCATCGAGGGGCTCGGGCGCGCCGAAGACAGCGAAGAGCCCATCCCCGAGGAAGTCCACGACGTATCCGCCGTGACGGGCCACGAGGCTGGCGAGCACGTTGAAGTGCTCGTTGAGAATCGAGACCACCCGCTCCGGGCCGAGCTTCTCCGCGATGCTCGTGAAGCCGCGCAGGTCGCAGAAGAGTACCGTGACCTCGCGGCGGTCCGCGGAGAGGATCGCCTCTCGCCCACTCGCCGCCACCTGTCGCACGATCTCCTCGGGGGCGTAGCGCGCGAACGAGCGCAGGCTCGCGCGGACGCGCGCGACGGCGTCCTGCAGCTGCGCGATCTCCCTGATCCGCGCCTTCGACTCATGGGCCCGTGGGCTCTCGAACGAGAGCGTCTCCATCGATCTCAGCTGTCGCGAGACGCTCTCGATCGGCCGTGACAGTCGTTTCGACAGCGCATAGATCAATCCCAGCTCGACGACCGTGAGCACCGCAATCACGGCGACCGTCTGGCGGTTCGCACCCTTCAGAGGGCCGACGAAGTCGTCCGTCGGTGTCAGGATGACCGTTTCCCAGGGGCGCGGGAACGCGTCCGGGAACCTGTCGAACGACGCCGCCAGCTCCTGCCCGGTCACCGGCGAGCGGAACACGAAGTCGTCGCCCATCAGCTGAGCGCGCCGCCGATAGGCTTCGCGCAGGTCGTCGTCCGCGATGTCGGCCACGCGGGCCACGGCGAGGCGCCCGTCGACGACCCGGACCAGCTTGGCGCTGTCCGGATAGGCGATGATCGGGCCGCCTCGTTCCACGATCGCCGTCGTGCTGTGAGGACTCGCGCGATGACGATCGAGAAAGC
>WNEW01000538.1_pt1 | contig 18185 bp, 19 predicted proteins | sample 5399891 | NCBI WGS metagenome assembly WNEW01 (sample SAMN13153336, study PRJNA577476) | soil metagenome | isolation source: 40 cm grassland meadow soil pre-rain plot 5 | place: USA:California | collected 2015-09-08 | reverse complement strand
GGCCGACAAGTGTTTGCGGACGGCGTTTAGCTCGTCTATAGAAGCGCCTGAGCGCAAGAGCAGGACTGTGACCCTCTTCTTGTCAGCGAGCGACACGCCAGATGCGGGGAATGGCATCAGTGCCGAACCGCCGCCCGAGTTCAGAACAAAAACCAGATCGTTTTTCTGAACTTTCTTTAGGACATTCAGGATCTTTTTTGTGCCTTCTAACCCGGATCTGTCGGGTACTGGGTGTGATGCATGCGTGACTGAGATACTTTTGATCTTTGCCCTAACGCCGTAAGGGACAGTTATCGCGCCGCCAGCTAGTCTGCCATGCAAGACGAGGGCAAGGGCACTGGCCATGCCTCCGGCCGCTTTGCCAGCTCCCACAATATATATGCGATCAAAGTTCTGCAGTCTTAAGATCTTGCCATTTATATCCCGCACGGATATCTTTTTGTTAAATTTTACGGCGCGCTTTACAAGAGCGGCAGGTTTGACACTATCGATGGCTACTTCAAGGGCGGCAAGAGCTAACAGCGAACACTTGTCGTTGTGAAAGCTGGACAGCTCGCGTTTATTTATGATCAAACAATCATGACAGTCCACGGCGCTTAATTTCCTTTTGTAGAAACTCCACTTCGTCGTTTGCAGGCAAAAGTCGCATTCATCACATGCATAATACAGGTTGTCAAATTCACAGCATAGTGTCATGCGGTCGTGGCAGCGCGGGTGTTTATTGCAAACTATCGCTCGTGCCGCGAGCACAATCGCGAAGAAAAGATATCGAAGGGGTTGTCACGCTCTTGAGTCATGAAAAATTGCCTATTACGATAAAGAGATTTTCACTTAGGGCGTCAGCCAACCTTCACAGCCTATTTGCCAGGTCGAGCAGCTGGGGGCTCTACCACAATGAGCTGAGGACTTGGACATTGTTCATCGAAATTCTAAAGGCAGTATTCGAGGAAACACAGGTAGCTACTTTAGCCTGCCGATCCTCAAGAATGTGTTTGCCTTTTCCCTGACGCCCTTTTCGAATTCCGGCAGGTGTATTGTGTTAATGGGCTCGAGCATGTGGTATTTCTTGCTATAGTCAATCCTTTTCTTTGTCACGCGCTTTAGCTGGTCCTGCAGGCTCTCTTTCAGGTCCGGAGGACAGATCTTGCTGCCAAATATTGTGGCAAGTGACGCTTCGAGCATTTCGCTCAGATGCGCTATGCCTTTGTCTTCATGAAAATGCGGATTGCGGGTCTCTATCTGGAATACCTCGACGCCCTTGTCAACTATTTGTGGGTATTCCGACGGCACCAGCCCACCAAACTTTTCCAGTATACCGATGAATTCACGTGTTTCTATCGAGTAACCGCTGGTATAGTGGAGGCACTCTGCAAGTGGCATGGACAGCGCGTGCTCGCCAGCGTTGCCGGTCTTGATGACTTCAGTTTCAAAGCCGGTTATGGTCGCCAGGAGGGCATTGAGGTTCTTGTTTGTGATCTCGGACACTCTGCCCCATTTTGAGAATTGGAGCGCGTTGTTTCTGACCTTTGGCTTGAAAACCCAGGATACCCTCACGTTGCAGTACGGTGTGGTCGACATGCCAAAGCCGGCCGCAAATATCTTGACGTATTCGTTGACCGCGCCAGGGACATAATTGTCGCTGTCTATGAACCCGACGTAGTCCTTGTGGTACGACTTCGCCGCAAGTATGCCGATTATCATGCCTTCGGCCTTGCCGCTTCTTATGTTGCCCTGGGAGTCAAGGATCGAGTCGTACCCGACCTTTTTGAAGACCTCGGCAAGCCCCGGGTCCTGTTGGTGCACTATTATCATACGTTTCTCCATGAATCTGCCAAGCTGCCTGACTGCTTCTGTCTCCATCGCAAACCTGTCCACTGGACCTCGTGAGCTGTTGGACACTATGATCACGAGACATTCGTTTGGTATGCCACTCAGCACCCCCTCTAGGAGCTTTAATTTTTCATTCTTTATTGGAATAACAATCGCAAGGTCATGCATTATGTTCGAAATTTCGTCGTAGTCAAATTTCCTTACTGTCTGGTGCGACGACTGGAAGCCCTTAGATTTTCCCGAGTCGAGCTCGTAAATGCGCTGTACAGCGTGTATGCTCACCGCGCCCAACCGCTCGGTGTACCTTGGAAAATCGAGCTTCATGTTAGTTGAGTAAATTGATCATATAAGATATTTTAGGTACGCGGCTAAAGCTGGAGAAATATTGATAGAAACCGCGATAGACATCGATGACATCGCCCCATACGAGGACGGTGCTACAATCTCTAGCGTCGGGGACATCTACGCGGGAGGCCTGTCGGCCATACGCCATGCAGATTCCGTGCTAAAGGCATAAATTATCTCAAAATCGAAAACAATTGCGTTAGATGTTTACGCTCTACACGCCGCAGAGTGCAAACAAGGCATTGCCCGAAGTCAAGCGTCTATTTTCAAATATCTTGATGCACAAGAAACAGGCGGTAACTCTGCAAGAACAGGTCGAATTGATAATCCAGTCTGGCAGCCAGTTCGAGGCGTTTATCAAGAAAAAGCAGGAGCTCAACGCTGCTGTTTCAAGCTATTACAAGGCGATAGAGCAGCTTGAGGCGAGCGGGGTAGTGATAAAGGATGTTGAGCAAGGACTTCTTGACTTTCCATCAAAGAGGTTCAACGAGGAAGTGTGGCTGTGCTGGAAGGTCGGGGAAAACGAGATCAAGTTCTGGCACGCAAAAGATGAAGGCTTTATGGGTCGTAAACCGCTTGAAAGTACTGGTAAAATAGAGCCGTAAATTTATAGTGTAGTACCGATGCTCAGCCAACATGCCGATAGATGCCGCCGAGTTTGACGCCCACAAGGATCTAGGCACAATAATCACTCAATTTCTATGCAGGAACCCTGACAGGGGCTTTTCTGCAAAGGAGATTGCACAGGCTACAGGCGTTTCAGAAGAAGACGTGAACAGCACAATGCTCAAGTTGGGCTTTTCAGACCTTGCAAGCGCAATAGCTGGCAGGAAGAAAAAGATCAGAATAGAGGATGTCACGATAGACGGGACAACCTACTACCGCTGCATTTCAGATTGATTTCAAAAAGCATAGTAATGTCTGTCATACTAGCATACTAGTGCTGTTCATCTGGTTGCGGGCAATAAGGATAAGGTTTCTCTTGGCGTCGGTAATAGCAGTGAGCAACGGTCTTGCTATCGCATACTGGAAAACCGGAACGATAGACCCCATATCTGCCATCCTGACCTATATCGGCGTGATTTTCCTTCATGCCAGCGTTGACCTTCTTAACGACTACTGGGACCACAAACGTGGCATAGACGACGTCACAACAAGAACAAAGTTCAGTGGTGGGACTGGAGTGCTCCCTGAAAACCTACTCACACCAAATGCAGTATACGTCGCGGGTGTGATCTTTCTCATCCTCGGCGCGTCAATAGGCGCGTACTTTGTGGTTACACGTGGCTTTACAATAGCAGTAATTCTTGGCTTTGCAGTGGTCTCGATCTATTTCTACTCCACAAGCATCGTCAACGCCGGCCTCGGTGAGCTCTTTGTCGCGATCAAGGGGGCAATGATCGTGCTCGGCACTTTCTACGTCCAGTCGATAGTAATAGGGTCTGCCGCACTGTATGTTGGCGCCATCGTTGGCATCCTCTCCGCAACAGTGCTGTTTGTTAACTCATTTCCTGACTTCGAAGCGGATCGGTCAAAAGGCCGGCACACCCTTGTTATAGTTCTTGGCAAAAAGTTGGCCGCGAGGATATTTCCACTTTTCGTAATCACCGCCTACGTGATGATAATTGCAGGAATTTTCCTTGGCTTTACAAAGGTCTATTCTCTTGTCAGCCTCGCGTCGATCCCATTCGCAGCGAAGTCAATACTGTTGCTGACGAAGGATCAGCAAAGCCTCAAGTTTCTGATACCGGCGATGGCGTCAACAGTGGCATATTCCCGAATTACTGGGTTTTTGTTGGCGCTTAGCCTGATCTTTTAGAATACTACATGTTCAAGTATCATTTTGCCACCTGATTCAGAATACCATCTTACAAGTATGTGGGCTTTATAGGTGTCAAGGTAACTATGCAGAAACAAAGAGGTTGTCAATGGCGTCAAGAAATCCGATAGCGTCATCGCAGACTTTCTCTAAATGGCAAAGGCGCGACTTTTATCTTCATGCTGACGCTCTTACTCTAAAAGACCTGCGCTTTCTATAAGGCTCATCAACTGGTCGTATTGCTCGATGAACATCTTGCCCTTGGCAGTTATCGCAATCAGTCCGCTTACGCGGTGAATCATGCCCTTTTCTTCCAGCTCGTCAAAGTGGTTCATCATCTTGTCGTACGACAATCTGGTGAAGTGCTGGATATGTGTGGGCTTTGCGATTTCATTGTGCACAGTATCCTCTTCTATAGCGCAGAGGATTTCATAAAACAGCTGTAGCTTATGCCGCTTTTCTTGCCTCAATTTCAATCCTCCTCCTCGAAGTTACGCTGTGCATGATGTACACAAAGAGAGCAAGACCTGCGATCCTTGCAGCAGCTGAGCCGATGACCGCGCCGACGCTGTTGTCAAAGTATGCAAGTACCAGTGAATACTGCTCAAGCCACAGCAGCGCAAAAGCTGCCGGTACGTATAGCAACTTGACGTTTGCGGCCTTCACAAGGGATACGATGGTGTTCTTAAATATGTAACCTATTACCGCTATGTTGAATATCCTCATGTAAAAGCTGAGGTCGGCAAGGCCTGCATAGTTAAAGTACGGCTCGCTTGCCAACGCAAAGGTGGGTACCACGAATGGGATTGCAACCATCACCAGTGGTAGGATTGTGACCAGCATGTCTCTTACACGCAGTCTCATGCCCGACCCGCTTGTATCAGAGTTCTTGTAGTAGTATGACAGCGCAATTAGCGCGAATGCTTCGGACTGGAGCGTCATCTGAATCCAAAAGAACGCCGGATACAACAGCGGGTCTGCGTTGTAGATCAGGCTTGATGCTTCAAACAGGAAGGACGCACCAAGGAAAGCAAAACCGACCGGTAGGCCTAGCAGATAGCCAAAGCCAGAAAACGTATAGGACTTGAAGAAATAGCGCGAAATCATTAGCGACAGTGATACTGAAATCGCAGTGATTACGGCTGCGAGCACCGGGGCCACTGCCAGGTTCATCAGTACGAACGGGTTGAGCACGTTCGGGTCCACCAGTGCCATGGCTATTATTTCGTGTCAGCGGAAAATAAGGCTTGCTCCCTTTAAGGGAGTGGCAAGATTCGATTCCTTATTATTTTCCACAGCTCCTACATGGGGCATTGTCATCGTACGAGACGCTAGAGGGTCACGCCACGCCCGACGGTACCAAGAAATACGCTCAGCGAGCTGCCTCACAGGGCAGACCGGCGGCACATTTCAAGATGTTTGACGGCCTTTGTCTTTCCAGCATTGGGATGGGGACTTACCTTGGCCAGCTTACGCAGGAGGACGACGTGGCGGTTGAAAATGCGGTCTACCAGTCTTTAAGATCAGGCGCGGTCAACGTCGTTGATACTGCGATAAACTACCGTGCAATGAAGTCGGAAAAGAGCATTGGAAAAGCGCTTTTGAGACTGGTGAAGGACGGCAAGATCTCACGCGATCAAGTGTTCATATCTACCAAGAATGGCTACGTCACAAACGATGGGGACTATCCAAATGTTGACGTGATGGAATACATACACCGGATGTACATCCAGACAGGAGTGATAACCGCAGACGACATCGGCTCAGGGTATAACGTCATGAACCCGAACTACCTTGCAAAATGCATTGATAAGTCGCTCATGAACATGCACCTTTCTACCATCGATCTCGTTTACATCCACAATGCCTTTGAAAGCTGGAATCAGGACGTGAGCAGACAGCAGTTCATGGAAATGCTTGCAAAAGTGTTTGAAGTTTATGAAAAATACAAAGCAGAAGACAAGGTTCGCTATTATGGCATGGCAACGTGGACGTGCTTCCGAGTGTCGCAAGGCAGCCATGAATACTTGTCACTTGAGCAGGCAGTGAAGAATGCCGAAAGCGTTGGCGGCAGAGACCACGGATTTAGGTTTATTCAACTGCCTTACAACCTTGCGTACAGCGAAGCGTTGCTGCTCAGAAACCAATCCGTTGGCTCTGAGAGGAACCTGACGATTCTGGAAGCAGCGGCAAAGCTCAACGTAGGGGTGTTCACAAGCATACCACTCTTTCAGGGCAGGCTATTGGGCGCACAGGTACCTGACTACGGTGGTCTGAGCGACCCTGTGAGCAAACTCGTCCAGATCGTAAGGTCGAGTCCCTCGGTCATTGCGCCTCTTATTGGGCAGAAAAAGGTCGAGCATGTCGAGGAAAACCTGAAGGTTGCAAACACCCCTCCACTTTCCGGCGAAGAGTTCAAGCAGGCTGTGCGCCTGCTTACAGGCCAGCAACTATGAAAATCAAAAAAAGCAATTTATTGTAAGATAAAAACGACTGCTACCAGAAAATTCTGGAGTAAGATTGCGACGCAGTAAGGATGCTTGCATTTTACAAGCTCAGTCAAACAAAGAAAATGAAGTTAAAAACATTCTTCTAACGCTTGCTAATCCTACAAGAGTCTTATCGTTCCGCAAGAAGTAAAAATCTATTCTGAGGTCAAAGCTGGGTAATAGCTTCCTTGATATTTTCTTTGTCTTCTGCCGCCGGCGTCTGCTCCAAATACCTGGCAAGGTCCTCTTTCGCGCCTTGGTTGCTGCCGAGCTGAATCCTTGCTATCGCGCGGTTCTTGTAGATAGGCCCAAAACGCGTGGAGTTGACGTCTATCGCCTTGCTGTAGTATGCTTCTGAAAGCGAGTAATCCTTCTTTTTCAGGTAATAGTTGCCAAGCCCACGATAGGCAAGGTAGTATTTCGAGTTCAGCTTGATCGCCCTTTCGTAGCATGGCACTGCCTTAGCGGAATTTGTCTCATTGTACATGCCGGCAAGCAGGCACCATGCCTGAGCATTATCCGAGTCAATTTCTGCAGCATTTTGCAGTTTTTCAATAGCATCATTTACATTGCCTCGCTGCCGCAACCCTTCTGCCTCAAAACAGACCCTGTTCGACTTCACAAACTTTAGGCTATCGTTCTTTAGCACTTCCTTCATATCTGAAGGCACTATGATTATCGCAGTCATGTCGTCCTGTTCCCATTCTTGTTGAAACTTTGCTTCAGGAATCGCGCCCACAGTGTCAGGCTCTGGGACGTAGGTAATCATCCTGCGCTCCTCGCTGTTATAACCTGACACGACCATCGCATGCTGCACAGTCCCATGTACGCCGGGCATTATAACAATGGGAGGTATGCCCTGATCGATCCGCTTTTTCAGATCTTTTATTGAACTCTTGTAAATGTATGAGGCAAAGCCGCGGCTTTCAGCATGCGCAATGCCATCAATCATCGCGGCGCGCCTTTCGTCGGCTGCCTGCTGTGCAATGTCCTCTCCCCAGTATTTTGCCACAACGTTCACCACGAGCGGCAGGCTGGAACTTTCTTCGCTCTTGCTCACGAGCGGCAGGTTGAGGAAATGTTCCGGCTGCGATTCCAAGGCTGTACCGACTGTTTTTCAAGCAAATAAAATCCTTCTTATATCTTAGTTGCAAAGTTCTGCAAAAGCGTTAGTCCGTCATTCCCGCTCTTTTCTGGGTGGAATTGCGTGCCATAAATTCTCCCGCCGGCAAACATTTCGTGCTCGCAGTGATTTGAGTTTGCAAACGATGTGAAATTCGCAGGTAGCCTAGAAACACAGTAGCCGTGGCTCTCATACACAGAAATAGATTTTTTGCCCTCTGTCAGTGGATTTTGACCTGACACAGACACTGATGTTGTGCCATGCACGTGGGCAGGCATCTTGCGAATCGATCCGCCAAACGTGAGCGCTATTATTTCCGCACCGTAACAGATGCCAAGCAGTGGCTTGCCATCGTCGTAACACAGCCTTACTACTTTTGAATTCACCACGTTTATCTCCTTGCTGTTCTTGCGCCTGCCCGACAGCATCACCTTGTCGCACCTTGCAACATCACGGTCTGACACCTCCGAGAATTTCCTGTATACATAAGGGAGGTCAAGCCGGCCAAGACATTCCAGTATATCCGGCGTAAACGGTGACAGGTTGTCTACCACGAGGACTGGCATTAGTCTAGTCCACCTCTATTGAAATATAATGGCTTTCAACAATGCCGTCAACTTCGCGCAGCACGCCAAAGTAGACTGCTGTGCCGTCTTGCCATTCAAATATGCGGCCCCCTTGCGGCGCAAATTCTTGTATGAAACCGTGAATTGCTGCTTCTACCTGGGGCAAGTCAGATTGTGCCCTGTAGGCTGCCTGTGCTTCCATGAACTCTACTGGCGGAGAAATGGTGGTCGGCTTAATTATAGTCAGCCCGGCGTCGGTGAATACTTTTTCTAGGTTCTTTATCATGCTCTGCTTCTCAAGCGCCGTCTGGTTGCTAATTGGCGGCTGGCCGGTCGACACAACTTCTGACAGTTTTTGTAAATAATTCTCAAATGCCTGTGCAGGAGTGTTGCCTAGGCCAACATAGTACGTACCGCTAGCCGAAGCGGCGCCAACCGCGCCTACTAAGCCTGCTTCTTTGCCGCCAATGTCGGCGAAAACAGGAACAAAATAGACCTCATAATCGCCTACTTTGTAGAGGCCGACCTCTCCAAAATGAGCCTTCTTGTATTCTGTGCTCGCGGTTAGTGTATCCTTTGCATTCGAAGGATTAATGAATTTTACCGGCGAATTTGTTGGTATGGAATAAAATGTCATCTTTCCAAGATTTTCTAGATCGTTCTGGACGGTCATGTATCCGACTAGGCTGTTAGACTGTGGCTCTTTCAGCTTTAGGGTCTGTAATCCCACAAACTCGGGGCTTTCAAATCCTGGCGGTTTTGCAAACGAATAGCGAGGTGCGAGCTCTTTAGAGTCATCTGCGACTGCGTAAAAGTCTTTCGTTTCAATGTATGCCTTTGGATCGGTGACATGATACGTATTGAACTTAGAAATCTGCCAGATGAACATCTCTTCTGGGTACCTTATCTGATCAGCCAACCATCCAGGAACTTCCCTAGTAGCTCCAATGTCTTTGTACTGCTCGAGGAACATCATTGAAAAGTAGTCGTCTCCTGTCACAATTATCTGAACGGAGCCTTCGTAGGCATCAATAAGAGAATAACCAACCAACTGAAGCATGAAGCTCGTAGAGGTAGCTGAGCTCCATGGGACATTTGACGTGTTGAGCGCCGCGACAAGTGGCATCAGCCAATAGGTATTAGTGCCGTCGGTCACCGGAATCGCTTCAACTGCCTTGGGCTTAGGGTAGTTTGGCGTGCAATCAAAACAAAACTCGTATACAAAATATGGGTACAATAATTCCATCCTGTGGTGGATGTCCTTGTACCTCATGACGTGTACTGGCGTGCTAGAATAAGAGATCATAAAGTTTGGTTCAAACATCCAGCTTAGCGGTGGAGCCACATTTACGCCACCTGTACCGTTGTAAAAGACTCCCCCAACCTCTTCGCTTCTTGTCCCGACGACCGGGTATGCTGACCAATAAGTGCTAAACACTCCGCCGTCGCCGCTTTCACCATAATACGTCCGTCGCTGGTTAAAGAATTGGCTCTCGTCGACAATGTTGCCAGTATCTGCTTCGAGCATCTTCATGCCTACGTCAGAGTGCGTGTAGATGAAATGCTGGTTAAACCACGCGTCCTTTGAGGCCACGCTTTTTGGAATGTCCGGCACGGTGGTGCCAGTCCAGTACATGGAGCCATCAAACCTGAGAATGTCAAAATCAAAGAAGCTGAGGTCGCTCCTCTGCCCGAGCTGCTGTTCAAGCCTTGTCTTGGCGTTTGCTTCATCCCACAGCCTGATGTTGTTCAATACATCGCTGTTCTGTTCGACTGTCGACTTGATGGCTGAAGATGATATTGAAGGCTGCGCAACATCGTAATTCACAACTCGTATTTTGTCAAGCCCATGCATATAGTGGTTGATCTCTATTTGCTGAGTTATGTAGGGCCCATTCCATTCTATTTTTCTAGTGTCGGCTATGCTATTGTTTACTATCATCATAGAACCTGCAAGACCCAAGACTACTGCCACAGTGAAGAGTCGGGAATACATATGCCTCTTTGTTGGATAGATTATTACCCTTGCTTGCCTCCTGTCAACAAATCCATAGCTGATGAACGCGGCGCCAAGGGTCATTGCGCCGACGATCGCGTACCTTGTGTTATAGTCGATGTTGGTGGAAAAGAACATGTTAAACCCAATCCAGAATATTGCTGCACCCGCAATGATCTCTATTGTAGAGATATATGAGAGGAACTTGGGCTTGCTCTCCTTCGAGTCAACTGCATACTGAGAGACAATGCTGACAGCGCCAGAGACGCCGACGTACAGGAGCATCCGCAGCCCGACTGCCGCCAGTAGCGGCGGTATCAAAAGCGTGAGCGCAGGGAACATTGGAATCACGTTTTTCTGCGCATAGCTCCCGTCCATCGGGATGTCTGCAAATGGGATGGCAAATATGTTGCCGATTGAGTTGAGACCCATGTCTTTTCCCTGCAGAGCGTAATCTGCAGCCATACCGAACATGATGTTCCCAAAGATTGGCGCAAAGAGCGCCATCTTTGTCAGCTGCCAGAGTGCAAAGCTCATCTTGCCCATTTGAAATTCAGAGTATCGTGACATCTTGCCCCGAGACTCATAGTCGCCGCGCTTGAGGAAGTTTATCAGCATCTTGATGCCGTACCACGTTAGCGAGCAGCGCACGTTGAAATTCACACGCACAAGTACAATGGCGGCTAGAATCAGACCGGAAAGGGTCGAATAATATAGCGGCTTTGTAAAGAACTCGCCAAACTCTTCCACGTTCAAGAGGAGGTTTACTGATTGATTGCCTACTATACCAAATATGATAACGCCAATCGCGGCAAATACAGCGATTCGGACTACCCTGCCAATATCTGCGCGGGGCGTCTTGTCCTCATTGTACGTGTCCCACAAACGAACTGTTTATCCAACAAGACCCTTTAATGTGTTTATTAGTTTGCTTCTGCAAGCCGTTTGCAAATAAGATAAACTGCTGCATATGCCGGAAGCTCTGCAGATTCTTTAGAAATGTTGAATGACTTGTTCTTTAATTTCAACTTGACCGACGTCTTGACTCTAACGCTTACCTTGTTGTCGCCCAGCAGACAAGCCTCGACAAGGGGGTCGAACGAATCAAGGTCTCCACACTTCATTTTGACGAGCCCGCTCTTACTGTTGAGCGTGCCGGGCATCCTGAAAACTCTGTGGACATCGGTCGTCACCTGCGGGTCTATCCTGACACCCATGTCGCGTGCCATCCTGTCAACATCGACCTTGAACGGAGTGTAGCCGCCCCTTTGCTCTACTATATGCTTGAGCTTGATTATAGACGAGCTGCTGATTTTTAGTTTGTCGGCAACCCTGGCTCTCCAGCCGTATGCAAGGCCACTCTTGGGAAACTTGATAAGAAACAAGTTTTCAGCATTGCCCTTTCTCACACCTACACTTTCTGCCATGAGGCCGGCGCCTGAGATGTAGCCGACAAGGTCGGAGCGAGCTTGCGGGTCAAGCCTAACATACGCACCGTCGCTTATGTGGACGTGAAAGCCGTTGTTGCCGGAAAAATAGACTTGGATGGCGCCTTGCTTCATGCCAAGGTCGCCCGTCAGAAACTCGATAAGGTGCTTGACCTCTTTTTTTGACCCATCGATACAATTGGCGCATGGTATCGAAACGCTATCTAACTCTTTGCCGCTGCACAACTGGCAAGGATATCCTTTCTTTTCGTCAGGCGCGGACGCCGACGCGCGGCCGCAGTTTGCACAAACAAAGTAGGAATGTGAAGAGACGCATGGCAGGTGGAGGTCCTTACCATCAATATCAAATATCAGGTCGGCTCCAAGCCACTGCTTTTCCTGCATCGGATATGTTGGAAAGCGGTAGTACGCGTTTGAGCAATAAATGTCGGCGGGGGCTTCCTTAATTATTGTTGCAGTCAGTTCCTTCATGTTGTTAAAAGAAAGATGCCTGACCATGCCGACTTGGCCAAACTGCATGTAGCCAAACTCACGCTGCTCTATCATGTCAGGCGTTTCGATCATGTTAGGCTTGAAGTAATATCCCCTGAACGCACTCCTGACTGCACTAATGGTTTTGGCAAGCGCGCTTTGCGTCATTTCCTTTTCCTGCCAAACTGAATTGGGTTGATTATGCCATCGCATTCCGCAGTAGCAAAGCAAAGGTTCTCATTGCGGAGCTTGTCGCACGAGGGAACAGAGTACTTTGTCCGGCTGCCCTTCATGCCAGCAAGGTGTTCTACCTGATAGCGCGTTATTTTTTCGTTAAAGTCAGGGGCATTTTCATACATCATTACTATCTCGTCTACTGGCTTGCGAATTGCAAGCATGTAAGTGGCAAGCATAACTCGCGCAGAATGTGGAAGGTTTTCTCCCCTGCCCATGACTTCAAGGGCATGCTTGACACACGGAGGGTATTCGGTGACGGCAGGGACGCGGTATTCATAGCGCGGCGCAAGTTTCGATCGCAGGCCGTCTGCCTTTACCTTGATTGCCTGAGGCAGGGTCGGAAGCGTCATCATCCTGATCTTTTCATAAATAAGCACCGATAGCTCGTTCCTGACAAGTCTGACGGTTTCGTCGACGTCAAGGTAAACATAGCCATTGTGAACGAGCCTGTTTATGAGCTTCCATTCCTGTTCGTGGAAGTGAGAAGACCTTGCGAGATAGTCCGGAACCTTAACCTTAAGCAGCCGGCCATCCTCTGAAATCTCAATTTTCAACTTGAACAAGTCGTCGAAAATCTTGGCAAAAAGTGATCGCTTTTGCATTTCGTTCTGGCGTTTAAGGTCTTCCGTAAGGAACTTTTCGGCGCGCCGGGCCTCGGCCAAGGTGAACTTCCTTAGCACCGACTCCATGCCAATTGATTTAACCATGATTAGCGAAACCAAGAATGTGAGGATTTCAATTTCGTACCTGTCAAGCTTGTCGTAGATGTTGCCGCTGACTTCGATCTCCACGCGTTCGGCAGCCCTGTCAATAACGTCTTTCATGTCAGGTCTTTCAAGCTCTTCCCAGCCGAAGCCCGACTCGCGCAGGTATTCTCCCGCTTCGTTCAAGAAGGGATACTTTGCTAGGTCGCCGGTCCCCATCCTTATGGACGACAAGTTCGAGCTATCCATAGCTGAACTGCCATAAAAATGCCATTGCAATAAGTTAAAGTACGCATTTGCACGCGAAGCAAGCATGGGTATCAAGGTTGGGTTCCACGTCTCTATCGCCGGCGGCATTTCAAATTCGGTGGATAATGCAAAAAAGATAGGATGCACCGCGTTCCAGATATTTAGCAGAAACCCAAACGGCTGGGTAGGCAAGCATCTTGCGCCAGACGACGTACACCTGTTCAAAAGTAAGTTAGTGGCAAGTGGCATAGAAAAAAATTCCGTAATAGTACACATGCCCTACTTGTCAAATCCGTCCGGGCCAGACGGCGAATTGTACAAAAAATCTGTAGAAATGTTGACAGAGGAGATGCAGAGATGCAGCACCCTTGGAATACCGTACCTTGTCATACATCTTGGAAGCCACATGGGCAAGGGGCAGGCAAGTGGCATAGACCAACTGGTGAAGGCGATCGAGAATGCTAAGACCAAATTAGAAGGCTCACCCGTCGTGCTGCTTGAGAACAGCGCGGGACAAAAGAACGGCATAGGGGGCAATTTTGAAGAGCTCCGCATGATCCTCGACAGGCTCGACAGGCCGAAGGAACTTGGTGTGTGTGTCGACACTTGCCATCTGTTTGCCTCCGGCTACGACCTCAGAACAAAGGCGGATGTAGACAAGACGCTTGAAACTTTTGACAATACCGTCGGTCTCAAAGAGCTGAAGTTCGTACATCTGAATGATTCAAAGCGGCCATTGGGATCAAAGGGGGACAGGCACGAGCACATCGGCCTTGGATACATAGGGAAAGAGGGTTTGGCAGCATTTCTCAACCACCGAGCCATCCGGGGCTTGCCTGTCATAATGGAGACCCCAATCGACGAGAAGAGGGGAAAAGAACAAAACCTCAAAGTGGTACTGGACATCATGCAATAGACTTATTTGAGCCTGTGTGACTCCAGTTTCGTCGAGCCTTCATAATATGTTACGACAAGCATGTCGCCAACATTGTAAAGGCACTGCCGAATTTCCTTTGGTTGACTGTCCGGCGGCTCTACCACGCACACGTCTCCTTGCTTTAGCGAAACCAACACATCTTGAGTTACAGTCTTCCTCGTAAAGAGCTGTGCGAGCGGAAAGCCCTGTATCATCTGTATAACCATGAACGCCCCAAAAAAGGCAAGGCCGAAGAGTATCGCCAGTTTTTTTGTAGACATCTTCTCAAATTCCGACGAGTCTGACTGGTAGCCCACGTCGTTACGGCGTAAGCACTTCTAAAAAACTTATGGTATTACCGAGACTCTTCTACGGCTTCCTCGATCGCTTCTTCTTGCTCGAGCCACTCGTCGAAATAAGCCAGCAGGAGATGGGAGGCAAGTTCCTCTTTGGTGTGATCTGTCTTGAGGTGGATCGGCATGTACTCCGGAGTGAAAAATAGGTTACAGATGTAACAGAACGGGTTCCGCTCATGCTCTGTCAGCAAGACAGCTCACCTAGTTATCCGGTTGTCAATATAAGAATATCGATATGTCCGTGTTTGGACATTCACCGGCTGCCCGTCCGTTGCCCCGGCCGTTGTCGGATCAGCAACATGTACCTGCTTAAATGATCACCGAGCCGGCAGTGATTTTCTACGATGGAGAATATGTCAATAATAGTGGCCTTGAGGTGGCCGGGAGTTTAGATCAAACAGAATCTTAAGTACCGCCTCGCAGATTAGCTCAGACAAGCGAGATGTGACCTGCATAGGCTGAACATGAGAGTCGGGGTTCCCAGAAATCATCACACAATTTCATGGGAGTAAATAAGTTATAAGGAGGGCATCAAGAATGTCTTGATACATATGGTCTTTGGCAGGGACATCAGGCTTTCTAGGATATTGAAGGACGGCAAGATGCTGTGCATACCCATGGATCACGGCATCAGCAACGGTCCTATCAAGGGGCTAGAAGACATTAACGGCATGATCTACCAATGCGCTTCTGCCGGGCTGACATGCGTGCTTGTCAACAAGGGAATAATCAAGACCATGCCAAGATCGCCAGACATCGGTCTGATCGCGCACTTCTCAGGAAGCACATCGCTAGGTCCTGCTCCGAATAGGAAGATGCTGATGGGGAGCGTCGAAGGAGCGATCAGGCTCGGAGCCGACGCGGTGTCGCTGCACATCAACATCGGTGCAAAAGAAGAGCCGGAAATGCTGCAGAAACTAGGTATGGTGTCTGACAAATGCGACGAGTGGAGCGTTCCGCTTGTTGCAATGATGTACCCACGCGGAGAGAACATCAAGAATCCCCACGACCCAGAAATCGTTGCTCACGCGGCAAGAGTGGGAGCGGAGGCCGGCGCTGACATCGTAAAAGCAGTGTATACTGGCGATGTCGATTCGTTCAAAAGGGTGGTGAAGAGCTGTCCCGTCCCAATAGTGATCGCCGGAGGGCCCAAAGCCAATACCGACAAGGAAATTCTTGAAATGTGCGCCGGCGCAATGGCGGCAGGCGCAAAAGGCGTGACTTTTGGCCGCAACATCTTCCAGCACAAGAACCCGCCGGCGATGGTGCGCGCATTGCGCAAGGTGATAATTGACAATAAACCCGTTAGAGAGGCTCTGAAGGAACTTGACTGACGCCAAACCAAAAGAGCTGATAGTCAGGCCGACGGCAACGAAATCGGCGCTGCCCGGCTTTATGTTAAAGCTGAAAGAGAAAAATATCACAGTCCTCAACGCCGACCCCAAGCTTGCAGGCAATAACTTTCGTACGATCTACGAGTCAGAAGACGCCGATATGGTCATTTGCAAGACGATTGGTCAGTTAAAATCGCTTAGTTCGTCTGGCAAGAGCCTCGGTTACTTCAAGAAGGTGTTGAACAGCGCCGACATCGACGAGATCGAAAAGGTATCGCAGGCAGGTGCAGATTTTGTCATCGTCGACGCGTCCAATTGGAAGATAATCCCGCTCGAGAATATTATCGCCAAGCTGCACAGATCAAAGACTAAAGTGTTCACAACCGCAAGAAATTCAGGGGAAGTCGCGACAATGTTTGCTGTTCTGGAACTTGGGGTAGACGCCGTGATACTGTCGGCAGATACCGAACAGGAAGTTGACAGGGTCATGCAACAACTGGCGACGGCAAGGTTCCCCATCAAGCCTGCTAAGATAGTAGAGATCAAAGACGTCGGCACGGGCGAACGTGTCTGCGTAGACACGGCATCAATGATGGAGATGGGAGAAGGCATGCTGGTTGGGAGTAGATCGAACTTTATGCTTTTAGTGCATAACGAGTCGGTCGGTTCATCGTTTACGTCGCCCCGACCGTTTCGGGTGAACGCCGGCGCGGTGTATTGTTATACGATAGCGCCGGACGGCAAGACCCGCTATCTTTCCGAGATTGAATCTGGAAGTGAGGTTTGGGTCGTGAACAAGGAGGGTGCGGCGAGGAGGGCAGTTGTAGGCAGGTCCAAAATAGAGACGCGCCCCTTGAGGATGATACGCGCCGAGATCGACGGCGAGACAGGCACTGTTATCCTGCAGAACGCTGAGACTATAAGACTGATAAACAAGGACGGTAACCTCTTGTCAGTGACGGAGGTCAAGGTTGGAGACAAGGTGCTGGGATACGCCAAGCCCGCTTCAGGCCGGCACTTTGGTATGGAAGTGGACGAATATATCGTAGAAAAATAGTTAGTCTTCTCTGGCAAACGCCACGAATATCCGGTTTAGGCATGTCGGGCAGCATGGCCGACCGTTAAACTCTGCCATGCTTCCAGTAGAGACCTTGAAACCCTTGCATATGAAGCAGGTCTTCTCAGACATTGCAGTAGACAAGAGGTGTACGTCAACCAGCATGCGCATTTAATCACTACTATGTAAGAGAAGTGACATGCTTGTCCTGTTGCCAAATGCTGATTTTGCAAGCACCACGATTTAGCTCGGAAAAGCGAGCTGGTGATGTAGTGTCTTTTTAGTCTGTTGTTTACTACTTTAAAGTAAGCCGGATATGGGCGAACAAGACAAGCAAGCCGACATCCAGTAATGTTTGCACAGGAACAAATTGTGAACCAGATACTCGCTGGAAACTGCAAGGACGTGCTTCAAAGGCTACCTGCGAACTCTGTTCAGCTGACGATAACTTCGCCACCATATCGGAACGCTATAGACTATGATATGCATGCGTCTGGCAGCGGGGGGTACTATAGAGGCAAGCTGAATCTTGACACCAAAGACTACCTGACCGATATGGTCGACATTTTCGGCGACAAGGTCTATCGCGTGACAAAGGAGGGCGGCTACTGTTGCGTCGTAATAGCCAATGAAGTCGTCAACGGCACGATACTTCCACTGCCGCACATGCTGCTGTCAAGGCTGGTGGTGCCGTTTGGCAAGTGGCAGCTTCATGAAGAGATAATCTGGCACAAGGTGACAGGCGGCACGAACCGCTATGGGTCGTTTGTGATCAATCCTTACCCGAAGTATTACCGAGCAAACATCATGCATGAATTCATCCTAATACTGCGCAAAGGCGACGTCAACAGCGGCCGGACACAAAGAAAAAATGCGCTTCCTGCGACGCACGAAGAATGGACAAAAGAAATTGCCAACTCGGTATGGCACATCGCGCCTGTTCCTCCAGGCTACATCAAGCACCCTTGCCCGTATCCAGAAGAAATCCCGTACCGTCTGATGAAATTATATTCATATGAAAATGACGTTATGCTTGACCCCTTCAACGGCAGCGGCCAAACCACAAAAGTAGCGCACCACTTTGGGCGCCGCTATATCGGGATCGAGTTGGTAAAGGATTATGTAAATCTAGCCAAGTCGAGAATAGAGAAGGAGCCCCTCCATATACGAAATGAGGCACTCATCGCCAACTGGAAAAAAATACCCTCCCATCATAAGAAACAATAGCTGTTTTTATTGTAAGCT
>WNEW01000535.1_pt1 | contig 18198 bp, 13 predicted proteins | sample 5399891 | NCBI WGS metagenome assembly WNEW01 (sample SAMN13153336, study PRJNA577476) | soil metagenome | isolation source: 40 cm grassland meadow soil pre-rain plot 5 | place: USA:California | collected 2015-09-08 | reverse complement strand
GACCGAAGCAACGACCGGCACCGGGCCGACATCGACGACGAGATTCGCGTCGGCAGCGGCTGCCATCGACGTGACGAGCATGACCACGTCGTCGTGGTCGCCATCGTCCCACAGACCCGCGACCCACGTGGGGTCGGGGGGGCTCGCATAGGCGACGGGGCTGAGCGCCAGGAGCGCGACCACGAGGAGTCCGTTCGCCCAACGGCGCCAGTTCATGGGCGCCCTAAGTAACAAAGTCTTGGAGACTTCGCAACTCGTCACTCCGCGCCGCCCTTAACACTTCTTAACCGTCCTTTACGTGCGGGGGCCGCGCCTCGGGTGTTCAATGGGGCCGTGGCATCGCTGAGCGCCCCCAGCCCGGTCACGCGCGTCCTCCTCGTGGACGACGACGCCGAGCTGGCCGAGCTGGTGGGCGAGTACCTCGCGCGCGAGGGGTTCTCGCTCGACGCCGAGGCCGACGGCACGCGTGCCATCGATCGCGTATCGTCGGGTGAACACCAGCTCGTCGTGCTCGACGTGATGCTGCCCGGCGTGAACGGCTTCGACGTGCTCCGGTCCATTCGCGCCTCCTCGCACATTCCCGTCCTGATGCTCACCGCGCGCGGTGACGAGGTGGACCGCATCGTCGGCCTCGAGCTCGGCGCGGACGATTACCTCTCCAAGCCGTTCAACCCGCGCGAGCTCGTCGCGCGCATCCGCGCCGTCCTGCGCCGCACGCAGTCGGAGGCACGGGCCGCCGGCGAGCGGGCCACCGAGCGGCTCGCGGTGGACGACGTCGCCGTCGACATCGGCCGGCGCCTCGTGCGCCGCGGCGGCGTGCCCGTCGAGCTGACGGCGGTGGAGTTCTCGCTCCTCGAGCTGTTGATGCGCGCGGCCGGCACCGTCGTACGGCGCGACGACCTGGCGCGCGGCGCGCTCGGCCGCAGCCTGCTGCCGTTCGACCGCAGCATCGACGTCCACGTCAGCCGCGTGCGCAAGAAGCTGGGGCCGCGTCCCGACGGCGGCGAGCGGATCACGACGCTTCGGGCCGTGGGCTATCTCTACACGCGCGCGAGCGAGCCGGACGGAGGCTGAGCGTGCGCAGCGTCTTCGTCAAGATCCTCCTCTGGTTCTGGACGTCGCTCGTGCTCGTCGCGCTCGCCCTCGAGCTCGCAATCACGGCGACGTCGACGCCGGTCGAGGTCCGCGTGGCCCGTTTCAGCGACAGCGTGCTGAGCAGCCATACGCGCGAGGCGGTGGCGATCCTCGATCGCGACGGCGCGGGCGGCACGGCCGGCTTCCTCGCCGACCTCGAGCGCCGCACGCGCATCCACGCGCTCCTGCTCGACCGCGACGGGCGTGAGGTGACGGGGCGGGCGGTGCCGCCGAAAGCCCTCGCGGTGGCGGCGCGGGCGCTCGACAGCGGCCAGACGGAGATCGATGCGGACGGGCAGACGGCCGTCAAGGCGCGCGCGGTGACGATGAGCGACGGACGGCGCTACGTCCTGGTGGCTGCCTTGCCGGTCGGTCTCATGCGGCTGCTGCACGACGGCCCCGCCGCCCAGCTTCTGCGGCTGCTCGCCGTCGCGGCCACCGCGGCCGCCGCCTGCTACGGCCTCGCTCGCTACGTGACGCGCCCGCTCGCCGTCTTGCGCGGCGCCACGCGCGCGCTGGCCCGCGGCAATCTCGCCGTGCGCGTCGGGCCCACGATGGGCCGCGCCCCGGAAGAGTTCACCGAGCTCGGCCATGACTTCGACCGGATGGCCGGGCGCCTCGACGCGCTCGTCACCGCCGAGCGGCGGCTGCTGCGCGACATCTCGCACGAGCTGCGCTCGCCGCTGGCGCGGCTGAACGTCGCGCTCGGTCTCGCGCGTCAGCGCGCGGGCGACGACCAGACCGCGCTCGATCGCATCGAGCGCGAGGCCGAGCGTCTGAACTCGCTGATCGGTGAGCTGCTCATGCTGGCACGGATGGAGAGCGGCGCCGCGCGGGCGGTGCAGGAGCCGATCGATCTGGTGACCATCGTGCACGAGGTCGTGGAGGATGCCGCCTTCGAGGCGAAGAGCCGCGGCCGCGCCGTGCAGCTCACCGAGACGTGTGACGCCGTCGTCCGCGGCGACCCCGAGCTCCTGCGCAGCGCCGTGGAGAACGTCGTGCGCAACGCCGTCCGCCACACCTGGGAAGGCACCGCGGTGGAGGTGAGTCTGCGCCGGGAAGGCCCGGCCTGCCTGCGCGTGCGGGTGCGCGATCACGGCAGCGGCGTCCCGGAGGCGGCGCTGCCGTACATCTTCGAGCCGTTCTACCGCGTCGGCGATGCCCGCGAGCGCGGCACGGGCGGCGTCGGCCTCGGTCTGACCATCGTTCAGCGCACGATCCGGCTTCACGAGGGCACGGTGTACGCCGCCAACGCCCCCGACGGCGGCCTCGTGGTCGAGCTGACCCTGCCCGCTCTCTGACCCCCCGGTCACTTCACACTTCTTGTCGAACTCTTAACTTCGCGGGCGGTCGTCTGTCGGTACACCGGAAGTGAGGAGGATCGCCCATGCACATGAGCCATCGATGCCTTCGCTTCATCACGGTCGCGTCGGTCACGACGACGCTCGTCACGCCCGCCCTCGCGTCCGCCCAGAGCGCGGCCACCGGGCCCGCGGCGGCCGGCGGCGACTTCTGCATCTACTTCCAGGGCCGCACCGACACGCCCGAAACCGGCCCGCTGCCGTGCGACACCTCGCGGCCGTACATGATCGGCCACTCCGGGTTCGGCAGCTCACGGATCCCGGCCGATTCCGAGTTCAGCTACGGTCCCAAGTCCCACCTCGATGAGGGCGCCTCCGGGGCGGCGTCGGGCGGCTCGTCGGAGGCCGCCGACGGAAGCTCGGCCTCGCCGGGCGACGCGAGCTCGGATCGATCCATCGATATCGAGGCGCCATGACCGATGAGCACGCGACCGTTCATCAGCGTGGCGCTCGGCGCCGTCGTCGTCGCCCTCGTCACCGGGGTGGCGGCCGGGGGCGCGCCCGAGCCCTACTACCGGGGACACGCGATCGGCACGATCCGCGCGATCGATCGCGCCGAGCACGTGGTCACGCTGGGCGACGGCCTGCGCCTTCGCGCCACCGACGCGCAGGTGCTCGACGAGCTGCGTGAAGGCGATCTGGTGAAGGTGGACTTCGCCCACGAGGACGGAGGCTGGGTCATCCGCACCATCGAGGCGGCCGACGCCGGCACCGAGTCGGCGGACACGGATCGTGAGTGATCTCGCGCGGCGGCGGTGGTGGGTCGCGCTCGTCGTCGTCGCGCTGCTCGGCCTCGGCGGCTACGGCGTCGCCGTCAAGGCGCGCGGCGCGCCGCCGAAGCCGTCGACCGGCGCGGCCGCGCGGGCCGTGACGGTGGCGGCGGCGGCCGCCGTCGCGCGCGACGTCGGCATCTATCTCACGGGGCTCGGCTCGGTCACGCCGCTCGCCAGCGTCACGATCCACAGCCGCGTCGACGGCCAGCTGATGACGGTGCGCTTTCAGGAGGGGCAGCTGGTGAAGACCGGCGACCTGCTCGCGGAGATCGATCCCCGTCCGTTCGAGGCGCAGCTCGTCCAGTTCGAAGGGCAGCTCGCGCGCGACCAGGCGCTGCTCGACAACGCGCGGGTCGACCTCGACCGCTATCGAACGCTGGTGGTGGACGACGCCGTCCCCAAGCAGCAGCTCGATACGCAGGTCTCGCTCGTGCGCCAGTACGAAGGCGCCGTCAAGAACGACCAGGGACTCATCGAAAGCGTCAAGGTCCAGCTCGCCTACTGCCACATCACGTCGCCGATCGCGGGGCGCGTCGGTCTGCGCGCGGTGGACGCCGGCAACATCGTCCGCGCCGCCGACGCCAACGGCATCGTGATGATCACGCAGCTGCAGCCCATCACCGTCGTGTTCACGATTCCCGAGGACAGCATTCCCGCGGTGCTCGATCGGCTCGCCGCCGGCGCGCGCCTGACCGCCGACGCCTACGATCGCGAGCAGCGCCGAAAGCTGGCGACCGGCTCGCTGCTCACGATCGACAACACGGTCGACCCCACCACCGGCACGGTGAAGCTCAAGGCCGTCTTTCCCAACGCCGACAACCGGCTCTTCGCCAGCCAGTTCGTCAACGTGCGCCTGCGCCTCGACGTCAAGCGCGGCGCCACCGTCATCCCGGCCGCCGCCGTGCAGCGCACGACGCGCGGCGCGTTCGTGTACGTGGTCGAGCCCGACCAGACGGTCGCCGCGCGTCCGATCACGGTGGGCGTGACGGACGGCGACGACGTGGCCGTCGACGGCGGGCTCCGCCCCGGCGAGCGCGTGGTGGTCGACGGCGCCGACCGGCTGCGCGACGGCGCGACGGTGACGGAGCGCACGGACGCCCCGATCGGAACGGACCGCGCGTCGTGAACCTGTCGCGGCCGTTCATCCTGCGGCCGGTGGCCACCACGCTGCTGATGGCGGCCATCCTGCTCGCCGGCGGGCTCGCGTACCGGCTGCTGCCCGTCTCCGCGCTGCCCGAGGTCGACTATCCGACGATCCAGGTCGTCACGTTCTATCCGGGCGCGAGCCCCGACGTGATGGCCTCGTCGGTCACGGCGCCGCTCGAGCGACAGCTCGGCCAGATGCCCGGGCTCAATCAGATGACGTCGACGAGCTCCGACGGGAGCTCGGTCATCACGCTGCAGTTCGCGCTCACGCTCGGGCTGGACGTGGCGGAGCAGGAGGTGCAGGCGGCGATCAACGCGGCCTCCACGCTGCTGCCGCCGGACCTGCCGGCGCCGCCCGTATACAGCAAGGTCAATCCCGCCGACGCGCCGATCCTGACGCTCGGGCTCACGTCGACGAGCCTGCCGCTGCCGCGCGTGGAGGACCTCGCCGACACGCGCCTCGCGCAGAAGATCTCGCAGCTGCCCGGCGTCGGCCTGGTCACCATCAGCGGCGGCCAGCGGCCGGCCGTGCGCGTGCAGGCCAACCCGGCGGCGCTGGCGGCCTACGGGCTCACCCTCGAAGACCTGCGCGCGGCGGTGGCGAGCGCCAACGTCAACCAGGCCAAGGGCAACTTCGACGGCCCGCGTCAGGCCTCGGTGATCGGCGCCAACGATCAGCTGCTCACGAGCCGCGACTACCGGCCCCTGATCGTCGCCTACCGCAACGGCGCGCCGGTGGTCCTCGGGGACGTCGCGACCGTGATCGACGACGCCGAGAACGTGCGCCAGGCGGCGTGGATGAACGCCGGGCCCGCGGTGATCCTCAACGTGCAGCGGCAGCCCGGCGCCAACGTCATCGCCGTCGCCGATCGGGTCAAGGCGCTGCTGCCGCAGCTGCAGGCCTCGCTGCCCTCCGCGATCCAGGTCTCGGTGCTCACCGATCGCACGCTGACCATCCGCGGCTCCGTGCAGGACGTCCAGGTCGAGCTGATGCTGGCCGTCGCCCTCGTCGTCATGGTGGTCTTCCTGTTCCTGCGCACGCTGGCGGGGACGCTCATCCCGAGCGTGGCGGTGCCGCTCTCGCTCGTGGGCACGTTCGGCGCCATGCTCCTGCTCGGCTTCAGCCTCAACAACCTCTCGCTGATGGCGCTCACGATCGCCACGGGCTTCGTGGTGGACGACGCCATCGTGATGATCGAGAACATCGCCCGCTACGTCGAGGCCGGCGAGGCGCCGCTGGCGGCCGCGCTCAAGGGCGCGCAGCAGATCGGCTTCACGATCCTGTCGCTGACGATCTCGCTGGTGGCGGTGCTGATCCCGCTCCTGTTCATGGCCGACGTCGTCGGCCGTCTGTTCCGCGAGTTCGCGGTCACGCTCGGCATCACGATCATCATCTCCGCGGTCGTGTCGCTCACGCTCACGCCGATGATGTGCGCGACGCTGCTGCGCCACACGCCGCCCGAGCGCCAGGGGCGCGTCTATCGATGGTCCGAGCGGGCGTTCGCGACGATCATCGAGCGGTACGGCGCCAGCCTCACCTGGGTGCTCCGCCACCAGCCCGCGACGCTCGCGGTGGCGGCCGCCACGCTCGTCTTCACGGTCGTGCTCTACGTGGTGGTGCCGAAGGGCTTCTTCCCGATCCAGGACACCGGCGTCATCCAGGGCATCTCCGCGGCGCCGCAGTCGATCTCGTTCCCGGCCATGGCCGAGCGCCAGCAGGCGCTGGCCCGCGTCATCCTGCGCGATCCGGCCGTGGCGAGCCTCTCGTCCTTCATCGGCGTCGACGGCACCAACGTGACGCTCAACAGCGGCCGCATGCTCGTCAATCTGCGCCCGCTCGCCGAGCGGCGGGTGAGCGCCGTCGACGTCATCCGAAGATTGCAGCCGGCGCTGGCCGGCGTCGCCGGCGTCACGCTGTTCATGCAGCCCGTGCAGGATCTCAGCGTCGAGGACCGTGTGAGCCGCACGCAGTACCAGTACAGCCTCGAGGACGCCGACGGGCGCGAGCTCAACGCGTGGGCGCCGAGGGTGGTCGAAGCGCTGCGGGCCGCGCCGGCGCTGCGCGACGTCAGCAGCGACCAGCAAGACCAGGGGCTCGGCACGCGCCTGGTCGTCGACCGCGCGACGGCGTCGCGCCTGGGCGTCAGTCCCCAGGTGATCGACAACACGCTCTACGACGCCTTCGGCCAGCGCCAGGTCTCGACGATGTTCACACAGCTCAACCAGTACCGCGTCGTGCTCGAGGTGCAGGCGGCCTTCCGGCAGACCGCGACGGCGCTGCGCGACATCTACGTGCGCGGCAGCAGCGGCGGGCAGTCGGTGGCGGTGCCGCTCAGCACGATGACGCAGGTCGAGGCGGTCGCGTCGCCGCTGGCCATCACGCGGCAAGGCCAGTTTCCGGCGGTGACGCTCTCGTTCAACCTCGCGCCGGGCGCCTCCCTCGGCGACGCCGTCCGCGTGATCGAGGCGACGACGCGCCGGATGGGGCTGCCGCCCGGCGTCCAGGGCAGCTTCCAGGGGACGGCGCAGGCCTTTCGGACCTCGCTCTCGAGCGAGCCGCTGCTGATCCTGGCCGCGCTCGTCGCCGTCTACATCGTGCTGGGCGTGCTGTACGAGAGCTACATCCACCCGCTCACGATCCTGTCCACGCTGCCCTCGGCGGGCGTGGGCGCGATCCTGGCCCTGCTGCTGTTCCACACCGAGCTCAGCGTGATCGCGCTCATCGGGATCATCTTGCTGATCGGCATCGTGAAGAAGAACGCGATCATGATGATCGACTTCGCGCTGGACGCCGAGCGCCGCGAAGGGAAAAGCGCCGTCGAGGCGATCTACCAGGCGTGTCTGCTGCGCTTCCGGCCGATCATGATGACGACGCTGGCGGCGCTGCTCGGCGCGTTGCCGCTGGCGATCAGCCGGGGCGTCGGCGCCGAGCTGCGGCGTCCGCTCGGCATCGCCATCGTGGGCGGTCTGATCGTGAGCCAGATCCTCACGCTCTACACGACCCCCGTGATCTATCTCGCCTTCGACCGTCTCGCGCACCGCCTGCGGAGGGCCCCGTGAGCATGGCGGAGCCCTTCATCCGGCGGCCGATCGCGACGACGCTGCTCACCATCGCGCTGGCGCTGAGCGGCGCGCTGGCGTTCGGCGTGCTGCCGGTGGCGCCGCTGCCGCAGGTCGACTTCCCGACGATCCAGGTGGCGGCGGCGCTGCCGGGCGCGAGCCCCGAGACGATGGCGACGTCGGTGGCGGCGCCGCTCGAGCGAAGGTTCGGCCACATCGCCGCCGTGACCGAGATGACGTCCACGAGCTATCTCGGCTCGACGTCGATCGTGCTGCAGTTCGATCTCGGCCGCGACATCAACGGCGCGGCCCGCGACGTCCAGGCCGCGATCAACGCCGCCCGCGGCGACCTGCCGACGACGCTGCCCAACAATCCGACCTATCGCAAGGTCAACCCGGCCGACGCGCCGATCCTCATTCTCTCGCTGACCTCGTCCACGCTCGGCCGCGGCCGCATGTACGACGCCGCGTCGAGCATCCTGCAGCAGAAGCTCTCGCAGGTGCCGGGCGTCGGCCAGGTCATCGTGGGCGGCGGCGCGCTGCCCGCCGTTCGCGTGGAGCTGAACCCGCTGGCCCTCAACAAGTACGGCATCGGTCTGGAGGACGTCCGCGCCGTGCTGAGCGCGACGAACGTCAACCGGCCCAAGGGCCAGCTCGCCGACGCGACGCGCGCGTCCGACCTGCTCGCCAACGACCAGCTGTTCGGGGCCGAGCAGTACGCGCCGCTCATCGTCGCCTATCAGGCCGGCCGGCCGGTGCAGCTGACGGACGTGGCCGAGGTGGTCGACTCCGTCGAAGACCTGAGAAACACCGGCCTGTCGAACAGGAACCCGGCCATCGTCCTGGTGGTCTTCCGGCAGCCCGGCGCCAACATCATCGACACCGTCGATCGCGTGCGCGCGCTGCTGCCGCAGCTACGCGCCTCCGTCCCGGCCGCCATCGACCTCGACGTCGTCCTCGACCGCAGCTCGACCATCCGCGCCTCGCTCCACGACGTCGAGCGGACGCTCGTCATCTCCGTCGTGCTGGTGACGCTGGTCGTCTTCGTCTTCCTCCGCAGCGTGCGCGCCACCCTCATTCCGGCGGTGGCGGTGCCGGTGTCGCTCGTCGGCACGTTCGGGGTCATGTACCTGCTCGGCTTCAGCCTCAACAACCTGTCGTTGATGGCGCTCACGATCGCCACCGGGTTCGTCATCGACGACGCGATCGTGGTGCTGGAGAACATCGCGCGCTACCGCGAGGCGGGGCACGGGCCGCTGGAGGCGGCGCTGCGCGGCGCGCGCGAGATCGGGTTCACCGTGCTGTCCATCAGCGTGTCGCTCGTCGCCGTGTTCATTCCGATCTTGCTGATGGGCGGCGTGGTCGGCCGGCTGTTCCGCGAGTTCGCGGTGACGCTGTCGGCGGCCATCGCGATCTCGCTGCTCGTCTCGCTCACCACCACGCCGATGATGTGCGCGACGCTGTTGCGGTCGCGGGCGGAGCGGCGCCCCGGCCGTCTCTCCCGGCTGAGCGAGCGCGGCTTCGAGTGGCTGCTGCGCCGCTACGACGCGAGCCTGACGCTGGCCCTGCGCCACCCCCGCGGCGTGCCCGCGGTCGCGCTGCTCACGATCGCGGTCAACGCCTACCTGTTCGTGGTGGTGCCCAAGGGGTTCTTTCCGCAGCAGGACACGGGCCGTCTCACGGGGGCCATCCAGGCCGCGCAGGACATCTCGTTCCAGTCCATGCAGGCCAAGCTCACGCAGGTGGTCGCGATCATCGCCGACGATCCCGCGGTCGACAACGTCATCGGCTTCACCGGCGGGGGCGGCGGCGGCGGCGCCACCGTGAACACGGCGCGGATGTTCGTCGCGCTGAAGCCGCGCGAGGAGCGCGGACTCGCCGCCGACCAGGTGATCGCGCGACTGCGCGGCAAGCTCGCCGCCGTCCCCGGCGCCCCGACGTTTCTGCAGGCCGTCCAGGATCTCCGGGTCGGCGGCCGCGCCAGCAACGCGCAGTACCAGTACACGCTGCAAGGCGAGGACGTCGCGGAGCTGAACGCGTGGGCGCCGCGGGTGGCCGAGCGGCTGCGCACGCTGCCGCAGCTCGTGGACTTCAGCAGCGACCAGCAGAACCAGGGACGCCAGTCCTCGGTGGTGATCGATCGCAGGACGGCGTCGCGGCTCGGCCTCACGCCGGCGCTGATCGACGACACGCTCTACGACGCCTTCGGCCAGCGCCAGGTGTCGACGACCTATACGCCGCTGAACCAGTACCACGTGGTGATGGAGGTGGCGCCGCGATTCTGGCAGCGGCCGCAGACGCTGCACGACGTCTACGTGCGCGCGGCGGGCGGGGCCGGCGTGCCGTTGAGCGCGTTCACGCGATACGAGCCGACCTCCACCGCGCTCGCGGTGAGCCACCAGGCGCAGTTCCCGTCGGTGACGCTCTCGTTCAACCTGGTACCGGGCGCCGCGCTGGGCGACGCCGTCGGCGCCATCGAGACGACCACGCGGCAGCTCGGGCTGCCGGGCGGCATCCGCGGCAGCTTCCAGGGCACGGCCCAGGCGTTTCAGGCCTCGCTCGCCAGCCAGCCCGTGCTGATCGTGGCCGCGCTGCTCGCCGTCTACATCGTCCTCGGCATCCTCTACGAGAGCTTCGTGCATCCGCTCACGATCCTGTCCACGCTGCCCTCGGCGGGCGTGGGCGCGATCCTCGCGCTGCTGCTCTTCCGGACCGAGCTCACCGTGATCGCGCTCATCGGCATCGTGTTGCTGATCGGCATCGTCAAGAAGAACGCGATCATGATGATCGACTTCGCGCTGGAGGCGGAGCGGTCCCATGGCAAGCGTCCGGCCGAGGCGATCCACCAGGCGTGCGTGCTGCGCTTCCGCCCGATCATGATGACCACGCTGGCGGCCATGCTCGGCGCGCTGCCGCTCGCGCTGGGCACCGGGGTCGGCTCCGAGCTGCGACGACCGCTCGGCATCGCGATCGTGGGCGGGCTCGCCGTGAGCCAGCTCCTCACGCTGTACACGACGCCGGTCGTCTACCTCTACCTCGATCGCCTGCAGCGCCGGGTCGAGCGCGTTCGCCTCGCGGGCGGGCGTCTGCAGCCGCGTCTGCCCGCGGCGGAACGCGTGCGCTCGTGATCCGCCGCCGGGGCGCCGTGCGTGTGATCCTCGCGACGCTCGTCCTCGTGCTGCTGGGCGGCTGCGCGGTGGGCCCGAATTACGTGCGGCCGATGGTGGTGACGCCGGACGCGTACAAGGAGCTCGACGGCTGGAAGTCGGCGACGCCCGCGGACCTCGCGCAGCGCGGTCCGTGGTGGACGGCGTTCGGCGACGACACGCTGGACGACCTCGAGCGGCGCGTGAGCGTCTCGAACCAGACGCTCGCGGTGGCGGAGGCGACGTACCGTCAGGCCGGGGCCCTCGTGCGCGAGGCGCGCGCGGGCTATTTCCCGACGGTCACGGTGGGCGTCGGCTACACGCGCTCGCGGCCGTCGTCGACGATCACCTCGTCCGGCAGTCTCGCGGGCAGCATCGCCACCGGCCGCGCCGGCTCACCGACCGACTTCTTCCAGCTGCCGATCGACATCGCCTGGGCGCCCGACTTCTGGGGCAGGGTGCGCCGCACCGTCGAGTCCAACCAGGCCGCCGCGCAGGCCACCGCTGGCGATCTCGAGACGGCGCGCCTGAGCCTGCAGGCCGAGCTGGCGCAGGATTACTTCCTGGCGCGCACGCTCGACGCCCAGAAGCGGCTGCTCGACGAAACCGTCGTGGCCTTCGAGAAGTCGCTCGCGCTGACGCGTGCGCGCTACCGCGGCGGGGTCGCCTCGCAGGTGGACATCGTGCAGGCGGAGACGCAGCTCGAGACGACCCGCGCGCAGGCGATCGACGTCGGCGTGCAGCGCGCCCAGCTCGAGCACGCCATCGCGCTGCTCACCGGTCAGCCGGCGTCGACCTTCACGCTGCCCGCGGCGCCGCTGGCGACGCCCCCGCCGGCGGTCCCGGCCGGACTGCCGTCCGAGCTGCTCGAGCGCCGGCCTGACATCGCGGCGGCCGAGCGGCGGATGGCCGGCGCCAACGCGCAGATCGGCGTCGCGCTCGCCGCGTTCTATCCGAGCATCACGCTCAGCGCGTCGGCGGGCTTCGAGAGCTCCGGACTGTCCCGGTGGCTGACGTGGCCGAGCCGGTTCTGGTCGGTGGGGCCGGCCATCTCGCAGACCGTTTTCGACGGCGGGTTGCGGCGCGCGCAGACGGAGCAGGCCCGCGCGGCGTGGGACGGCAGCGTCGCGACGTATCGACAGACCGTGCTCGGGGCGTTCCAGGCGGTGGAGGACAACCTCGCCGCGCTGCGCATTCTCGAAGCGGAGGCCGGCGTTCAGGACGTCGCGGTCAAGGCCGCCCAGCGGTCGGTCGCGCTCACCACGGATCAGTACCGCGCCGGGACCGTCAGCTATCTGAACGTCATCACCACCCAGACGATCGCGCTGGCCAACGAAGTCACCGCCGTACAGATCCTCGGCCGGCGCATGGCCGCCACCATCCTGCTCGTCGAGGCGCTCGGAGGCGGCTGGAACGCCGCCGAGCTGCCCTCGGCCGAAGCGGTGACAGAGAGGACGATGCCACGATGAACGGGTTACAGGGAGCGCGCCTGCGGCGCGTGACGGAATTCATCGACGACCACCTCGCCGGCACGCTGCCCCTCGCCGCGCTCAGCGCCGAGGCGCGCATGAGCCAGTATCACTTCGCGCGCCTGTTCAAGCAGAGCACGGGGCTGCCGCCGCACAAGTTCGTCGTCCGACGGCGCATCGAGCGCGCCTGCGAGCTCTTGATCGAAGGACAGCTCTCGATCGACGCCGTCGCGCGGGCCGTCGGCTTTCGCACGCGCAGCCATTTTTCGATGATGTTCCACCGCCTCACCGGCAGCCCGCCGACCGTGTATCGCACGTTCGCCTCCTTGCGAAAAAGCGCCGGCGACGTGCACGAACAGGTCGCCGACGATCGTCAGAACGACGTGGGCCTCCCATGACGGCGCGGCTCGGAGTCGGCGCCGCCGCCGTGCGACGTCGCGCGCCCGGCGGCGAGCGACCGGATCACGGTTGAAGGGAGGTGAGAGTGCAGCGGTTTCCCGACGAGACAACCCAGCCCCTGAACGGAGGGAAGGGGCGGGGGCACGTCCCCCGCCCCACCCACGGCGCGGCGGTGTAGCATACGCGGGCCATGAAGATCACCCGCGTCGAGACGATGGTCGTCAACCTGCCGATGGTCATCGAGGGCGCGACGCCGCGCCTGCGCGATCGCGCGGTCACCAGCATCGACATCCTGCTCGTCCGCGTCGACACCGACCAGGGCGTCAGCGGTTGGGGCGAGTCGTTCGGGCATCGCATCTTTCCCGCCACGCGCGCCGCGATCGACACCGTGCTGGGGCCCTTGTGCCTCGGCCGCGATCCGACGCAGATCGCCGCCATCCACGACGACCTGCAGCGCCTGCTGCACGGCATCGGCCGCAACGGGCCGACCATCTACGCGCTCTCCGGCATCGACATCGCGCTCTGGGACATCGCGGGCAAGCTCGCGGGGCTTCCGCTCTACCGGCTGCTCGGCGGCGGACCGCGCGCCGATCTGCCGGCGTACGCGAGCCTGCTGCGCTACGGCGACGCGAAGGCGGTGGCGTTCTACACCGAGCAGGCGCTGAAGCGCGGCTATCGCGACATCAAGCTGCACGAGATCACGCTGCCGGAGGTGAAGGCGGCGCGCGACGTCGCCGGCGCCGAGACGCGCATCATGCTCGACACCAACTGCCCGTGGACGGTCGTCGAGGCCATCGAGATGGCCCGACGGCTGGCGCCGCTCGGCTTGCGCTGGCTCGAGGAGCCGGTGTTTCCGCCGGAGAACGTCGAGGGGCTCGCCGAGGTGCGCCAGCGCGGCGGCATTCCGACGGCGGCCGGCGAGAACTACGGCACCGTCTGGGACTTTCGCCGCGCGTTCGAGGCCGGCGCCATCGACTACGCGCAGCCGAGCGTGACGAAGATCGGCGGCGTGACCGAGCTGCGCCGCGTGACGGCGCTCGCCGAGACGTTCGGCGTCACCGTCGTTCCGCACTCCGCGTACTTCGGCCCCGGCCTGCTCGCGTCGATCCACTGCATCGCCGCCATGCCCGGCGAGACGCTCGTCGAGCGCTTCTACTGCGACTTCGCGAAGAACCCGCTGGGCGGGGCCATCGATCCCGTCAACGGCCGCATCGCCGTGCCGCAGAAGCCGGGACTCGGCGTGGACCCCGATCCTCGGATGCTGTAGACGACGCGGCTCCTGGCGCAGGTACCGGGCGAAGAACGCCTCGACCTGCTTGATGCTGTCTTCACGCGCTTTGTTGTCGCCTCCGATCGTCGCGCCGCGCCCCCGCAGCGCCTCCGGCACGCGCGTCAGCGGCGCGTACGAGTCGAAAGCGTGGTGGGCGCCGGCATACACGACGATGCTGACCGGCTGGCCCTGCGCGTGCGCGCGCTCGGCGAGGCGCTGGCACGGCGCCGCCGGCGTCCAATCGTCCAGCTCACCGCTCAGGATGAGCAGCGGCGCGACCGCACGATAGGCGCGGGTCCAGGCGCTCGCCGTGCACTCGGGATAAAAGGCGATCGCGGCGGCGAAGCCGTGCCGCGCGCCGGCGGCTGCGCGGGCGTGGGCGGCGACGTCCGCGTCCATCGCCGCCAGCACCGTCCAGCCGCCGTGCGAATAGCCGACGAGACCGATGCGGCCGGCCACCACGTCGGCCCGGTCTTCGAGACTTCGCAGCGCCGCGTACGCGTCGCCGGCGCGCGTCTCGGGCCCCACCTGACTGCCGTGGCCGCACACACCTTTCGGATGGCCGCGGTCGGTGAAGCTGTCGGGGATCGCCACCACGTAGCCCATGCTCGACAGGCGCCGCGTCCAATCCTCCACGTGGCGCGCGCCGGGCACCACGCCGCCGCAGCCGTGCAGCCAGACGACGGCGGGAAAGGGTCCGGCGCCGTCGGGCTTCACGACCCGCATGGCGATGGACGGAGCCTGACGCTCCGGCATCGCCGGCAGTCGGACCGATTCGCCCAGGTGGCAGCCGGCGACGAGCAGCGCGATGACCGACCAGACGCTCGCACGCATGCGGTGCGTATAGACTCCCACGCATGACAACGAAGCCCGCGGTGAGCCTCGTCGCCGTCGCCGGACGGCGCCAGGCGACGCTGGACCTGGCGCGACGGCTCGAGCAGGAGCGCTTCACGGGCATCTACTGTCCGAGCCCGGGTGACGGCATGGCGCTCTGTGAGGCGCTCGCGCTGGCGACGCGCGAGATCCCGTTCGGCACGAGCATCGCCCACATCTATACGCGCCACGTCTTCGAGTGGGCGCAGACGGCCGCCGTGATCCACGAGCTGTCGGGCGGACGCTTCCGCTTCGGCGTCGGCGTGAGCCACGGCCCCGCCCACGCGCGCCTCGGCCTGCAGCCGGGCAAGCCGCTCGACGACGTGCGGAAGTTCGTGGCCGAGCTGCAGGCGTACGCGCCGCAGGTCGGCGCGCTGCCCCCGATCACGCTGGCGACGCTGCGGAAGAAAATGGTCGCGCTCGCCGGCGAGATCGCCGAGGGCGCCGTGTGGGCCAACGCCGCGCGCTCGCACATGGCGGAGTCGCTGCGCCATCTGCCGGAGGCGAAGCGGAACGATTCCAACTTCTTCGTGGGAGACATGATTCCGACGTGCGTCGATCCCGATCGCGCGGCGGCCGCCGCCGTGATGCGCCGCGTGCTGACGTCATACGTGAAGCTGCCGAACTATCAGAACTACTGGATCGAGGCCGGCTACGACCCGGAGATGACGGCGGTGCGGGCCGCCGTCGCGCGCCGCGACGACGACGCGATACGCGCGGCGATGTCCGAGCGCTGGCTGAGCGACGTCACGCTGTTCGGCAGCGCGACCCACGTGCGGGATGGCGTCGAGGCGTGGCGGGCGGCGGGCGTGAAGACCCTCATTCTCGTGCCCTCGTCCACGCGCGGCGGCCAGATCGTCGCCTTCGAGGAGCTGATCGCGGCGTTCAGGTGAGTGCGCTCAGGGCCCGCCCGGCGCATTCCAGGCGGGCCCCGGCGTGATCGGAAAGCTAGGCCTTCTTCATCGGCATTCCGCAGCAATTCGTGAACTTCGCCGCGGTCTTCCCACACTTCGTGCACTTGAACTGGTCGGCCATCGCTCGTCACCTCCTCCCGCCACGCGCTCTGAGGTTCGACGCCGATGCTGTCGGGGGCGGGTCAGGGGAGAGCATCTTTCGCGCCACGCCGACGAGGGGACGAACGGCAGGCCGTCTCTGGATTTCCAGGCGCCGCTCGCGCTCGCCGTACCGTCTTGTCACGGACGCCCGTGTCAGCTTGAACCGGCGCGGGCGGGCGGCCAACCGGTGGGCCGGGGGCCTAGTCCAGGTCGACCTCGCACGACATCGCGATGGTGCCTTCGGGCGTGACCGCCCAGCACTCGCCGCCGCGTCCGGTCGGACGGCCGCGGAGCTCGAACGGGGCCGTGTCGAACAGCGGGGCGCGCGCCTGCGTGGCGTAGCCGACGAGGCGCCGGCCGGGATTGGAGTCCCGCGCGAAGTCCACGAGCAGCGTCGTCGTCAGCGGGCCGTGCACGACGAGGCCCGGATAGCCCTCGACGTCCATCGCCCACGCGCGGTCGTAGTGGATGCGATGGCTGTTGAAGGTGAGCGCCGAGTAGCGGAACAGCAGCACCGGGTCGGGGGTCACCTTCCGCCGCCACGGCACGTCGTCGGGCGCCGGCTCGCGGCGCGGCGCCTGGTTGCGCTCGCCCGCCTTCACCTCCTCGCGAAACACCGTGCGGCGCTCGTCCTCCACGGCGACGAGGCCGTCGGCGCCCACCACCCGACTGGTCGCCGTCGCGAACACGAGCGTTCCCGTCCCGCCGCTCTTCACCGACAGATCGGCCAGCGTCGTCTCGCGCCTCACGGTCTCGCCGATCGCGAGCGGGCGGTGGAAGCGCACGCGCTCGCCCGCGAACATCCGCCGCGGCAGCGGCATCGGCGGAATGACGCCGGTGTCGCGCGGGCTGCCGTCGGCCCGCAGCTCGGCCGTCGCGAAGCGCGGCAGGAAATAGAGCGCGAGCCACGCAGGCGGCAGTGGGTCGCCGTCCCGCAGCTCGGGCTCCGGCCGGCCGAGCGCCAGCCGCAGCAGATTCGCGGGGCCGGCGTGCAGGACGTCCGCAGCCGTCTGCTTGCGGCCGACGTGGCGCGTGAGCGCGTCGAGATCGAGCGCGGCGGTCGCCATCTCGTCACCTCCGAAGCGTGAGGGTACCGCATCCGGGCGCAGGCGCCACGCTCGCGTCTCATTATTTCCTCGCCGCTTCCCTGGCGCGTTTGAGCGACAGGATCCTCTCGATCGTCTCGAGATCGCGTGCGACGGAGGCGATGTGGCGTTTCTCCTGGACCCGCACGAGAAACGACCGGGCGACCTCGAACTTCTGCGCGTCGAAGTAGAGATAGCCGATCTCATAATCGGCCCACCAGTTGTCGGGCTCGAGCGCCTTCGCCTTCTCGAGGAAGACCAGGGCCTCCGCCCTGCGCTTCATGCAGGCCAGCGCGTGGCCGACGTACACGTAGAATTCGTAGTCCGTGCGTCGAGGGATGAATGGTTCGAGGATCCTGTACATCTCCGCGCAGTGCCCGGTCATGCCAAGCCCTAACGCGATCCTCTCCGGCCAATCGTGGTCCGCTGGATAAAGGCGGGCGTACTGCACCGTCGCGTCGGTGCCATCCGGAACGTTGTCTCTCAGCGCATAGCCCTTGATGAGGCTCTTCCAGCCCTCAGCCGAGGTCGGATTATGCTCGAGAATCGCGCGGCCCCATCGGAGGTCGTCGAGCGAAATCTGCGCGATCCAGGGTATGCGGAGGAAACCGGGACGCGCTTCGAGGAGGACGGGCTGACCGGGCCACAGGGGTGGATCGAGGGGCGACAGAAGCACGCGCTCCACCGGACCGGCATCCCCGATCGGCCGGAGCGCGATCCACCTCATGGGAATGTCACCGAGGTCGAGGCTATCGCCCGCGATCTCGACCACGTCCGCCTCGCGGAACCCGGCGACGGTCCGATCGAGGGCGGCGTTGGCGAACAGCAGGACGCTGTAGAGGACGTAGACTCGCACGAGGACGCCGCTGACCTTCTCAGCGAGTCTGAAGACAGTCCGCGCTGGATCGTCCTCACGAACGCCGCGTAGCAGGTGGTTCACCAGCACGATCAGGCTGAGAAACACCAGGGCCGCGCTCACATACGGTATGAGAATGAACAAGAAGCGGCTGGGGACGCGGAGCAGCTTCTGCGTATACACGGCCAGAAGGCACGCAGCCACCGCGACGCTGTGCCTCAGCAGTCCTCGAGCCCACGGACCCGAGAACAGATACACCGACTGCGTTGTCATCGGACCGGCACCGGCAAGCCCAGGGTTCGCATGGCCTCCGGAACCGAGGGAAGGCCGATGACCCCGCCCGTATACCGGGAAAGCAGTTGGGGCACGCACGCCTCATACTCTCGAATGGCGTTGAGCTCGTAGTACGCGGAGCAGCGGAGCGCGTAGATACCGGCGTCCAGGAGCCCGAGGCGAATCGCGTTGGCTGACACCTCGACGACGTCCTGATGTCGGCGCTGCCGGTGATAGACGCTGGCGAGAAACCAATAGTACTGGGCCTCGAACGGCGCCAGGGCGATAGAGGCCTCGC
>WNEW01000532.1_pt1 | contig 18225 bp, 13 predicted proteins | sample 5399891 | NCBI WGS metagenome assembly WNEW01 (sample SAMN13153336, study PRJNA577476) | soil metagenome | isolation source: 40 cm grassland meadow soil pre-rain plot 5 | place: USA:California | collected 2015-09-08 | reverse complement strand
GAAATGTCCGAGGATGCAGAACTTGTCGGGATGCTGGCGCACCGCTTCGACAGCGAGGACGTTGACGGCTTCGCCGAGCGCGCTGGGCGGATGGATCACCGCGCAATCGACCCCGGCCGAGGCCATCTCGGCCAGCGCATCATCGGCCGAATAGGTCGGGATCTGGCGATGCTGCGCGCTCATCTTGCCGTTCTGCCAGAGGTGGATCTGGGAATCGACGATCAGCATGGCTTCCTCCCGTGAGTGGGCGCATGAGCGTCGCGATGGCGCGCGTCGCGTCGGCTGATTGTAGCCCGTGCGCCGGATGCGTCTGAACGAGGTGCGTGCCGAGGTCGCGCATGTCGACGTGATCGTCGATGATCACATAGCCGCTCACCGCATGCTCCGCGAGCCAGGCGGCGATCTCCTCTCCACGGTCGGCGCCCCGCGTCCCGGTCGGGGTCGTGTCCAGCACGCAGCCAGTGAACCCCTGCGATTCCAAGAGAAGCTGCAGCTCGGCGGCTGTCTTGCCGTACCGCCAGATGGACGAGATGACGACATCGGCTCCGCCGCGCGCCACGATCTCGTTCAGCACCTGAATGCACGCAGAGTCCAGATCCCCGTACCGATCCCACCGGTGGATGGGGGCGAGCACCCCGTCGATGTCGAGAAAGATCACCCGTCGCACTACCGCAACGCGCCGCGATGGGAGAAGCGCGTCTCCTGGCTGGTGATGAACTCGAGCAGCGCCGCCTGCCCGCTCTCGGTGGCCTCTCGCGCTCGCGCGAAAGCGCCGGCGATGTCCTCGGGCCGCTCGACCCGCTCGCTCCAGCCGCCCATGGCGCGCCCGAGATCCGCGTAGCGCCCGCCGATGTTGCGTGCGCCGTACTTGTCGTGCGACACGACGAGGTGCGGAATCTCGATGGCCATGGCCGAGTTGTTGAGCACGACGGTGAGGATGGGAATCCCGCAGCGCACGGCCGTCTCGAAATCGAGGCCCGTCATGCCGAACGCGGCGTCGCCCATGAAATTGACGCAGAGCTTTTCCGGGGCGGCCAGCTTGGCGCCGATGATGAGGCCGAGCCCGGTGCCGAGCGCATGTGACTTGCCCCAGCCGAGATAGCTGCGAGGCGGGACGGCGCGGTAGGTTGATCGGGACTTCGGCCGAGCCGAGCGTGGGCGTCCACTCGGCAAGCCATGCCGCGCGGACGCACTCGAGCTCGGCGCGTACGCGTTCTCGTCCGGCGGGGCGGCCGCCCTGGACCTTGATGGCCTCGATGAACTGGCGCAGCACGAGTCGCGCGTCGCCCAAGAGCGGGTAGTCAGCCGCGTAGTTCTTGTTGAGGTCGCGCTCGTCGTTGGTGGCGTGGATGAGCGTCTTGCCGGCCGGGATACTCGCCGCCATCCCGTGGCGGGTGAAGCTACATCCGATGCCGAAGACCACGTCGGCCTCGCGAAGATATTGCAAGGTGGGTCCGCTGACGGCCGGGCCACCGGTGCCGAGCGCGAGCGGGTGATCCTCGGGGAACGCGCTCTTGGCTTCCATCGTGGTCATCACCGGAGCCGCGAGCAGGTCGGCAAGCTCGAGCAGATCATCCGATGCCTCCGCGTAGAGCACGCCCTGGCCGGCGTGAATCACCGGCCGCCGCGCCTCGCGAAGCACCCGGGCGGCAGTCTCGACATCACGGGCATTGGCGCCGGCCGACGTCACCTTGACCGGGCGGTACGCCTCGATCAGCGCGTCGGGCACGTCCTCGTTCAGGATATCGGCCGGAATCTCGACCATCGCCGGGCCCGGGCGGCCCATGCGCATCAGGCTGATGGCCCGGCGCATGACGTCCGCGACCTGAGTACCCACAGTTATGGTCTCGACGGACTTGGTCACGGACGCGTAGGTGCGCGCCGAGCTGAACAGTGGGAAGACCTGGGCACGATCGCGCGGGTGCCCGAGCGGCAAGAGCAGCATGGGCGTGGAATCGGAATACGCGGTGGCGACGCCCGGGAAGGCGTTCTCGGCCCCGGGGCCGTACTGCATGCAGAAGACGGCGAGCGTTTTGCCGTTCTTCACCCGCGCATAGCCGTCGGCAATGCCTACGCCCACCCGTTCCTGGCGGCAGAGCACAGGCCGAATGTCGGCCTTGGCTGCGGCGTCGATCAGTGACGTGGTTGGATACGCGCTCAGGAACTCGGCGCCCTCGATCTTGAGAATGCGGGCGATGGCATCGACGACTCTCACGCTTCGCGCTCCTTTAGCCTCTCGGCTCCGCGAGGAAGACCGGGATCTGTCGTGTGGTCTTCGCCTGGTATTCCTCGTACGGCGGATACGCCGCCACGGCGAGCTTCCACAGTCGCGCCCGCTCGGCCTCGTCGGTGACCTCGCGGACCCGCATCGCGTGGACGGCGGTGTGGTCGCGCAGCTCGACCGCGGGGTTGGCGCGCAGGTTGTACACCCAAACAGGGTTCTTCGGCATTCCTCCTAACGAGCCGACGAGGACGTAGTTGGCGCCGTCCTTGACGCGCATCAGCGGTGTCTTGCGAATCGCGCCGGTCTTGTTGCCGGTATGCGTCACGATGATCACCGGCAGCCCGGTGTCGCGGAGCGTGGTGCCTTGCTTCCCACCGCTCCGCTCGTAGAGGTCGACCTGATCGCGCACCCACTGCCTGGGGCTGGGGATGTAGTCGGACATGGAGATTCCTCCCACGAATTCGTGACGTAGCATAGCCGACCACGACGACTGACGCTCTACGTACTACCGAACGTGTCCGCCTGAGCGTCGCCGAGGCCCCCGCGCTTTCCGAGCGCGCCATGTGCGGCGCCCAACGCCTGAAAAGAGGTGAAGACGATCGCTCCGTGCGGTCTTCGCGCCACGAGTCGCGCAACGTCTAGGATGCGTCGGCCGGTACTTCAGCGAGCAGACGGCCGAAGGCCGGCAGGCGGCCGCCGCTGTTGAACGCGCGCAGCATCGCCCAGATCGACGCCTGATTCGTGGTCACCACGGGCTTCTTGAATTCTCGCTCCCAGGAGCCCACCGAGGACATCGTCGGGAAATTGCCGCCGGGCACCACGAAGACCTCGATCTCCGGCCCATCGATCCGGGCGAATGCATCGCGTGCGTGCTGTGGGCCGAGCTGCCCGATCGCATACGCGTCGGTCGCGCGAAATCCCTCGAGCGCGATCGTGTCGAGCCCGTACTTCGTCTTGAAATAGCGGGCGGCACGCTCGTTGACCGCATCCGAATAGGGAGACACGATGGCGACACGGCGCGCTCCGAGGGCCCGAACGGCGCGGCCGACCGCCTGCGCTGACGTGATTGCCGGAACGCCGGCACCGACACCCATCCGCTTCGTGACGACGTCGTCGTAGTCCTCGGCAAAGAGACTTGCCGACGTCTGAGCCAGGATCACCATCTCGACCCTGGCCGTTCCCAGCAAGCGCGACTGATAGTCGATGTCCTCGTCTCGGCTGGGCGAGAAACTCCCGGCGCCACTGGACATGAGGCGCCCGAAGTGCGCCTGGTACGTCGTCGGCAAGAGTCGACACTCCATCTCGACCGTCGTATTCGTGGAAGGAATCAGGACGCCGAAATGCCGTTGCTTGAGGGTATTCTCACGCATGGTGGGTGAGTATACTCGCGCGACGGGTCATCCCCAAGGAGAGTCGCCATGACCAACGCTGCCCTGCGCACGATTTTCCCGATCGCCGGCTGGGGCGAGGAGCGCGCCCGCGCGGTCGAGATCACCGGCGGCACAGATCCGATATTGCCGACGTCGTTCCGGATCGCCGAGACCAGCGCGGCCGCGCTCGCGGCGACCGGCCTCGCCGTCTCCGACTTGTGGCAACTGCGCACGGGACTGCGTCAGAAGGTCGCGGTCGATAGACGCCAGGCGACAGCCTCACTCCGCAGCGGGCATTACATGAAGCTGAACGGCGCGCCGGTGTCGACCGAGCGCAACGCCGTAATGGGCGTCTATCCTGCGAAGAACGGCCGCTGGAGCTATCTCCACTGCAATTTCCCGAACCATCGTGCGGCCGCCCTCGGTGTGCTCGGCGTGCCGGAAGATCGCGAGGCGGTGCGCGAGGCAGTGGCGAAGTGGGACGCGCTCGAGCTCGAGGAGGCGATCATCGCCGCGAAGGGCGCCGGCGGTATGGTGCGAACCATGGACGAATGGGCCAAGCACCCGCAAGCCGCCGCGATCGCATCGCTGCCGCTGATGGAGATCGTCAAGATCGGCGGCAGCCCGCCCGAAAAGCTCCCCGACGGCGATCGGCCCTTGTCGGGCATCAGAGTGCTCGATCTGACGCGCGTCCTCGCCGGGCCGACGTGTGCTCGCACGCTCGCGGAGCACGGCGCCGACGTCTTGAAGATCAGCGCCGCGCACTTGCCGAATCTCGGCTACCAGGAATACGACACGGGTCACGGCAAGCTCTCCGCCCATCTGGATCTGCGCGAGCCGGAGGACGTCGAGACGCTCCGTGGGCTCGTCCGCGATGCCGACGTGTTCTCGCAAGGGTATCGGCCTGGCACGCTCGGCACTCGCGGCTTCTCGCCCGAGGCGCTGGCGAACGTGCGGCCCGGCATCGTGTTCGTCTCTCTGTGCGCGTTCAGCCACGTCGGGCCGTGGGCGTCGCGCCGCGGCTTCGATACGGTGGTGCAGACGGTCAGCGGCATCACCGCTCGTCAGGGCGAACTGTTCCCGGGCGCGGCGCCGGGTCCGCAGTTCTATCCGGTGTCGGCGATCGACTACCTGACCGGCTATCTGATGGCTTTCGGCGCCATGGTCGCACTCGCGCGCCGCGTGCGCGAGGGCGGAAGCTGGCTGGTGCGGATCTCGCTCGCGCAGACCGGCCGCTGGCTCGTCGGGCGGGGCGAGGTGCCGAAGAGCGACCTCAAGGACGTGCCGAAGGAATTCACGTCAGCAGAGCTGGAGCGCTGGTCGGTGACGACGGACACGCCGGTCGGTCGGCTGCGTCATCTCGGACCGGTGGTGCGCCTTTCCGAAACGCCGCCGCGCTGGGCCCGGCCCTCGGTGCCACTCGGCTACCACGAGCCGGTGTGGCCGGCGCGAGCCGTGTAGCCTGCCTGCGTCCCGGCCCGGCGATCACGTCCAAGCACCTCCGCGGCGGGCGATTGCAGGACCTTGGCGTTGAGTGCGTCTGGGCCGTCGCGCGGAGACGCTCGGCCTGGGCTTTTCGCCTCATCCGCATCTACTGCGGCAATGTGTCGGGCGAGCACCAGGGCCGCGAAGTCGTTGACCGGCACGGACGCGCTCGTGCCTCGGTCGCGGTTCCTGCTGCCCCACCGTGCACAGTGCGGGCGGTTGCGCCGGTTCCTCGCCGAGTTCTCGATCTCGGCCTACCAGAGTGAGGATGAATCCCAGCTTTGGCTCGAGGTCTTTGATTGGCTGATTCGCTACGAGGAGCACGATCCTGACTGGGCCGATGGTTATCTCGCGGCTGTCTCCGGACGAGAGGGAGGATCGCGGGTGTGGACCTATGACCACGAATTCCGGACGACATGGCGGCGGCCGGATGGCACCCGGGTACCGCTCGCGGTGAGCTGAGACGCCCGCCGCCGCCGCCGCCGAGTCGGCGTCCTCTTCAAGAGCGTCGGCAAGAACGCCCGTGGAAGCCAGCCTCGTGGACCCCTGCGGCACGCCGCCGAAGCCCCTCGTGGGGCTGTCGGACCGGCTCGTCGCGCTCCACCTCAGCGAGAAGATCGCCGAAGGGCGGCCGGATGCGGTCGTCGCCGATCCGCGCGTCCGAGGCCTATCTCGGTCAAAGAAGTCTATCTACTCGAACAATGTCCTACGTGACCACTTAGGCGGTAAGGTCTCGGCGCCATTTCCGGTGCCACGCGCGTGTCCGTTTGTGGGCTTTTCGGTTCGTTTCTGTCCATTCCACGGAGCCCAGGGCAGAAGCCAGAACCGCGCGTGAACTCCCAGAAGTTGCAGAAGCTTCGGAGAAGTTGTGCGTGGTGGCCCCAACGGGATTCGAACCCGTGTTTCAGCCTTGAGAGGGCCGTGTCCTGGGCCTCTAGACGATGGGGCCGCGCGAACAATGCGCCAGCACCGAGCGAGTGGATGGCTGGGGGAGGAGGATTCGAACCCCCGCTACGTGGTCCAGAGCCACGCGTCCTACCACTAGACGATCCCCCACCAGCCCACGACGCGCTACAACCTTACCACACCGGACCCGCCAGCACAGGCGGCGCGTCTGCCGGCACGACGAGCACAGTCGCCTCAGCGGATGGCGGTCTTCAGCGTGCGGCTCGGGCGAAAGCGGGGCACGCGCGCCGGCGGGATCTTGATCTCCCTGCCCGTGCGCGGGTCACGCCCGTTGCGGGCGGCGCGCTTGGTGACCACAAATGTGCCGAATCCCGAAAGCGTGACACGACGGCCGCGCCGGAGCGACTCGACGATCCCGCACACCATGGCCTCGATGGCGCGCTCCGCGGCGATCTTCGAGCCCCCCGAGCTCTTCGCCACGATCACCACGAGGTCCGCCTTGGTCACCCCTCCTTCTAACCGCGCGAGGTGGACGGTGTCAATGAGATCGTCACGCGCCGCACGGCGTCGAGGAAGAGGGCCGGCTGGAACGGCTTGTCGATCACGGGCACCTGCGCTTCCTTGAGGAAGAAGAACGCCTCGCGGTTCGCCGTGTCGGCCGTGATGAAGACGAAGCGCCCGCGAAGCGTCCCGTCGAGCGCGACCGCGCTCCGGTAGAACTCCTCGCCGCCGCCCTCGGGCATGCGGACGTCGGAGACGACGAGGTCGTAGCGGCGACGCCGCACGCTCTCGAGGCCCGCGCGCCCGCCCGACGCGACCTCGACGCGCCAGCCGGTCTGCCCGAGCAGAGTCACGATGAGCTCGCGCACGCTCGGCTCGTCCTCGACGACGAGCGCGAGCCGCCCCGCGCCCTGGATCGCCGGGGGCTCGACGGCGGGCTCCGCGGCCGGCAGCTCGGCCGGGGGGGCGACCGGCAGCTCGAGGGTGAAGACCGTCGCGCCCGGCCGGCTCTCGACCACGAGCCGCCCGCCGTGCTCCTGCACGATGCCGTACGAGACGGACAGACCGAGCCCGGTCCCGGTGCCAACCTCCTTGGTCGTGAAGAACGGCTCGAACACGTGCGCCAGCACCTCCCCGGGGATGCCGGGCCCGTCGTCGATGACCTGCGCCTTGACCGCGCGGCCACCTTCGCTGGTGCTCGTTCTCACCACGATGCGGGCGCCGCGCTTGCCGTCGTGGATGGCCTGCTCGGAGTTGAGCAGGAGGTTCAAGAACACCTGCTCGAGCTGGTTCGGGTCGCCCACGATCGCCGGGAGTCCCGAGGCGAGGTCGCGCTCGACGCTGATGCCCGAGAGTGTGAGCTGGTTCAGCCGGAGCGACAGGGTTCGCTCGATCACCTCGTTGAGGTCGAGGGCCGCGCGCTCGGGCGGGCGCTGGCGCGAGAAGAAGAGAAGGTTCCGGACGATCTTCGCCATCCGGTCCGCCTGGGACACGACCATCTCGATCGGCCGTTTCATCGCGGCCGGGAGCTCGCGCGCGAGCAGCAGCTGGCCGTAGCCGACGATGACGCTCAGCGGGTTGTTCAGCTCGTGGGCGACGCCTGCGACGAGCTGGCCGAGCGCCGACATCTTCGCGGCGTGCACGAGCTGCATCTGGGTGTCCCGGAGGCGCGCGAAGCTGTCGCGGGCGCTCGCGTACAGGCGCGCGTTCTCGAAGGCGAGCGCGGCCTGGTCGGCGAGGGCCTCGAGCGCCTGGAGCTCGTCGGGCGAGAGGAGGCGGCCGGGCTCGAGCCAGAGCGTCAGAGCGCCGATCAGGCGCTCGTGGGTGAGCAGGGGAATCCCGGCGGCGCCGCGGAAGCCGTGGGCGGCGGTGCGCTCGCGGAGCTCCGCCGAGAGCTCGATGGCCGGATCGGCCAGGATGTCGGGGGTCATGACGATCTTCCGCTCGGCGATCGCGCGTCCGGCGACGCCCTCGCCCGCACGGAGGACGAAGTCCGTGGCGGGCTCCGCGGCCACGCCGGCTACGGCGATCACGCGCAGGGTGCTGTCGTCGGGCTCGTACCGCAGGACGGCCGCGCGCTGCACCTTCACCAGCTCGAGGATCCCGCGGGCGAGCAGTGCCGCGATCCGCTCCACCTCGAGGCTCGCCGTCAGCTCGCGCGCGAGCCGCGCCAGCACCTCGGCGACGTCGCGCCGCCGCTGCGCCTCGCGGTAGAGACGCGCGTTCTGGATGGCCACGGCCGCCTGCGCGAGGAACATATCGATGATGTCGCGCGTCTCAACGCCGAAGCTGAGCGGCTCCGAGTGGCCCAGCGCCATGACCGCGAGCAGCTCCGAGCCCGCGAGCACCGGATACGCCGCGGAGGCGTGCAGCCCCCAGCGCGACGCCCACGTCGGGTTGGCGACCCGGTCGTCGGCCGACGTGTCGTCCACGACGAGGGGCACGCGGTGGCGCGCGACCCAGCCGACGCCCCCGACCTCGTAGGTGAGCACGCGCGGCGCGAAGTCCTCCAGCATCTCGGACGCCGAGGCGCTCGTGAGCGTGAGCGTGCGCCGCTCCTCGTCGGCGATCCAGAACGACGCGAAGCGCGTGCCCGTCAGCTCCGCGGCGAGCACCGAGATCTGGCGCAGGAGGTCGTCGAGATCGAGGGCGCTCGAGATGCGGCGGTTGACCGCCGCGAGGGCGCGGATGCGGGCCGCCTGGCGGCGCTCGGCCCCATAGAGCGCGGCGTTGCTGACCGCGACGGCCGCCTGCGCGGCGAGGAGGCGCAGCACCTCCTGCACCTCGAGCGACGGCGGGCCGTGGGGTGAGACGTAGCCGAGCACGCCGGCGAACGCCTCGCCGGTCGCCACCGGCACACCGTAGTACGTGGCGTCCGGCCGTTGGCGCCACCACTCGGGCGCGAGGGTGTGCTGGTCGCTCACCGGGTCGATGACGAGCACGGGCCGCCGCGTCTCGACCACGAGGCCCGGCAGCCCCGCGGTCGCCGGGAACTCCTCCGGCAGCCCCTCCCAGCCGGGACCGGAGTTCGCGGCGTAGCGCAGCACCCGCCGGTCGGCGTCGAGGACGTGCACCGCCGCGAGCGCGCCGGGCGCCAGGCCCGCGGCGGCGTCGGCGATGCGCTGCATGGCGTCGGTCGTCTCGAGCGCGGTGATCGCCTGGCTCACGTCCACGAGGTCCCGCAGGTGCGCGGCGCGCTGGAGGGCCTCGGCGTAGAGGCGCGCGTTGTCGATGGCGAGCGACGCCGACTCGGCGAGAAGCTTGAGCGCGGCGACCTCGTCGTCGTCGAAGATCCGCTCGGTCCAGTAATGAACGGCGAGCGCGCCGTGAACGCGGCCCTTGGAGGCGAGCGGCGCGGCGGCCGCGGCCTTGTAGCCCTCGCGCTCGACCTGGGCCCGGCGTTCGGGCGAGATCCGCACGTCCGAGTCGGTGAGGATGTTGCGTGTCGTCACGGGACGCGCCTCGAGGATCGCGCGGCTCATCGGGCCGCTCCCGACGGGAATCACGCCGCGCTTCGCGTACTCGCGGGAGAGCCGGCCCGTCGCGCGCATCACGCGGAACTCGGGCGCCATGCCGTCCCAGGAGACCACCAGCGCGGCCTCGGCGCCCATGACCTCGAGCGCCTTCCCGACGATCGTGTCGAGCACCTGGTCGAGGTCGAGCGAGGACGTGAGCGACTGGCCGATCGCCTCGATCGCCTGGACGAACAGCGCGCTGCGCCGTCGGTCGGTGACGTCCACCAGGAAGCCGACGACGCCGACGACGGCCCCGGCCGCGTCCCGCCAGGGAACGCAGCGCGCCCGCATCCAGCCCTTGCGGCCGAGGCTCGGGAGCGCGTACGAAAATTCGTCGGTGGAGACGACGTGGCCAGCGAGCGCGCGCCGCAGGTGGGTCGTGAGTGCCGTCTCGCGGAAGAACGGCAGGACCGCCTCGGCGTTCCGGCCGAGGGCGTCGGCGCGCGCGACGCCCGTGAGGCGCTCCATCGCCCCGTTCCACGCGATGACGCCGAGCCGCGCGTCGGTGACGAGCAGGGCGTCCTCGACGCCCTCGATGACGCTCAGGCTGAACTCGTCCACGCGGGATTTGCGGGGGCGCGGCCCCATCTTCGCGAGTATATAACGCCCGTGTGCCATAATGAGTGGCGGCCGAACGCGCGAAAGGAGCCGCGATGCGCCCACTCGTCGACCTCTCCACGATCGTCCTCGTCGTGCTGGCGCTGGCGCTCGCGGGGGTCGCGTACGTGAAGGACCCGGGGCTGCCGCTCCTCGGGGCGAAGAACGGCTTCTCGATGCTCAAGTTCATCTTGCCGCGCCTCGTGCCCGCGCTGATGCTCGCCGGCCTCATGCAGGTGCTCATCCCCGAACAGGTGGTCTCGCGCCACTTCGGCCGCGAGGGCGGGCTGCGCGCGATCCTCATCGCGACGCTCGCGGGCGTGCTCACGCCCGGCGGCCCGATGGTCAGCGTGCCGTTCATGGTCGCGCTCGCCAACTCGGGCGCCGCCCTCCCGTCGCTCGTGGCCTATATGACGTCGTGGTCCCTCTTCGGCGTCCAGCGGATCATCGCCTGGGAGGCGCCGCTGATGGGTTGGCACTTCGTCGTCGTACGCGTCATCCCGAGCCTCGCCTTCCCGATCGTGGCGGGCTGGCTCGTCGCCGTGTTCTACCGCGAGTGAGCCCGCTCCGCGACCTCCGGGAGCTCGTCGCCCGCCTCGAGCAGGCCGGGCGCCTCCGCCGGGTGTCCGTCCCCGTCTCGCGCGACCTCGAGATCACGGAGATCACCGATCGCGTCTCGAAGGGGCCGAGCGAGCGGAACGTGGCGCTCCTCTTCGAGCGCGTCGAGGGCTCCGACATGCCGGTACTCGTCAACGCCTTCGGCGCGGCCGACCGGCTGGCGCTGGCGCTCGGCGTCGGGACCCTGGACGAGCTCGGCGAGCGCGTCGCCAAGCTCCTCGACGTGAAGCTGCCCGGCACGTTCGCCGAGCGGCTCCGGAAGCTCGGCACGCTCTTCGACCTCGTGAAGGCGGGGCCCCGGCGGGTGACCGACGCGCCGTGCCAGGAGGTGGTCGAGACCGAGCGCCCGTCGCTCGCGAGCCTGCCGGTGCTGCGCTGCTGGCCCAAGGACGGCGGCCGCTACATCACGCTGCCGTGCGTGTTCACCCGGGACCCGCGCACCGGCACGCGCAACGTCGGGATGTACCGGCTTCAGGTCTTCGACGATCGGACCCTCGGCATGCACTGGCAGACCCACAAGGGCGGCGCCGAGCACGAGCGCCTCACAAATGAATTTAGAGGGACGGAGCCACACCGCACCTCCAGCACGCCACCCACGGTCGGCGCCGGCCCCGGGGACCCCGCTACGACGGAGCCACACCGCACCTCCAGCAGGCCACCTACGGTCGGCGCCGGCCCCGGGGACCCCGCTAAAGTGATGCCCGTCGCGATCGCTCTCGGTGGCGATCCCGCGCTGATCTACGCGGCCTCCGCGCCGCTGCCGCCGAGCGTGGACGAGGTCGTCTTCGCGGGCTGGCTCCGCGGGAGGGGCGTCGAGATGGTGGCGTGCCGGACGATCGACCTCGAGGCGCCGGCGCAAGCCGAGATCGTGCTCGAGGGCTACGTGGACCCCCGCGAGCGCCGCCTCGAGGGCCCCTTCGGCGACCACACGGGCTACTACTCGCTCGCCCGCGAGTACCCCGTCTTCCACCTGACGGCGATCACGCGCCGCGCGCGACCGATCTATCCGACGACGATCGTCGGCCGCCCGCCGGAAGAAGACTACTGGCTCGGCAAGGCCACCGAGCGCCTGTTCGTGCCCATCGTCCGGCTGCTGCTGCCCGAGGTCGTCGATATCAACATGCCGGCCGAGGGCGTCTTCCACAACCTCGTGATCGTCTCGATCACGAAGCGCTACCCGGGCCACGCGCGCAAGGTCATGACGGCGCTCTGGGGTATGGGGCTCATGATGCTGGCGAAGACCATCGTCGTCGTCAGCGAGCACGTGAACGTCCACGATCTCTCGGAGGTCGCGTGGCGCGCCACCGGCAACATCGATCCGAAGCGCGACCTCCTGCTCCTCGAGGGGCCGATGGACGACCTCGACCACGCCGCGCTCCGCCACCGGTTCGGCGGCAAGCTCGGGGTCGACGCGACCGAGAAGGGCGCGCTCGACGACATCGTGCAGCCGTGGCCCGAGGAGATCGTCATGTCGGACGAGATCCGCGAGCTCGTCACCCGGCGCTGGAAGGACTACGGGCTCTGAACCGGCTCGCGCGCGTGCTCGACGCGATCAAGTTCGAGCACACGGTCTTCGCCCTCCCCTTCGCCTATATCGCGATGGTCCTCGCGGCGGGCGGCTGGCCCGGCGGGTGGACGGTCGGCTGGGCGACGGCGGCCATGGTCGGGGCGCGCACCTGCGCGATGGCGACCAACCGCGTCGTCGACCGTCACATCGACGCGCGCAATCCGCGCACGGCGACCCGTCACCTGCCCACCGGCGCGCTACGCGTCGGCGAGCTCAAGCTCCTCGCGGCGGTGGGGGCCGCGCTCCTGCTCGTCGCGGCGGCGATGCTGAACCCGCTGTGCGTCGCCCTGGCGCCGCTCGCGCTCGTCTTCCTGGTCGGCTACTCCTACACCAAGCGCTTCACCTGGACGTCGCACTGGATCCTCGGGTTCACCGACGGGCTGGCGGCGGCCGGCGGCTGGATCGCCGTCCGCGGGGCGTTCGAGGCGCCCGCGTTCCTCCTCTGGTTCGCGCTGACGGTGTGGATCGCGGGATTCGACCTGATCTACGCCTGCCAGGACGTCGAGGTGGACCGCGCGCAAGGGCTCCACTCCGTCCCCGCGCGCTTCGGCGTCCCCGCCGCGCTCGCGGCGGCGCGCCTGAACCACGCGCTCACCGCCGTGGCCCTCGCGCTGCTCGGCTGGCTCACGGGGCTCGGGCTCCTCTACTGGCTCGGCTGGGTCGCGGTCGTGGGGCTCCTGGTCTACGAGCACTCGCTGGTGAGCCCGCGCGACCTCTCGCGCCTCGACCTCGCCTTCTTCAACGTCAACGGCTACATCGCGCTGATCGTCCTCGCCTCCGTCGTCGGCGGCCTCTGGCGGTGACGTCGTGCGCACGGGTCGGGGCGGTGGTGGGACGGGGCGGGCCCTCGGAGACCCGTAGCTTCTGGGGACCGACTCGGCCAGCGCGCGACGGGAGTCACCGCCGCGAAGGAGAGCTAGCGTGGTCGACGAGGGCCCGCCCCGTCCCACGCCGCCCCCGTCGCCGCACATGACGTCAAAGGCAGAGGCCGTGCGCGCGATGTTCACGCGCATCGCGCGGCGCTACGACCTGATGAACTCGCTGATGACCGGCGGGCGCCACCACGCGTGGCGCCGCCTCACCGCCGCCGCCGTCGCCGGCGCGCCCGCGGGTCTCGCCCTCGATCTCGCCACCGGCACCGGCGACCTCGCGCTGGCGCTGCGCGCCGCAGCGCCGCAGCGCCCGGTGATCGGCGTCGACTTCTCGGAGGCGATGCTGCGCGAGGCGCGCGCCAAGTGCGCGGGCCGCGGCGAGCGGGGCGTGGCGCTGCTGGCCGGCGACGCGCTCGCGCTGCCGTTCGCCGACAAGACGTTCGCCTGCGTAACGTCGGCCTTTCTGCTCCGCAACCTCGCCGACCTGGGGGCCGGCCTCGCCGAGATGCGCCGGGTGACGGTGCCGGGCGGGTTGGTGGCCGCGCTCGAGATCGTGCGGCCCGGAGTGCCGGGGTGGGACGCGCTGTTCGGGCTCTACTTCAATCGCCTGGTCCCGCTGATCGGCGCGGTGGTCGCCCGCGACCGCGCGGCCTACACCTACCTGCCGCAGTCGGTCGAGCGTTTCGTCACACCGGCCGAGCTGGCGGAGCTCATGGAGCGCGTGGGGCTCCGCGAGGTGCGGTATCGTCGCCTCGGCCTCGGCACGATCGCGTTCCACGTGGGCAGCGCATAGACGTATCCGCCTCGGTCCATTGACAGCAAGACCCCGCGTGAGGACACTGGGTGCATGTTCGGCGACGTGAGCCACAACGTCCTGCTCGTCGTGCTCGCCATCACCTTGATCGTTGTCATCGGCGGCTTCGGCTTCATGTTCTGGGCTGCGAGGGACATCTCTCGCATGACGCGAGCCGTCGCCGGGTTGGTCGTCCAAGAGACCGCGAAGCTTCACCGTCCCTGAGCGTCTCACCACCCCACCGTATCGCCTGACGCGCCCTGGGGCGTGGTACTCTGGCGGCACATGACGGTCGCCGAGCTGCTGGCGAAGTTTCCCCGCGAGCGGACGTGGCTCCTGCCCGCGCTCCAGGCGGTCCAGCGCGCCCAGCGTTACCTCTCCCCCGACGCCCTCGAGACGGTCGCCGCACACCTGCGCGTCCCGAAGAGCGAGGTATGGGGCGTCGCGTCGCACTACCCGGAGCTGCGCCTGGCGCCTCTCGGACGCCGTCTCGTGCGGGTGTGCGCGGGCGTGAGCTGTCGCGTGCGGGGCGGCCGCGAGCTCCTCGCCGCGTGCGAGCGGCGGCTCGGTGTCCGCGCCGGCCAGACCACCCCCGACGGCGCGGTGACGCTCGAGGAGCTGGACTGCGGGTTCGCTTGCGCCGTCGCCCCCGTCGTCGAGATCGACCACGCGTACCGGGGCCGCGTGACCCCGGACGCCCTCGACGCCTTGCTGACCGCGCCTACACCGTCGCACGCCACCGCTTCCACGCCGCCACGTGTCGCACTCCCGCCGGCGCCGACGGCCGGCTCGCCCGCGGCGCGCTTCGCCGGGCTCAGGCGCGAGGCCGAGCGGCGGCGCACGGGCGCGCGCCTCGCCGTCGGGATGGGAACGTGCGGGCTCGCCGTCGGCGCGCGCCAGACGTTCGAGGCGCTGCGCGTCGAGGTCCAGCGCCGCGGCCTCCCGTTCACCGTCGTCGCCTCGGGCTGTAACGGCATGTGCTGGGCCCAGCCGGTCGTCGAGGTCCTGCGCGACGGCCGCCCACGGCTCACGACCGGTCCGGTCGCCGCCGCGGCGGTCCCGCGTCTCCTGAATGCCCTGGCGGCGAATCCCGCCGCGGCGCCCGACGTCGGCGCCGAGTGGCTCCCGCGTCAGCGGCGCGTGCTCCTCGAGCGCTGTGGCCTCGCCAACCCCGGCGACATCGCCGACGCGATCCGTCACGGGACCTACGCGACGCTGGTGCACGCGCTCGAGGGCGGGCCCGAGGTGGTCATCGAGGAGGTGCGCGCGGCCGGCCTCGCCGGGCGCGGCGGCGCCTACTTCCCGACGGCGGTGAAGTGGGCGGCGTGCCGTGCGGCCAAGGGCGCGCCGAAGTACCTCGTCGTCAACGGCGAGGAGGGCGAGCCCGGCATCTTCAAGGACCGCCACCTGATGGAGGGCGACCCGCACCGGCTCCTCGAGGCCGTGCTACTCGCCGCGTACGCCGCCGGCGCCTCGCGCGCCATCCTGTACGTTCACGGCGAGGCCGAGCTCTCGGCCGAGCGGCTCCGCGTGGCCGTGGCGCAGGCGCGCGAGTGGGGACTCCTCGGCGAGCGCATCCTCGGCTCCGACCTCTCGCTCGACGTCGAGCTTCGCCGCGGCGCCGGCGGCTTCGTCCTCGGCGAGGAGACCGCGCTCCTCGAATCCATCGAGGGCCATCGCGCGATGCCCCGCACGCGCCCGCCCTTCCCCGTCGAGTCCGGGCTCTGGGGCAAGCCGACCGTCATCAACAACGTCGAGACGCTCTGCGCCGTGCCCTCCATCGTCGCCGAGGGCGGCGCCTGGTTCGCGAGCCTCGGCCGCGGCGGCGGGACCAAGCTCTTCGGACTCTCGGGTCACGTCCGATGCCCCGGGCTCGTCGAGGTGGAGCTCGGCACGACGCTCAGGACGCTCACGGCGGAGCTCGGCGGCGGCTCCTCGACGGGCCGGCCGCTCCGCGCCGCCGTCCTCGGGGGGCCGTCCGGGAGCGTCGTCCCCGCGCGGCAGTTCGACGAGCCGCTCGTGCCGCGCGGCCCGGTGAGCCCGGGGACGGGCGGCGTCGTCGCCCTCGACGAGGGCGCGTCGGTCGCCGACGCGGTGCGCACGCTGCTCGCCTTCAACATGCGCGAGTCGTGCGGGAAGTGCACGCCGTGCCGGGAGGGGACCGCGCGGCTCTTGAGGGTGCTCGACGGGCCCGTCGAGCGCGAGCGCGTGAGCTCGCTCGCCGAGGTGATCCAGGTCGCCTCGCTGTGCGGGCTCGGCCAGGCGGCGCCACTCGCCGTCCTCTCGGCCCTCGCCGAGTTCCCGGGCGAGTTCGGGCTATCATGAGACGCCGATGAGGCTCACGATCGACGGACGCGCGGTCGAGCTCCCCGAGGGCGCGACGGTCCTCGACGGCGTGAACCTGCTCACGATCCCGCTCCCCCAGCTCTGCAAGGACCCGGATCGGGCGCCGCTCGGCGCCTGCCGGACGTGCCTCGTTCGCGTCGAGGGCCAGCGCGGGCTCCCCGCCGCGTGCCACCTGCCGGCGCGCGAGGGCATGGTCGTCTCGACCGAGCACCCCGACGCCGTGCGCGTGCGCCGCGGCGTCCTCGACCTCACACTCGCGATGCTGACCCCGTCGGCCGAGCGCGCGGACTTTGCCCAGGTCGGCGCCGCGGCGGCCCGCCACGGCCTGCGCGAGCCGGGCTTCGCGCCCCTCCACCGCTTCGACGTCGACGCGTCCAAGTCGTTCTTCGTGCTCGACCGCGAGGCGTGCATCCTCTGCGGGCGCTGCACGGTCGCGTGCGACGAGGTCCAGCAGATCGGCGCGATCGCGCTCCTCGGCCGCGGTCACGCGACCAAGGTCGGCGTCTTCGGCGACGGCGCGCTGGCCGCCTCGGTGTGTACCTCGTGCGGCCAGTGCGTGGCGACGTGTCCGACGGGGGCGCTCTCCCCGAAGGACGCGCCGGCGCGGATCGCGCGCCGCGTGGAGACGACCTGCCCCTACTGCGGCGTCGGCTGCGGCCTCGTGGTCAATGTCATCGCGGGCGAGTCGAGCGAGGGGCGGAGCCCCCATCTCCAAACAGACGACCGGCTCGCGCTCATGACGGACGACGTCCCGTCGAACCAGTCGAGTCTCGGCACCCTTTGCGTGAAGGGCCGGTTCGGGACGGGCTTCGTCCACGCGCGCGACCGGGTCACCCACCCGATGGTCCGACGCGACGGACGCTGGGTCCGGGTGAGCTGGGAGGAGGCGCTCGACGCCGCCGCCGAGGGGTTGGTGCGCCATCGCGGCAGGTTCGGCGCCCTCGCGAGCGCCAAGGCCACCAACGAGGACGGCTACGTGATCCAGAAGTTCTGCCGCGTCGTCATGCAGACGAACGACGTGGATCACTGCACCCGGCTCTGCCACTCGCCGTCCGTCGAGGCCATGCTCGTTTCGATGGGCTCGGGCGCCACGTCGAACTCCTATCAGGACTACGAGGACGCGGGCTGCCTCATGGTCGTCGGCGCCGACGCCTCGGCGAACCACCCGGTCATCGCGATCCGCTTCCGCCGCGCCGTCGCCCGCGGCGCGCGACTCGTCGTCGTCAATCCCAAGCGCGTGGACCTCTGTGACCAGGCGGACCTCTGGCTCCAGCAGCGGCCCGGCACGGACGTGGCGCTCTTCAACGCGATGGCGCGCGTGATCCTCGACGAGGGCCTCGCGAACCTCGACTTCGTGGGGAACCGGACGGAGGGGTTCGAGGCGTGGCGAGCCTCGCTCGAGCCCTTCACGCTCGCGCACGCCGAGCGGGTGACGGATGTGCGCGCGAGCGACATCACCCGGGCCGCGCGCTGGTACGCGCGCCCACCGTTCGCGGGCTCCTGCCTGATCTGGGGCATGGGCATCACCCAGCACACGAACGGCATCCACAACGCCCACGCGGTGCTGAACCTGGCGCTCGTCGCCGGCCAGATGGGCTTCCCTGGCAGCGGCATCTCCCCGCTGCGCGGCCAGAACAACGTCCAGGGGTGCGGCGACGCCGGATGCATCCCGACGAACCTCCCCGGGTACCAGAAGTACGATCCCGAGACGCTCGCGAAGTTCGAGGCGCGCTGGGGAGTGAGGCCGCCCGGGCGCCCGGGGCGTGTCGTGACCGAGATGATCGAGGGGTGCCTCGACGGCGCCACGCGCGCCCTGTACGTCGTCGGTGAGAACCCGCTGCTCTCGGAGCCGGACCTCCACCACGCCGAGAAGGCGATCGACCAGCTCGACGTCCTCGTCGTGCAGGACCTCTTCATGCACGAGACGGCCGA
>WNEW01000531.1_pt1 | contig 18243 bp, 19 predicted proteins | sample 5399891 | NCBI WGS metagenome assembly WNEW01 (sample SAMN13153336, study PRJNA577476) | soil metagenome | isolation source: 40 cm grassland meadow soil pre-rain plot 5 | place: USA:California | collected 2015-09-08 | reverse complement strand
GGCGAGCCTCTCGAGTTCTTGGCGGGTGGATTTGAGATCTGCCTCAGCTTCGGCCAGCAGCTCCTCGGGAGTTTTACCGGTGGCGAGGACGTACTCGAATTTTCGGACGTACTTGTCTCTGCCCAACCTCCAATCGCTCGTCTTCCTGGACAATACGCCGGCAAGATACGCGTTGAAATCTTTTAGCGCGCCGATGGCTCGAGTCGCAGCGCGTTCATAATCGGCCTTTTGCGGGGCAGGTACTTCGCCCCGCAAGGTCTTGTCGATCAGATCGACTGAACCGTCATTCTCTTCGCGCGCTACGCGATTCCACACTTCAGGCGCATCGAGCAAGTTTGCTTTTGCCTGTTCGAAAAGAGCCGGAATTTTTTCGAGCCGTTTGATGATGTGTTGATAGCGCCGGTCCTTTGGTGCGTATTCCAAGACGTAGGGCGCAAACAAAGCATTTCCGGCCAACTCCACGTAAACCGTCGGATTGTGTTTGTAGCTTTGGATCGTGTTCAGTTCCAGCAGCGAGAGGTTCAGGTTATTCTTCATGACTTCAAGATCCGCCCGCTGCTCTATATCCAGAGAAGATGGATTCAGAGCCTTGATGCGGCTTTGAAACCGCTCGTAGAACTCCCGCTGAGCCGCGATGCCCGCCTCGCTAAAGTCATCGAGCATCTCGTCGAGTTGGACGCCGTTGTGCTCGTGATATCCCGTCTGTGTGGCGCTGACGGGCGAAAGAGCCAAGCTGCCGTACAAAAGATCCTCAGTAAGTTTTTCGAATTCGGACGCGCCGGATGTGTTATTGGACATGGTGGTTCGGTTCGTGCTGCAACTCACAAGAAAGCACAGAAGGATTGACAAGGTGCGCCGCATGTTGGACAACCTCTCTGCAGTGACTTTTACCACATGAAGCCATAGCAAGCTACAATGCGCTTATGAAGCTGTTGATCGCTATCCTGCTTCTGACCGGTGGGCGCGAGCCGCTTCAGCGGGGAGAACGACCGCCGGGCATCGCCAGCGCCCTTGACGCGTTAGGTCTGCTCCAGCCGGAATCGGTGCGATCCATCCTGCTCCTCCATTCAGGCAAGAGTCTGTTGCGTTCCAAGGTTGACGAATTGGAAACTGCTCTGCGGAAAGACCCGAATAACATTGATGACCGTTTGATGCTGATCGGTTACTACACATCCAACGGTCGCGGTGCCGCAGACCGGCTCCGTCTCCGCGGTCACGTGCTATGGATGATCGGTAATCATCCGGAACATGCAGCGACAGCCGAACCCAGCCTGCGGGACCTGCCCGATGACCCAGAGGGTAATTCCGCGATTCTGGAGCTCTGGAAGAGAAACCTCGCATCACATTCCACCGATCTACCTGTGCTCAAGAACGCAGAAAAATTTTTTTTCGGAAAAGACCCGGCAGAGGCGGACCGCCTGATTCATCGCATTTCGGAGCGAGAACCGAACAACCGCGAATGGCCTGCTGAGCTGGCATCCTTATATCGGATGTTTGGAATTCCCGGAACGAACATCGACAATCCCGGCGAAAGAGCCCTTGAAGAATACCGGCGCGTTCTGGAATTAACGAAAAATCCTGCTGCGCGCGCGGCGCTGCCGGGTGAAATGGCAGACGCCGCTTTCCGTATCGGAGATTTTCCCGCAGCAGTGGAGCTGGCGAGAATTTATCTGCAGAGTCCGGACCGCCCCGCCGTGCAGCGCGCCAATACGATTCTGGGCCGCGTCGCGCTGCGAACGGGTCGTCTGGCTGACGCGAAGAAGTATTTGCTGGATTCGGCGGATCCCCGTGCAGCCAATGACATCGCCTTGTCAGGGCCAACGCTGGTGCTTGCCAAAGAACTGATCGACCAGGGGGAGCGCGAGACGGTGCTCCAGTATCTGGAGAGCTGTCTGAAATTGTGGCCGCGTGGGGAGAATGTGCTGCGAATTTGGATCACAGACATCAAAAACGGAAGGACGCCGAATCTTGGAGTTCCATGAAAAAGAAACGCCTGCTGCGGTTGTCGCCGACAGCAGGCGTAAATGGGTGTCAATGTCAATTGGCCCAATCGGTTCGACTGAGCGTTCGGGGACAGCCTACCGCAGTGATTCTGGCATTTCAAGAAAAAAGGTATCGCATTGCGATGTTGCATATCGCACCACGATGACGCGATCATGACAAAGACATCAAACAGGACCGACGTGACACTTGCCGACTATCGTGCATTGGCGGAATTCCGTTACGAGCTTCGCCGTTATCTCGCCTTGAGCGACCAGGCTGCGCGTTCCGCCGGACTTCATCCAGGCCAATATCGTTTTCTTTTGATCTTGAAAGGGCTGCCCGAAGGAATCGAACCGACGATCGGCACTTTGGCCGAACGGCTTGGTCTTCGTCACCACAGTACAGTCGAACTCGTCGATCGTCTCGAAAAGGCCGGCCTCATCTACCGCGAACGGAACGAACGTCACCGCAGTTTCGTCTTTGTGCGTATCACGCCGAAGGGTGAAAACATTCTGCGTAAAATTGTGGCTTCCCGTAAGGTGGATCTCAAGAAAGCCGGCCCGATTCTGGTCAAGGCACTGAACACTTTGACCAAAAAGCGGAATAAGTAAGTTCTAGTTCGGCAGCGGCGCCTTCCCATCCAAAACAAACGTCAATAGCTTCGGCGGCACGGTCGGCCCAGTCGGCGTGCCAGGCGGCGGCGCCGTAGGTAGAGGCGGCGGCAATGTTCCCAGGCCCCCCAAGAACGAAACGTGTTGCTTGCCGTCGAGCATGTAGGTAATCGGGGGGCCCATTCCGCCGCGCAATCCCGACTGGATCTCCAATAGTTTTTCACCTTTGTCGGCGCTGTACGCAACGAAACGACCGTCGGGGATAACCTGGAACACAAGATTTCCGGCCGTCGCGACGGTTCCTCCTCCGATGCTTCCTCCACCCGGAGTTCGCCAACGCTCTTTCTGGGTGACCGGATCCCATGCCACCAGCATTCCGCGCTGTCCTCCCGGCGGAAACGGTCCGACGGCCTGAGGAGAAGGCAGCGTCGGCAAAAGTTGCGGCGGCGGTTCTATGCCGACGCCGGTGCCGCGATTGCCGCGAATGATCCCGAGATTTCGCTCTCCCGGCTTGTAAGTGAAGTTTGTGTCGAGCGTGAAGGTGCTGGTGCTGTTCGTTGACGTCGGAATATAGACCAAACCGGTTGCGGGATTGAATGACATCGGCGACCAGTTGTGCGCGCCGCCCGGACCCGGTGCCAGCGTGATGGTTTCCCCATTTTGATCATAATGAGCTTCCGGATTGATGATCGGCCGGCCGGTTTCCGGATCGACCCCTTTGGCCCAAGTCACTTGGGCAAATGGCTGCGCGGATATAAACGCGCCGGTAATGCGATCGAGCACATAATAGAACCCATCCTTGTTGGCCTGCATGAGGACCTTGCGCTGGCGTCCATTGATGGTCAGTTCTGCCAGGATGAATCCCTGAACGCTGTCATAGTCCCAGGAGTCGCCTGGAACCGGTTGGTAATACCACTTCAGCTCACCGTTATCGGGCTTTACAGCCAGGATGGAACAAACAAAGAGATTGTCCTTGCCCTTGGATTGCCGAAGCTGTTCCGGCCAGGGACCACCATTTCCTGTGCCGACATAAATGAGATCCGCCTCGGGGTCATATGCCATGCCGTCCCAAACCGTTCCGCCTCCGCCAAGCCTCCACCATTCCCCCGACCAGGTTTCGGCTGCTTTCTTCAGCGCTGGATTCTCGAAAGGTTTTGAGGGATCGCCGGGTATCGTATAGAAGCGCCACGCAAGCTGTCCTGTGTTGGCGTCATATGCGGCAAAAAACCCGCGGACCGGAAATTCGGCCCCGCTTACTCCGATAATGACTTTGCCTTTTGCGATTCGGGGAGCCATCGTGATGGTGTAATTGTCCTGAGGGTACGCCACGCGCGCTTCCCAGACTGGCCTTCCCGTCTCGGCATCCAGGGCTTGCAATCTGCCATCGATGACCGGTGCGATGATCTTTCCCTGATATATTGCGAGGCCCCGATTCACGATGCCGCAACAAATTTTCGGCCGCACTGTGACTGGATTGACTTCCGGATCCCACCGCCATCGTTCCTTCCCGGTACGCGCATCAACCGCGAAAACGATGCTCCAGTTCGTAATGCCATATAAAGTGCCGTTCCAAAATATCGGGGTGGCTTCCTGATTGCCGCCTCCGGTACCAACGTCATAGGACCATGCCAACCCAAGCCGGCTGACATTGGTTGTGTCGATCTGCTTCAGCGGGCTATAACGCGTCTCGCCGGGAGTGAGACCATAGGTCAACCATTCCTCGCCGGTTTTGCCCGCATTCCTTAGTGCCAGATCATCCACTCGCCGCGCCTGCTGTCCCGCAGCGATCCACGTAGCGAACATCAGCCCCAGAACAGCCAGCAACAAAACCATGAGCTTTCGAATGTGCATCGTTGGCCCTCTTTCCAATTGAAGAGAAGTTGTGGGAATTATACGGAAATTTCCACTTTCAGAAGGCATGATTTGATGGCGTGTCCCCGCCTTCTGCGCTAGAATGCGCGTCAGCCCGAAAACATCTGCCAGGTATCCAAAAACGTTCGTTAAGGAAAGGAGAATCTATGCGTTTGCGTACGCTAGCAATCGCGGTTGTAGCGGTTGTTGTCGTGGTGCTGGCATGGAGCCTTGTGGCCCAAACCCAGGCACAGAACAAACCGTCTCAGTTTTTGCAACTGACGATAACAACGGTTAAACCGTCTGCGATTAACGATTACGAAGAGTTCGTGAAAAAGCTGAATGCCGCCCGGGATAAGACACCCGGATCACCAGCCGTGGCCGTTTATGCCGTCAATCTCGGAGGACCAGCTTTCACCTTTTATCAGGTTACCCAGTGGGAAAAATGGGCAGATCGCGAAAAATTCCCGAACGGCGGCGAGATGCTGAGAAAGGTTTATGGCGACGCTGAAGCGGCCCGCTTGCAGAAATTGCAGCGTGATGCCGTTGCGAACCAGCGGACAGAAGTCTACGCCTATGATGCCGATGCAAGCTTGAATCCGAGAGCGGTCGATCCGCCGGCGGCCTTTATTAACCTGCAACGGACGGTACTTGAGCCGGGGATGGCTGGCGCATACGCAGCGGCACTGGCGAAGCTCAAGAATGCGGAGGAAAAAGCAGGGGACAAGCGGACGATCATCCGGCGCAATGAGATACAAGGTGGAGCTTTCGTCCGCTACCAGGCAGTGATCATCAACAAGCTCAGTGATCGTGATGTTCAAAACCCCAATGCCGGAGATTCGCTAAGGAAAATATACGGCAATGCCGAAGCCACGCAGGTTCAGGAGACTCTGAACAAGGCGATCCGCAATCGGACACAGGTCTTCCTGGCTTATCGCCCGGATCTGAGCAAGCGGAGAGCGAGCACGTAGCGAAAAACTCAAGCAAGCCCTGCCTTACGCCGGGCGCTTCGCCATTGCGACGAGCGCCTGGCGGGCTTCCTCCATATTGGAAACGGGAGCTTCAAAGAAGAACCGTATTTTTTTGTTGGACTTCAGGACGTCGAATCCGCCGGAGTCGATTCCAACCATAACCACGGAATCGCCGCCCGCGTAGCGCTGAAGCGCGGGCCTGTGATCATTATTCATATGCTCCAGTATTCGCGCCTCCTGCGATGGCGAGAACGGATTCTCGGCCAGGAACTCGTTTGGTTCAATCCAGTAAATCTGGCCAAACCCGCCGATGAATCGCAGGCGGACCAATTCGAGTTGGAAAAACTCGAAGTCATGCGTTCCGGCATACTGGCGCGACGACGGAAAATACCTGAAGTACCGCTCGTGCGCATCATCCTCGTCCGGTCCGAGAGGGCGCGCGTTACCGATGCACGTGAGGCGGCCTCTCGCCTGCACGTCATCGGAATCGCCTTTCTCCAAAATGGTCAAGGACACTCGCGGGTCCGAGAGGATGTTCCTGGTATGCTGCGCGATGCGGCTGATATAAATCACGGGCCGGCACTGCCGGTCGGCGCAGTACGGGGTCACCGAACCGAAGGGGTAGCCGGGCACGTCGAGCGACATCGTTGAAAGCACACCAAAACTCTGTTGCAAAAACAACCGTCGGGCATCATTGTGTTCCTTCATTCTTCCGAGTATAGGAAAGGAGCAAGGAGAAAACTATGACAAGGATTTTTGCAATCGTGTTGCTGCTTGCGCAGACAAGCGCGACGAAAGTTCTTCCGGCAACCGATGTAAAGGCGTCCGACATTCAGGCGACGGTTAAAGAGGAAATCGCGAAAAAACTTACCGATGTCCCGATCCGTACGGTCGACGCTGGCGGGCATAACATCAGCGTCGCCGTCGTGCATCGGGACAAAGGAACCAACCTGACGGGCATGGCCGCGCATGATAAGGTCTCCGAGGTTTATTACGTGGTGGAAGGTTCCGGGACGTTTGTTACAGGCGGCACGCTGCTCAAACCGCAAAAGCGTGAGAGCTCCAGCGATACCGTAAAGCAGCTCAGCGGGCCCGGCTATGCCGGCGCTGGAATTCAAGGTGGAACGAGCCGGCGTCTCTCAAAAGGCGACATGGTCATCATTCCCGCCGGCACACCGCACGGATTCACCGACGTTCAGGAAACGATTACCTATACCATCGTGCGCATCGATCCCCGCCGCCTTCTGGCATTGAAGTGAGAAGACCAGTATACTTGCCTCGAAATTGTATTTATTGCCTGAAGGAGGCGTTAATGTCGAAGCAACTCTTTTTCGTACTGATGGTTGCCGCAGTTCTTGCATTAGCGGGACTGACTCAAGGCCAGGGTCAACGCCAGGGCCGGGGCGATCAACTCACCTTGCCCGATGGACCGGGTAAAGACATTTTGCAGAGTGCGTGTACGGAATGTCACAACCTCCAAATGGCCGTAGGGACCGGGTACAACCGCGAGGAGTGGGGACTGACACTTGAGCGCATGATCACGGCCGGAGCAAATATGAAACCGGATCAGATCCCGGTGGTGACCGATTACCTTCTCAAAAACCTTGCGGGAGAAGGCCCCAAACCGGCCGTCGTCGTTCCTGGCGCCGTGCAAGTGTCTTTCAAAGAATGGGGGCTGCCGACAAAAGGATCGCGCCCGCACGATCCGTGGGCCGCGCCGGACGGTACGATTTGGTACACCGGCATGTATGCCAACGTGATCGGGCATGTGGATCCGAAGACGGGCCAGGTCAAGGAATACCACCTCAAGACCGCGCGTTCAGGGCCCCATGGTCTGGTTGGCGATAAAGACGGCAACATCTGGTTCACTGCAAATTCCAAAAGCTACATCGGGAAACTCAATCCGAAGACGGGCGACGTTGCCGAATACAAGCTTCCTGAAGGCGCGCGCGATCCTCACACGCCGATTTTCGATCAGGAGGGCACGTTGTTCTTTACTGTGCAGGGTGCCAATATGATCGGCCGTCTGGATCCCAAGACTGGCGATATCAAAGTTGTCACATCGCCGACTCCGCGGTCGCTTCCATACGGGATGGTCGTCAGCTCGAAAGGTGTGCCGTTCCTTGTCGAATTCGGCGCGCCGAAAGTGGCGAGCATCGATCCTGCAACGCTGGCCATCAAAGAATACCCGCTGCCACACGAGGAATCACGGCCGCGGCGCATTGCGATTACCAGTGACGACGTGATCTGGTACTCGGATTATTCGCGCGGTTACCTGGGGCGGCTCGATCCGAAAACGGGAAATGTGAAAGAGTGGCCGTCGCCGAGCGGTCCGACGTCGCTGCCTTACGGCATTACCACATACAACGACATCATCTGGTACAGCGAATCGGGAGTGAAGCCGAACACGCTGGTCCGGTTCGACCCAAAGACCGAGAAGTTCCAGACCTGGGTAATTCCGTCCGGTGGCGGTGTGGTTCGCAATATGATGGCGATGAAGGATGGAAATCTCGCGATCGCCGAAAGCGGTATCAATAAGGTGGCGCTGGCTGAGGTAAAGAGGTAGGACTAACTGTAGCGGCGCTCCGCTAAGCGCAAGCGCGATAGCGCGTAGCCTCTAAAAAATGAGCGCCGACAATCCAGGAAGTAAGGATCGTCGGCGGTCATAGACCGCCGCTACAGATCACTGCCGGGAATCCTGGCAAATGTATTCGAACATCTCGCCGCCGGACATCCACGATGACGGCGTCTTCTCTGTGATCATCCAACGGCCGGACCAGGGTTTGCTATACGCGCCCGGATCGTCGATCGTGAATTCATAAGATAGCGTTTTGAGGTCAGGCCGCGAAATTCGTTCCACCAGGTGCAGTTGCTCGGTCGTTGGATAAGATCCTGCCACCCACTGCTTTTCGTTGAAGCCGACGGAGTCGATCACCAGCGTTTCACTTTCCCAGTGTCCCACCGAGTGCCCCAAAAAAGTCGGCCGTAAATCATCGCCTGTGGGATGCGGGCGGCCATCCATATAGATAACCCGCCAGGAGTGCGGACCTGCAATGTTGAGGATAAAAATGCTCTTGAGCTCCGGCACTTCGACAATCTCAAAACCTGGAGCGTTGAAAAAGGAAGGTCCCGTCGTGGGCTTGCAACCGACAAGCGGGGGATACAGATCCGTGCGTGAAGTTCGGTATTGATACAGTGCCCTCGCCCAAGGCTGGAACGGAACATCGGCGGCGCGGGGCATACCGCCGAGTCCAGGACGCACCTCCCAATATCCCTTCTTATCGGCCGTTGATCCCAGGTTGACGTGCCCGTCGGCCCAACGTGGGGCCGCTTCGGCGGCAGCGGCGGCCCCATCGGTTTGCCGGGCTTGAGCAAACAAATCCGTGAACATGACGGCCAAGACAGCAAGTCCCAGAATGATCCTCATTAAAGAATCTCCCTGATTACCGCATGGGCAGCTTCTGTCCGCTCGCCAGGATCATGTGGGTCGTTGGCTCCGATCCGGCGGCGTTACTTCCATCTTTGGCGAGAGCTGCGGCTTCGACCGTAACGTTGTCGCCTATCTTCACCGTGTCCCGCTTCCAACCACCACGGACGAGCGCATAGGGCGGTCCCATCTCGATCTTGAAATGCTTGACCGCGCCGCTTTCGTCTTTAGTGTCGATGTAGACAAAGGCATGGGGATTCACCCAATCCAGCTTTGTCACGATTCCGGAAACGGTTATTGGTTTTTTCGAATCATACTCCGCGTCGAAGGAGTGATGCGCCGCCAGCGGTTTCACCGCCACGAGGGTTAGATCAAGCGCAATTAATAAACCAGCCGTGCTCAGTTTCATATCGTTCTCCCAGCTTATTCAACGCACGAATGTCGATTCCGCATTGTCTTCGCAAAAGTATTCCTGAATTTCCTGATCCGGAACCCATGGGATAGTCCAGCCTGCCGTCCATGTCCGGGTATAGGTTCTCGGATCGTCCACGGTCACTTCGTATTTCAGCGTATTCAAATCCGTTCGCGTGAAGCGCTCGATGAGGTGAAGCGCTTCCGTATTAGGCAGACCGCCCGGTCCCAGCCAAAACTTTTCATTGAACCCGACCGACTCGACGACCAGCGTATCTTTCTCCCAATGACCAACGGAACTTCCGTAATAGCTCGGTACCTGTTCCGCTGCCTGGCCGACCGGCCGCCCATCCGTGTAAATAATCCGCCAGTTGCGGTCCCCACCGCCTAACAAGACAAGAACGCGTCCGAGGTCTCTTTGCTCGACGAATTGAAACCCGTTGGGCATGAGAAACTGGCGCGGGCCGCCCGGCGGGAGGCAACGGGCCAGAGGGTCGTCTTTGAGAAGATTACGCTGGCGATATTCGTATAGCGCCTTCGCCCAGGGTTGGAAAGGAGCGACTCTGTCCGAATCCGCGATATTGAGCAACAGGCCGTCGTCGGTCATCCCGATTTTGGTCGCCGAGTTCTCCGCCAACACTTTCGTGCTCGCGGTTCCCCAATATCCCTTTTTCCCCTGAGGAGGACCCAAACGAATGTGACCATCCGGCCACCGCGGCACAGGCGCTGCAGGTGCGGCCGCGCGGGGTATTGCGCTGAGGTTGAACACACGCTTCCCCGTCCGTGTCAAGACAATCGACCTGGCGAACGCCTGCCTTACCGTGCCCCGGGCCGGTGTACCTTCGACCGTAACAGCGTCACCGATATGCAACGCGCTCCGTTTCCAGCCGCTTCTCTCGAGCTCAAGCGGGTTTCCGAATTGTATGGCCCAGTTTGTGACGATTCCCGAAGGGTCCTTAGTATCGATAAACAGGAACGCGTTCGGATTGGCCCAATCGATCCTGGTGACGGTTCCCTGCAATTTCACCTGCCGGCTGCTGTCGTAAGTCGTGGAAAAATTGCGCTGCGAAAGAAGAAAGGGAGCGGTACAAAGAATCGCAAGGACAGCGCCCGGCAGTATGTTTCCGATCGGCTTCACGCTAGTCCCTCGTAATCCGGAAATCGCCCTTTGCCATTCCCTGTCGCCAGGTGCCGGTAATCTTGCGATGGTAGGACCCGATATCGTCCAATTTGCCCTCCGCGGTGATGTGAGTCGGGGTGCCGGAGGAATCCTTCGCATCCGCCTCGATCCGAATTGTCCAGTTCGTTACATCCAGGAAAACACCGGCGAGCGGAATCGCATCCGGTCCGGGATTGATCAGGCCCGTGACGTTCTTGCCGTCCCAGTTCATGACAATCGTGAGGTGATTGCGTTGAGTCGCTGTCGATCCCCAATCACCGGACCACGTCCCCGTCAGTGGATGGCCCTCCTGGGCGTGCAGAAAAAATGGCAGAGCGAGCCATGCGATGAAGCAAAGCAGATGAAAAACACGTCTCCATATCATAGATTCGCGACTATATCGCTACAAGCGCCATGGCGCAATGTCACTGTAGCGGCGGTCCGCTACAGTTTAAAAGGTGGAAGCCATGGCGCAATCACGGTAAGCTACAGCTTGAAAGGAGCGTACGGCATGAAGTTTCGATTCTCGATTTATGCAGGCGTTGTCGTTCTCGCGCTTTCGTTCGGGCTGGTTCCTGCTTTAGCTCATCATGGTTGGGCAGGAAATCTGGACGAGGAATTTCAGATCTCGGGAACCGTCGAAAGCCCGGTCAGTCTGGCCGGCCCGCACGCGACGATGAAAGTACGCGCTGATGGCCACGTGTGGGATCTCACATTGGCGCCTCCCGCGCGTACGGCCGATGCAGGTTTGAAAGAAGGCATCATTCCGGTGGGCGCGATGGTCACGATCCACGGCCATCGCAATCGCGATCCGAAGCGTTATGAGATCAAAACAGAACGGGTAATCTGGAACGGCCGCACCTTCAACGTTTATCCCGACCGAAAGTAACGCCTCGCGCGGGAGTTCCGTTTGTACGAATTCATGGCGTGGCTTCAGGGTTCCCTGCTTGGCCACGCCATGCGCGAGTCCGGCGTATGGACGTATGGCGTGGTTAATCTCGTCCACATTCTGGGCGTAGCTTCGCTCTTCGGCTCGATTCTCGTCATCGATCTTCGTCTACTTGGCTTTTGGCGCAGTACGTCGCTCCCCGTCATTACTACACCGACTGTCCCCATCGCCGCCACGGGATTTACGGTGGCTGCTTCCAGCGGCATTTGTCTTCTCGCCACCAAAGCGACCGAGTACGTCGACAATCCTTTCCTCTATATCAAATTCTGCGCGATTGCTCTGGGCCTCGTGAACGTTGGCGTGCTCCATTTCACGTCAGCCTGGAAGGCACGTACCATACGCGAGTTATCACCAAAGGAACAATCTCAATTGGCGAAGATTGGCGGCATTTCACTTTTTTGCTGGCTCTGTGCGATTACGGCCGGCCGCATGATCGGTTACTGGTAAACGCCTCAAGCCCCCGGTCCTTCTTGTAAAGTCTTGAAGTGACTGGCTTACTATTTGACGTATTTCCGCAAATTATTGGAGTTGGCTTCCGCCCCGTATAGGTTGCCTTGCGTATCAGCCACTACGCCTTCAACCGTGATCGTGGGTTTGTCCCCCGGTCCCGGAATCGGAATGAAATTTTTGACAACTCCGTCTTTGGCGCTGCCGATCCGAATGCCCTTCTGAAAGCCCGGATTCGACTTCGGATCGGACTGTGAATCGGCAACATAGATGGTGTCGTTGGCGTCAATGAAAATGCCACTCGGACGGCCGAATTGCTTCCACTCTTCCAGGAATTTCCCATCCTGGTCGAAAATCTGAATGCGGCTGTTCGTCCGGTCCCCGACAAACACTCGTCCTCTGGAATCCATAGCGATGGCGTGAAGCCCGCCAAACTCCCCTGGACCTGTTCCTTTCTTCCCCCAGGCTTTGATGAATTTCCCGTCTTTGGAGAACTTCACGATGCGCGCGTTGGTTTCTCCGCCGTGTCCGTCCGCTACAAAGATGTCGCCGTTGGGAGCGACGACAACATCCGACGGCGCATTAAAACTGTCTGGCCCGTCGCCGGCGACGCCTGCTTTGCCCAACCTCAGCAGGACCTTTCCTTCCGGACTGAACTTGACGACCTGGTGACCTTTGCCGTCTTTTCCTTGCCCATCCGTCGCCCAGACGTTTCCGTTCCTGTCGACATAAAAGCCGTGCGGGAAAACAAACAGTCCCGCACCAAAGCTGTTCACCAGCTTACCGGACGGATCGAACTTAAGGATAGGCGCCATAGTAGAGCCAGCGCAGGTGTCTCCACCGCATCTTTCAAAAGCCCAGACATTGCCCTGGCGATCCGCATCAACTGCGATCACCGCTCCAAATGTTCTCCCCTGAGGGAGCCTGGCCCAGTTTTCAACCCTGTGATAGGGATTGGATTGAGCGATCGCACTTCCCGATATTGCGATCACGACCACGATAGTTATGGTCAGCGCGATTCTTAGTCGGCGTGCGTTTGGCATCACAAATCTCCTTCGCGTTACTGAGCTACCTATGTTATTGCCTTCACCGGGGAAGATACAAAGGATGATTTAGAGGACAGGAGGACGTTTATGAAAACATGGTCGGTGGCGATCGTGGCACTCGTGGCAATCCTGAGTCTGCTGGCGGGACCGGTGGCGGCCGCCGAAATCACCGTTTTAGGTGGCATGGGAGTCGTGTCGGGACTGTACGACCTTGCTCCAGCGTTTGAAAAAATGACGGGCCACAAGGTCATCGTGCGGTTTGAGCAGACCGCTGATATCAACCAGAAGATCAACGCAGGCGCTGCCGCTGACATCGCCGCGTTGCAGCCTCAGCAGGTGGATGCGTTCATTAAAGACGGAAAAATGGTCGCCGGCACAAAGACGAATTTCGCTCAGGCCGGAGTGGGCGTCGCTGTGAAGAAAGGAGCGCAGAGACCGGACATCAGCACGGTCGAGGCTTTCAAGTCTGCCATGCTCAAAGCGAAATCGATCGGCTATTCCCGGGGCGGTAGCGGTCTCATCTCAGCGCAGGTGATGGAGAAACTCGGCATCGCCGATCAGCTCAAGGCCAAGACCAAATTCATCGACGGAATTCCGGTGGCGGAGGTTGTCGCCAAAGGAGAGGTTGAACTCGGTCTGCAGCAGATCAACGTTATCCTGCCGGTCAAGGGCGCCGACTACATTGGCCCCTTGCCGAAGGAACTGCAGGAAACCGTGAAATTCTCAGCAGCGGTGTTGACAGTTTCGAAACAACCGGAGGTCGCCAAGGCATTCCTGCGATTTATCGCCTCGACGGAGGCTGCTCCTCTGCTCCGCAAGAGCGCGATGGAGCCGTGGCACTAGGGCTTCCCGATCTCTCGAAATTGACCTGTTTTGTTGTGTTCGATACGCTCTGGCAGCACAAATTCGAGGAGGGACCATGCGATCGCTGATTTCTGTTCTGGCAGTTTCAATTGTGTTTTCGCTTGGATCGCGCGCGGCACAGGCACCGGCTGCGTCGTTTACGGTAGAGCAGATTCTCGGCTTCCCTTCTCCGGAAAATCTCATTGCTTCACCAGTGGGATACGCAATCGCCTGGACGTTCAACGAACGGGGTGTACGCAACGTGTACGTCGCGGAAGGGCCGAACTTTCCGGTAAGACGAGTCACATCATACACGGAAGACGATGGACAGGAGTTAACGCAGCTGTCCTTTTCCCGCGACGGGAAAATGATTGTGTATGTCCGCGGCGGCGATCACGGCTCAAACCGTCAGGGTGACGCGCCGCCTAACCCTGCTCAGAATCCGGTGCAGCCGAAAATTCAGATCTGGTCTGTACCGGCGGCCGGAGGATCGCCGAAGCTTATTGCGGATGGCGACAATCCCGTGGTTGGGCCGGACAGCGACCGCATCGCGTTCGTGCGCGACCGGCGGATTTGGTTCGCACCGATCGACGGATCGAAGCCGCCGCAGCAAGCATTTTACGCGCGCGGTTCGAGCGAATCGCCGTTGTGGTCGCCGGACGGAAAGACCCTGGCATTCGTCTCCAATCGCGGCGACCACAGCTTTATTGGGTTGTTTGCTGGTCCGGACCAGCCGATTCGTTTTGTGGCTCCTTCGACGTCACGGGATTCATTACCAGCCTGGTCGGCGGATGGCCGTAAGATCGCATTCCTGCGGCAACCCGGCGCGGGGGGCACGCCGCGCTCTCCCCTGGCTCGTGCGGATTTGCCGTGGAAGATTTTCGTCGCCGACGTTGAGTCTTTGAAAGCCGCGGCAGCCGTTACGAGTGGGGACATGCCTGTCGATCCCATACTTCAGAACCCCGGAGGGATCGGACTTCGCTGGGCGGCCGAGGATACGCTGCTGTTCATGTCGTATCGGGATGGGTTTCCGCACCTGTATTCGCTCCAGCATCCCGGCTCGACCGGTAAACCTTTACTGCTGACTCCCGGCCAGTTCATGGTCGAGCACATGACGTTAACTCCCGATCGTCGGTTTGTTATTTACAATGCAAATACGGGTCCCGACCGCAACGACGTCGATCGCCGTCATCTTTTCAAAGTACCGATTAACGCAGCAACACCCGCACCGCTCACCAGCGGCACCGGCATCGAGTGGGCTCCCGTTGTCACGGCCGACAGCCAGGCGATCGCTTATTTGAGTTCGGGCGCTCAACGCCCGCCGGCCCCAACCGTGATTTCGATATCCGGTGGCACCCCTCGCATTCTTGCCGCTGAACGGCTGCCTGCCGATTTTCCAACTTCGCAACTGGTAACACCGGAACTCGTCAGCTTCCGCGCAAGCGATGGAGTGGAAGCTCACGGACAACTCTTCAAACCAGTCGGCGGCAGCATGCGCAAACCTGCCGTTGTCTATGTCCACGGCGGTGGCCCGCGGCAGATGATGCTGGGTTGGCACAATCGCTGGGAATATGCGAACGATTACGGAGCCAATCAATATCTGGTCAGCCGCGGCTTCATTGTGCTCTCCGTCGATTACCGGCTAAGCGTGGGATACGGGCAGGCATTTCAATTTGCAGAGAACACCGGCCCCCGCGGTGCCAGTGAATATCGGGACATTCTCGCTGCTGGAAAGTATTTGCAGTCACGCCCAGATGTAGATCCGAGCCACATTGGCATTTGGGGCGCATCGCTGGGCGGTTATCTGACGGCGCTCGCGCTCGGACGGAATTCCGAAGTATTTGCCGCCGGCGTCGACATCCACGGTGTCCACGATCGTTTGCCTCCTGTGAATACCTCGCAACTGGCGCACGCGATTGTCGCGACGGAATTACAGAAGCAGATCTGAGGCAGGCGCTGAAGGTCGAATACGAATCGTCTCCAATCGCCGCCGTATCGACCTGGAAATCACCTGTGCTGCTGATCCACGGAGACGATGACCGCACCGTCGACTTCCACCAGACGGTCGATCTCGAGCGCCGGTTGCTGGCAAAAGGCGTAAAGGTTGAAGAACTCGTTCTTCCCGACGACGTCCATGATTCCCTGCTCTGGCAGAACTGGAAAATGTCGATCGCGGCGATGGCGGAATTCTTCGAAAAAACGCTGAAGACTCCCGTGCGAGCCGTCACACGGTAAACATTTCCTGAGGGCACCTGGTTAGCCGCTCACACCGGCCTTCAGTGACGAGGTACGTGTTCTCCACGCCCACGCCGCCGAGGCCGGGATAGAAAACTTTAGGTTCGAGGGCCAAAACTACACCGGACTCCAGCGGAGTATCGAATTTCGGCGCGATCACGGGCGTTTCGTCGAGCTCCAAACCCACGCTGTGTGCCACGAATCGAACCTGGTTTTCGCCTGCGCCCATGAAATGAGCCGCGAAGGAAGTTTTCGCCACCCGATCCAAGACATTTTCATAGATCTGGCTGGGAATCTTTCCGGGGCGAAGCTGGTCTTCGATCCACGTATTCAGCTCGATGATGTACTTATAGGTGTCCGCCATTTGCTGCGAGACCGCACCCAGCGAATATGTTCGGGACCCGTCGGCAATATAACCGGCATAGCCCCCGCAAACATCAATCATGACAGGTTCGTTTCGTTTCAATAACCGCCGGCCTCCCATTATCGAAGCTGCCGGGTAAAGTCCGCGTGCACCAACGGGCCCGTCGAATGCGTGCGGATACGCCGCAGTGTCACCAAACGAGACAATGCCGTAATGCATTTCCATGTTGAAACGGCGGACCCGCGTTATTCCCTGGTGGCCGGCCATCCCCAAGACGTATTCGATACGCGCGGCAAGTTCAAATTCCGGCAAGCCCTCACGAAGCTGTGACGGAATATCGAGGAACATCTTATCGAGCTGGGCCGCCGCGCGGCGGATGCACTCGATTTCATAAGGGGTCTTGACCCCCCGTGCATTACGTACGGCAGACGAACCATCAACAATCTTCGATTTCGAAAAATATTTCGATATCTGTTGGTACGTCGCCACCGGCAAGACATCCAGTTCGAATCCGAGAATCTCGCCGGGACTCGGAACAAGCCCTGGGAGTTCGGAATACGTTTTCAGCGGAACCAGATTTCTGATAGACGATTCCTTTTTCGCTCGCTCATAGCTCTTCCGAATCGCCAGCAACGGCTCGCCTTCACGTGGAAACCATAGAACACCGGTTTGCATGGTGCCGGACAGGTAGTACTGATCCACGTTCTGTAAAATCACGAGCGCGTCGCAATCCATGAATCGCCGCACGCGCTGCCAGCGCCGTTCGAGTTCCTCTCTAGGGACGTATTCGGGCAGGTCCATATCGCCCATGATAATACAGGCTGCGGCAATTCACCCGATTGAGACAGGGGCGCGGCCCCAGGCAACGAAGTGAAGGACATCGACGTGATCCACCTGGAATTGCGGCAGTCCGGCTAACGCCAGTTGTTGCCGGACTTCGTCCAGAGAATATGCGGCGTGAAGCGATGCAATGAAATCCCTCTCCAGGATGGGCGGCGCGCCTTTAGCGTGCTCCTTCACGAGTTCGACTGCGGCCTGGTGATCAGGGGGACGGACGAGGTCGATGATCATTACCGGCGCGCCAGGTTTCGCGCATCGGGCGGCAGTGCGCCAAAAAACCGCGGGATCGGCAAAGTGATGGAGCAAGCTATTCGAGAGAACGCCGTCGAAATCACGCTTTTCCAGGGGCGGATCAGGAAGATACCGCTTCTCCAGCTTGATCCGCCCGTCGAGGCCGGCGTTACGAACCGAACTTCGGCCGAATTCGAGCATGGCATCGGAACCATCGACACCGAGAATGGTAACCGCCGAAAAAGCCTTCACGAAGCGGATCGTTACGTCGGCCGTTCCACACCCAAGGTCAATGATGCGCCCGCCGGCGAATTCGGGAAACCGCTGGCGAAAATAGCCCGGGATCTTTCCGTGCGATTCACTCCAGTCCGCGGCCGCATACGCCGCGGCCTGCTCCTGGTCGTCCATCAATTCCGGCTCAGGTGTGCGTTGCATGAAAGACCTCTAGTATCTCATCTACGGTAATGTCTTCAAGTTTGCTCTTCCAGATAATACGAACGCGCCGGCCAATGGGTCCCCAGACCCGTGGATCGGTGGGACCGAACAGCGCGACCGTTGGACAGCCAATATAAGCGGCAAGGTGCGTGATGCCGGAATCGTTCCCGATATAGGCGCGGCAGCGGCGGAGGTGAGCAGAGAGTTCGGGAAGCGTCAAGTCCGTCGGAAGAGGTATCGAGCCGCGTAAGCGGTTCATCAGCACCTCAAAGTGAGGCCAATTCTTTTTCGGGCTACCGCTGCCGGGGTGAATGAGGACGGATCCCGATTCCGGTGCCCACAAATCGGGCAGAACAGGCGGCGCGAGATTCAACATTCTCAGGAGATGATCCCCAGCATGGCCATAAGTTGGAAAGGGATCCGTCCGCAGGACGTTGGGT